>Ga0315289_10009340_pt1 | contig 14132 bp, 10 predicted proteins | sample YL17G11_40_MG_FD_203452 | JGI IMG/M metagenome (GOLD analysis project Ga0315289, IMG submission 203452) | Sediment microbial communities from Yellowstone Lake, YNP, Wyoming, USA - YL17G11_40 | ecosystem: Environmental > Aquatic > Freshwater > Lake > Sediment | place: USA: Wyoming | collected...
AACCTTGCGACGTAACGCGTGGCAGTTTACGCTGACGGCCACCGGTAACGTGGCCATGTGGCAGGGCTCGGAGGCGATCCGCGCCCCGATGCACGTCACCGTCCCCCCCAGCGCCCCGGGGCCGAACCCGAGTCGGTTCACTTCATCGATGATTTCTTGTTCTCGAGCCGCCATCACCGGGTCCGGGTTTTTGCGGTCAAGGGAGGCCAGGAGGGCCTTCTTGGAAAGCATCGGGGCCCTGTCGAAGCTACCTCCTATCCCCACGCCCAGAACAAGCGGCGGGCAGGAGCGCGCGCCGACCTCGGCGGCAACATCGCTCACAAACCGGAGCACCCCCGGCCAGCCCGCGCCCGCCGGCAGCATCGCAAGACGGCTCGCGTTCTCGCATCCGCCTCCCTTGCCCATCACGGCCAGCGTCGTCTGCCCGCCGAACGCGACATCGACTTCGAAAAGTGGAGGTGTATTATCACCCGTGTTCGCCCGCGAATCCACCGGCTCGGCGACCACGGAGGACCGCAGCGCCCCGCGCGCCGTCGCGCGCGCGACGGCCTCCGCGGCCTCTCGCTTCAAATCACCCGTGAGGCACGCGTCCTCCCCGAGAGTAAGGAACACGGTGAAGACGCCGGTATCCTGGCAGAGGGGCACGCCCAGCTGTTTTGCGGCACCCGCGTTCTCAAGGATAAGTTCCAGGACTTTCCGACCCGGCTGCGACCGCTCTTCCTCTCCGGCGCGCTCGATGGCCGCAAGCACGTCCGCGGGCAGAACGGTTGAGACCTCGAGACAGAGCGACTCGATAAGGGGCCCGAGGGCGGAGGCTTTAATCGTCTTCATCAGCAGCGACCGCCCCGAGTTCCCGTATTCTCGCGCTTACTCCCTCCGCGGCCCTTGAAAGCGCCTCTCTCTCTGGGCCTGAGAGCGGAAGCTCCAGGACTTCCAGCACGCCCTGCCGTCCGAGGCGGGCAGGCACACCGAAGAAGATTCCATCCACGCCGTACTCCCCGCTCAAGTAGGCGCTGACAGGAAGGACCCTCCCGGTGTCGCCGAGTACGGCGAGGGCCATGATCCCGGTCGATACCGCCGGGGCGAAATACGCGCTGCCCGTTTTCAGAAAGCCTACTATCTCCGCGCCGGCATCGCGCGTGCGCTCTATCACGCGGCCGAGCTCCTCCTTGCCAAGCGCCTCGCCCAGGGGAGTGTCACCGGCTTTCGACCAGTCTGGAAGAGGCACCATGTCGTCCCCGTGGGTCCCCAGCACAAGCGCGGTGACTTCGCCGGGTGTCAATGACGCGAGCTTGTCTAAAAAGTAAAGGAAACGAGATGTATCAAGCACGCCCGCCATCCCCATGACCCGGCCTGAAGGCAGGCCCGATGCCTTCCACGCGAGGTAGGTCATCTCGTCCACCGGGTTTGTGACCATTATCACCACCGCGTCGGGCGATGAGCGGGCCGCCTCCCTTGCGATAGACGTCACGATAGGCGCGTTTTTCTCAACGAGGTCCAGGCGCGACATGCCCGGCATGCGGGGATAGCCCGCTGTCACGATGACGAGGCCGGAGCCGGTAGCCAGGGCCGGGTCCGTGCCGCCCTCGATGCTTGAGGTCGAACCCGCGTAGAGAAGCGACTGCCCGAGGTCGAGGGCCATTCCCCGGGCCCTTCCCTCAACAACATCAACGAGGGTGACTTCAAGACTCGCGGAGAGCGCTAGATAAAAAGCTGTCGTGGCACCTACATGCCCGGCGCCGAATACCGTGACCTTGTCCAAGGTAGCCTCCGTGTCCGATAGTTACTTCTACCGTGCCGCCGTGTCTCCCTGTGCCGGAGATCCTCCAGCCTCTTTGACCTTGGTGGGGCACTCGGGATCGAGGCAGAGCTCCCAGGGCCTGCGCCGCGCGATCAGCACCTTGATTTTGGGGCTGCCGCACTCCTCGCAGGTCTCGCCCGACCCCACTATCCCGCCTTTCTGGGGAAGGGGGAACGCGAGGTCGCAGTCGGGGTAATTCCCGCAGCCGGCGAACCTCTTTCCGGACTTCCGCGCCCTCTTTATCCGGATCTCCCCGCCGCAGCGCGGGCAGGCACCCAGTACCGTGTCGCCCTTTATCCCTTCGCGTATCTCACGCGCGATCTCCTCTTTCTGCTCCTCCATGATGTCGAGTATCCCGGATAGGGCCTCTCGCGACCGGTCCACCACTCGCTCCAGCGACTGCTCCCCTTCGGCTATCCCGTCCATGTCGGTCTCGAGCTGAGCGGTCATCTCGGGGGTCGCCACGGGGCCGGCGTGGCGCTCGAGCGCCCCCGCCACCGCTATCCCCATCTCGCTTGGCTTCAGGGGGCTGCCGTAGACATAACCTCTCTCCCCGAGGTTCTGGATTATCGAATGCCGGGTGGACTTCGTCCCCAGGCCGAGCTCCTCCATCTTCTCTATGAGCTTTCCCTCGGTGAACCGCGCCGGAGGCTGTGTCTGCTTCGCCTCCAGCTCCCTGTCCACGACGCGAACGGTATCGCCCTCTGCGAGGTTGGGAAGCTCCTCGTCCCTCTTCCGGAAGTAGTGGTAGTAGCGCAGGAAACCCTCGCTGACAATCACGTCGCCGCGCGCCACGAAGGGTTCGCCGCCGATATCCAGGTCGACCCTTGTGGACTGCGCTTGAGCCGGGTCCGCAAGCGTCGCGAGGAACCGCCTCGCCACGAGCTCGTAGACCCTCCACTCGGGCCCTTTGAGCTTTTCCTTTGAAGCGGAGTCGGTGGGGTGTATCGGTGGGTGATCCGTCGCGAACTTCTTCCCGCGGGTGGGCTTGAACTGCCCCCTTTTTAGGAGCTCTTTCGCAAGCGGGCCTATGACATCGGCCCCCGCGATGGACTCGAGGATCACGCGCATCGAAAGTGAATCGGGATAGACGGTGTTGTCCACCCTCGGGTAGCTGATGAGGCCCCTCATGTAAAGGCTCTCGGCGATATTCATGGCGCGCGAGGGCTGTAACTTGATGCTGGAAGCGGCCGCCAGGAAGGCCGTGGTGTTGAACGGGGCGGGTGGGCTCATGGTGCGGTCCTTCTTTTTCACGGAAGTGACCGTGCCCTGCTCGACGATGTTCTCGAACGCGGCGCGCGCCGCGGCCGAGGTTGTGAAGCGCTCTGTCTCGTGGCGTGCCGTGAATGTCCCGCCGCCGTCCTCCAGCGTTACCCTCACCTGCCAGTAATCCTCGGGCTTGAACGCCTGTATCTCCCTCTCCCTGCCCACCACGATGGCGAGGGTCGGGCTCTGCACGCGCCCGACCGAGAGGAACTTCTGGCCGAGCCGGGTGGTGGCGAGCGAGATGAAACGGGTCAGCGCCGCTCCCCATATGAGGTCTATGTCCTGGCGGGCCTCCCCGGCGCGGGCAAGGTTTATGTCGAGCTCGTCGGTCTCGCTGAAAGCGCGCTTGATCTCAGCCGGTGTGAGGGCAGAGAAGCGCGCCCGGGTGAACTCGGCCTCGGGGTTGGCCTCCCTCACCAGTCCCATGATATCCGAGCCGATGAGCTCTCCCTCCCTGTCATAGTCGGTGGCTATCACCACGCTTTCGGCTTCTTTCGCGAGCCTCTTCAGAGTCGCGGCGAGGGTCTTCTCAGCCGGCGTTTTTACGATGTCGGCATCGAGCAGTTCCTTTGGTTCGACCTTCTGCCACTGCCGGTACTCATCGGGGAAATCGACCTTCATTATGTGGCCGCGAAGGCCGAGGCACTTGACCTCCTCCCCGTCCGAGCTGAAGACATATACGGGGCTGCGGGTGGATCCCTCGCGCTTTGCCTTACCTCCGGAGAGTACGGTCGCGATGCGACTGGCGGTTTGATTCTTTTCGGTCACTATCAACTTCATGGCAAAGAAGTCTATCGGATAGAAGGAGAGAGGGTCAATTTAGCTCAAGGCGCGTGACCGCCCGCAGCAGGGCTCCCTACTTGAAGAACAGCGGGACGAAGAGAAGGGAAACGACCGTCATCACCTTGATGAGGATATTCATGGCCGGCCCGGAAGTATCCTTGAACGGGTCACCCACCGTGTCACCGACGATGGAAGCCGCGTGGGTGGGGGTGCCCTTGCCGCCCAGGTTCCCGGCCTCGATGTACTTCTTGGCGTTGTCCCAGGCTCCGCCCGCGTTCGCCATCATGATGGCCAGTATGAAACCGCAAACTAGCGCCCCCGCCAGGAACCCGGCGAGCGCCTCGACGCCGAGGAACCTACCGATAAGGAGCGGGCAGGCGATCGCCAGCGACCCGGGAAGGAGCATTTCGTAGATGGCGGTACGGGTAGTCATGTCGACACACTTTGCATAATCGGGCCTTGCTCCCTCTTTTCCCTCGCGAAGCCCCGGTATCTCCCTGAACTGCCGGCGGACCTCCTCGACCACCGAGAAGGCCGCCCGTCCGACCGCGTTGAGCGCGAGCGCGCTGAAGGCGAAGGGCAGGCACGCTCCGAGCAGAAGACCCACGATGAACTTGTAGTCGCCGACGATATTGATCCCGGACAGCCCGGTCGCCTGGGCGAAGGCCGCGAAAAGGGCAAGCGCCGCGAGCGCCGCCGAGCCGATCGCGAACCCCTTGCCTATCGCGGCGGTGGTGTTACCGGCGGAGTCGAGGTTGTCGGTTATCTCCCTGACCTCCGGCTCGAGCTTCGCCATCTGGGCGATGCCCCCCGCGTTATCGGCGACAGGACCGTAGGCGTCAACCGACACGACCATCCCGGTGGTGCAGAGCATCCCCAGGGCCGCGAGGCCGATGCCGTAGATGCCCCCGCCTCCGGGGATGGCCCGGTTTCCCGTCCAGAAAGACACCCCCATGGCGATGCCGACCATGATTATGGGGAGCGTTGTCGAGAGCATGCCGGTGGCCAGCCCGCGGATTATGGTTGTCGCCGCCCCGGTCTGGGAAGCCTTGGCCATCTCCTGGACAGGCTTGTAGTGGTCCGAGGTGAAGTACTCGCTCACCAGGCCTATGCCCATGCCGGAGCCGATCCCCATCACCAGCGACCACGCGAGCCCCACGTACCTCGATCCCAGTATCGCCCAGACCAGCAGGATAGAAGTGCCGGTAGCCAGCACAGCGGTGATATAGGTGGCACCGGTCAGCGCCCTCTGGGCGCGTCCTCCAGGCCTGATCCGGACCATGAGCGTGCCCAGGACGCAGCAGATAATCCCGGCGCCGGCTATCGCGAGGGGAAGTATCATCCCCCTCGCGCCGAGGACCGGGCCGCCCGGGTGCAGCCTGGTCCGGTAAACGATGCCAGAGCTCGCAATCGCTATCGGGGCGACGATCGCCGCCACGTAGGACTCGTAGAGGTCCGCCCCCATGCCGGCCACGTCACCGACGTTGTCCCCCACGTTGTCGGCGATGACGGCGGGGTTGCGAGGGTCGTCCTCCGGTATGCCGACCTCGACCTTCCCGACAAGGTCCGCGCCGACGTCGGCCGCCTTCGTGAATATGCCGCCGCCGACGCGCGCGAAGAGCGCTACGGATGACGCCCCCAGTGAGAAGCCGAGTATGATGTACGCGGAGTTCCAGAAGCCGAGCCAGACCTCGAAGACAAGGTAGCAGACGGTAAGGCCGAGCAGGCCGAGACCCGCGACCGTCATTCCCATCACGGCGCCGCTCCTGAAAGCGATCGTGAGCGCTTCCGCCACTCCCGTGCGAGCCGCCTCGGTTGTCCTCGAGTTGGCCCTCGTTGAAATGGAGAGCCCCACGAAGCCGGCCCCGAGCGAACAGGCGGCCCCGAAGACGTAGCAGAGTGCGGTCATCCAGCCGTCCTTGAGTAAAAAGGTCAAAAGAAGCACCATCAGGACCACGAATATGCCGACATAACGGTACTCGCGGGAGACGAACGCCATGGCCCCTTCCTGGATGGACCTCGATATCTCCTGCATCTTCTCGTTACCGGGATCCGTCTTGAGGACCAGGTATGCGAACAAGGCGGCTATGGAAAGGCCGAACACGGATGACGCAACAACGGCCCAGGGTACCCAACCTGTCATGTAACGCTCCCCTCCTGCTAAACCCCCTGAAGCAAAAAATTACGGCAATTATAATTACGGGCGGGCGAGTCTGCAAGGTCTAGGGGTCAAGATATAGGGGTCAAGATATAGGGGTCACCTGACCCCATTCCGTTTTATGCTAGACTCATCTTCTGAACGTATGCAATAATTGTGCTCCAGCGGAGGTATGTTATTGATATCCGATAGGTCCTCCCGCATCCCTCCCTTCTACGTGATGGAAGTCCTCGAAAGAGCTCAAGAGTTGGAGAGGGACGGCAGGGATATCGTGCACCTGGAGATAGGCGAGCCGGACTTCGACACGCCGGAGCCGGTCAAGGAAGCCGCCTGGCGGGCTCTTAAGGACGGCAAGACCCAGTACACGCACAGCCTGGGGGTCCCGCTGCTCCGGGAGGCGATAGCGGCCCACTACAATGAGCGCTACGGCGTCGAGGTCTCCCCCGGCAACATCGTCGTGACCAGCGGGACGTCGCCGGCGATGGTCCTCATCTTCGCCGCCCTCTTGAACCCGGGGGATGAGTTCATACTTTCCAACCCCTGTTACGCCTGCTACCCCAACATCCTGGAGCTCGTGGGCGGGATCCCTCGATACGTCGAGGTCTCCGAGGAGGACGGTTTCAAGTACCGGCCCGAGAGGATAAAAGAGCAGCTCTCCCTGCGCGTCAAAGGGGTAATGATCAACTCCCCGTCCAACCCGACGGGCATCGTACTTTCAGCCGCGGACACCGAAGAGCTTGTAGGCGTTGTGGGGGAGCGAGCGTATCTAATCTCCGACGAGATCTACCACGGCCTCGTTTACGAGGGGCGCGAGCACTCCGTCCTCGAGTTCACCGACCGCTGCTTTGTCCTGAATGGTTTCAGCAAGCTTTACGCGATGACCGGCTGGCGCCTCGGATACATCATCAGCCCGCCGGAGTTCGTCCGCCCCCTGCAGAAGATACAGCAGAACCTGCTCATCTGCGCCAACTCGTTCGTGCAGTGGGCCGGTATCGCGGCCCTGACCGAGACCGGGCCTCACGTGAGGCGGATGGTCGAGACATACGAGAAGCGCCGAGAGTACATACTGAAGCGCATAAAGGACCTGGGCTTCGGGGTCTTGACGGACCCGACCGGTGCCTTCTACGTGTTCGCTAACGCAAAGAGGTTTACCGGCGACGCGTACGGGTTCTGCATGGAAGTACTGGAGAACGCCGGGGTGGCGCTGACCCCCGGCATAGATTTCGGCAGTAATGGAGAAGGCTACGTGCGTTTCTCCTATGCAAACTCGCTTTCAAACATTGAGGAAGGCATGAGGCGACTCGAGGAGTTTCTAAAGGAACGGGGTGGGGAAGATGTCGCACAGCTTGAAGTTCGTGGACTTAAGCGTTCCCATTGAGGAGTCGGACAGCGAGCCCTTCAAGCCCAGGGTCGAGCACCTCGACCACACCGCCGGCGCCAGGGTGATGTCGGCGATATTCAACGTCCCGGTCGATGAGCTGCCGGGAGGGCTTGGCTGGGCGAACGATAACGTCACGCTCATTACTCACGCCGGGACACACCTGGACGCGCCGTGGCACTACGCCCCGACCGCCGGGGAGAAGCGCGCCGTAACGATCGACGAGGTCCCCCTGGAGTGGTGCTTCTCCGACGGTGTCGTACTCGATATGCGCCACAAGAAAGACGGCGAGCGCATAACCGTGGCCGATATGGAGGCCGAATTCGAACGGATAGGCTATGCCGTCAAGCCGCTCGACATCGTGCTCATCATGACCGGCGTGGACAAGTACTGGGGAAGTCCGGATTATATCAACCGCGGCCCGGGCATGATCCGCGAGGGAACACTCTGGCTTATAGAGAGAGGAATCCGGTTGATGGGGATCGACTCCTGGGGTTTCGACCGCCCGTTCGTGAGCATCACGGAAGAATACGGGAGGGAGAAGGACCCAACCATAATATGGGAGGCGCATTACGCCGGCATCGAGGAAGCTTACTGTCACCTGGAGAAGCTCGCGAATCTCGACAAGCTCCCTCCGCACGGCTTCAAGGTCGCGTGTTTCCCTGTCAAGATAACCGGTGCGAGCGCCGGGTGGTGCCGACCGGTGGCGATCATAGAGGAGTGAGGTGCCAGAATGGAATTGAAGCATGTATTCGAAAAGGTAAACAGTGCGCTTGAAGACGAGAACGCGGCGCGTGAACAGGGTCTGGGGCTTGCGCGCGGGGGCATCCGGCTCTCGGCCAACTCGATCCGGGCGGCGCACCGGGGCGACCGCGAGGAGTGTAAAAGGCTTCGGGCGGAGGCGAAGGACACCATCTCGCGCGCCCAGGGGATCCTCGGGCCGTACCCGCGTATCTACCACGCGGGTTTCCTCCAGGACTCCGAGAAGGAGTACGCGGAGGCGTGCGCTACCGCCGCCATGATAGAGGGGCAACCCATACCGCTGCCCGACGAGCTGGGTGTCGGGGTCGCGCCTTACCTCAACGGACTCGGGGAGGCGGTCGGCGAGATGCGCCGCCACGTACTCGACCTTATGCGCACCGGAAGACTGGAACGCGGGGAGGAACTTCTCGGCACGATGGACGATATCTACTTCCTGCTAGCGTCGTTGGATTATCCGGACGCGATCACGGGGAGCCTGCGCCGCACCAACGACATGGTCCGCAGCGTTCTGGAGCGCACCCGGGGCGACCTGACCACCGCCATCAGGCGCGACAGCCTCGAGAGGACCATAAAAGAACTGGAGGAAAAGCTAGCCGCTCGAGATGAAAAGGAAGAGTGAAGTCCTCCGCAGGCGACTGCTGTTCCTGGTTGGTGCCCTGCTGTTATTGACAGCGATTTTAGCAGCCGCCCAAGCCGTATACGCAAAGAGTGCTTACGGGATCTTCGGCCCCGCCCAGCGAGGGGCTCCCCACCTCGAGACCCATCACCGCGGTGAACCGCTCAACGTCCTTTTCTTCCTCCCCGTTGCCTCCGAAACAAGGGCATTCCTGGTGCGGTACATCACCACTCTGAACGGCAGGCGGGTCGTCGCTTACAGCCTGGGAGGAAGCGAGGTGCAGGGGCTTCTTGAGCACTTCTCCCGGTTCCCGTTCCCCCCGTTCTTGCGCGAGAACGGCAAGCTTGATGTCGTCGGCTGGATAAACGAAAAAATGGGGATACCGGTCCATCATATCGTTTTTGTGAAAAACCGCTGCTGGCCGCAATACTCGTGGAACCGGCAGGTCGAGACAAACCCGCTGCTCGAGCTGGCCGCGGCTTACCCGGGAACTCTGACGGCCACGCTCCCGCCGACCCCGGCCATCTCGACCGACCTTCTCAAGGGCTCCCTCGAGACGGACTCACGCCTGTCCTTCCGCCATGTCCTCTCCCTTCTCGGAGAGATCGAGACTGCCCGTGAAGAGATCGAGCTGGACCTGGTACCGTTCGACGGAAACGGAAAACCTCCGGCCATCTCCCGGGGGGTGCACGAGGGTGAAAGCGAACCCTGGCTGCTCGAACTGCTGGGCTATCCCGGGACATCAGCTCTTAACCAGAAAAAAGAAAATCCCCACGGGAGGTTCAACAGGAACTGCCTCGTCACGTTTGAGCCCGACAGCATGAGGGGGAAGCTCCCACCCGCACCGCTCGGACAGGTTATTTACAGGGGCAATCCGTCACTGAAAAGGGTGGCCCTCACCATCGACGACGGCTGGAACGCCGACATGCGCATACTGGATCTCTTACAGAGCTGGAAGATAAAGTACACCGCCTTCATCCCGGGCAGGCTGATCGACGCAGATTATCCGCCCGGACTTGTGCAGCGGGTATACGAGTCGGGCGGCGAGCTGTGCAGCCACACCTATACGCACCGCATCATGAGAAACTTACCGGAGCCCGTCTTCCTGGAAGAACTGTGGCGCTCGGAACAGGCGATCTGCCGCATCACCCACGAGGTCTACCCCTACATAAGATTTAGCGGAGGGGACTACGATGTCCCGGCGGTCGCTTGGGCTGCCAGGGAGGGCTTCTGGGTAGTCAACTGGACGATAGACAGCCTCGACACCCGGCAAGGGGTCTCCGCGAACGCGCAGGTCGACTACATCCTCTCGAACCTCGAGCCGGGAGCGATACTCTTGTTCCACTTCGGCGGCTACAACACGTACGGAGTAATGGCCCGCGTCATCCCCGAGATCCAGAGAAGGGGTTATAAGGTCACCTCGCTCTCCCGGGTGCTGGAGGGTACGCCTTTCAGGCTCGACCGGGAATAGCCCGGCCTCTCCACGTTTTAGCCCGGCCTCTCCACGTTTTAGCCCGGCCTCTCCAGGCCGGGATTAGATTCGCGGGCCTGAGAGACCCGCCTAAAGGAGTGGATATTTTAGCCCGCCTTGGGGGATATCGCACACCACAACGGTGATATCATCCTTCGGCTCCCCGTTACAGAAATCAAGCACGCTGCCAACGAGCGAGTCGATGAATTCCTCCGCGGGCAGGCCGCGGTTTGAGGCCACGAACCTGTTCAAACGCTTGAGCCCGAAGAACCTGCCGCGCGGGTTCTTTGCGTCGATAACCCCATCGGTAAAAAGCACGAGCCTCTCGCCCGGGTCGAGCTTGCGGCGCCCAACGTCCAGGTCGGGATTCTTGAACACCCCGAGGAGTGACCTCCTGGAGCTCGTTAGTGTCCTCGGGCTTTTGTCTTCCGCCCCCACGGACAGGGGGTCCTCGTGTCCCGCGTTCGTGTAGCTCAGGACCATAGTTGAGAGGTCGAGGACCCCGAAGAATACGGTAACGAAACTCTCAGAGCGGTTGGATCGATAGAGGCTACGGTTGACGTGCTCCATGACCTCCATGATCCTGTCGTGCTCACGTGCCTCGACCCTCAGCGCGCTCATCGCCATCGTGGCGAAAAGAGCCGCCCCCACACCGGAACCGGAAGCGTCACCTATCATGAGGAAAACCCTGTCACCGTAGCTCCAGTAGTCATACCAGTCCCCGCCCACGATCTTCGCCTGATGCTGCCTGGCATGGATGCTGACTCCACCCGCCAGCAGTCGCTCGCGCGGCAGCAGGCTGCTCTGTATCCCGGAGGCGATATCCATCTCCCTCTGCATGAGGGCATACTTCTCGAGTTCCTTCAGCTCGCTTATGTCCCGGTAGATGGCAGCCACGCTCTCGATCTTCCTGTCCGGGCCGAAGATCGGGGCGAATGTGCCCCCCACCGGGATACGCCTTCCTGAACGCGTGATGAGCTCGTCCTCGGTGTAGCTCACGTGCTCTCCGGAGAGGATCCTGTTTATGGCGCACCCGGGCCCGGGGCAACGGCCCGGCGCCGACTCAGATCCGTACAGCACCTCGTGACAGCCGCGCCCCCCCGCTTCCTCCAGGCTCCAGCCGGTCAGGAACTCAGCCGCGGGGTTCACAAGAAGGACCTTCATGTTCTTGTCTATCAGGAACACCGCGTCGGGAGCCGCCCGCAGGACCGCCTCGCTCCTCTCTCTCTCCCTGTACAGCCTCTCGTTCATCTCGGCGTTCCTGATGGCAAGCTGCTGCTCAAAGAGTTTCTCCTGGAGTCTCCTGTTCTGGATTGCCACAGCCGCCTGGCGGGCCAACGATTCCGCAAGTGCGGTGTCATCCCCGGTGAACCCGGCCTCTCCCCTTGCGAACTCGAGGCTCATCAGGCCTATCAACTCGTCTTTCACATACAACGGGACCTGGAGGTACGACTCGGCCCCGGGCCCGCGGAAAATCCGGAACTCCAGGCTCAGCTCCTCCTCCATTGCGTCTACTACAACAGGCTTCCTTTCACGGATCGCCCGGGCGGTCGCGGCCCCCAGTTCTGTCATCGGCAGACGAAACTGGTGCAGCAGCCACGACTGGAGCGTGCTGCGGCCGTACCCCGCCATGAAGGCCAGGGCGTTTGTCCCAGGTTCATAGAAGAACAGGGTACAGCGGTCAACTCCAAGGGCCGCCGCCGTCTTCTGGACAATCGTCTCCAGCAGTTCATCGAGATCCCTGGTCTCGCTCACGGCCTGGGCCACCTCTGTCATGATGATGGCCTGGCGCCTTCGCTTTCTCTCCTCCTGGAACCCGCGGGCGTTCTTTATCGCGACACCCGCCTGTGGCCCAAAAGTCATGAGCATAGTGATGTCCAGGTCTGTGTAACTCCTGGGAGCGGTGTCGTAGAGCTCGATTACGCCAATCGGTTCTCCGTCGACGGTGATGGGTATCGACAGCGCGGAGCGTATCTTCCGGCCGCCCGCGGCCCGCGGCAGCTCAAAGCCGGCAAGCTCGTCGTCCTTCGCAAGCACGTACTCGTTGCGGCGGATCGCCACACCGGAAAGACTCTCTTTCACCGGTACCCCCTCCCTGTGAGCCCAGGTGTGGGAAAGCCCCGTATCGGCGACGGACTCCAGGTGCTTTCTGGTGCTGTCAAGCAGCATGATGGACCCCATACGCGACCGCATCAGCTTGGTCGCCACCTCAAGTATCTGCCCCATCACCTCCTCGAGGTCAACCGTCGAGACTATTACCTGCCCGAGGTTTGAAAGAGCGCGAAACTCCTCGAGCTGCCTTTGGATGGAGGTGCTTTCCTCCTCTGCATAAGCACTGCGAAGGTAGCGCCTGACCAGCTTCCCAAACCGGTCCCTCGTCTTTCCGAGCTCGACCCAGGCAGAAGCGGAATGGCCCCCGGGCGCAAGTTCCCTGGTGAGCTCTTCCCAGACGTGCGTCTCACCCGCATCGAACCCGTCGATCACCGCGGCCAAGGGCATCCCCTGCCCGGCGCGCTTCCTTCCAACGTCGTTCGCAACGCTCTTTATGTACTTGACCGGCAATCCGTCAGACTCGGAATAGTCGATGTACAACTGCACGAACTCGCGGAAGGACTGCCGGACGTCAGCGAAAACCTCCGGGGGCAGCTCATCGTAACCGGGCACTATTGACTGGAGGACGCGGTCGACCCGCCCAACCAATTGCTCCTTGCGCTCGCGCAGGAACCGGGCGACCTCACGCCTCAGTGCCGTAAAATCGCTCGGTTCTTTCCCGGAAGGGATTTCGTGCCCGGTACCCAGATACTCATTCATCGGTGTAACTATTATAGATTATGTGGGGGCCGGCTGAGCATATGAGCAAATTGAACCGGCCCGTGGAATCTTGGATTAATCCATTCTTTCAGATATATTGTTCGCAGGCGAGATCCATAAGCGGCAAGAGGCCACTATTAGAATAAGGGGGTAGTCGGTTTGGCAGCTAAAGTTTTTCAGATAATCGGCATCGTCGCTCTGGTCGTATCCATTCCCACCTGCTTCCTAATACTGTTTTACGCGGGCAAGCTGCTCAAGGAGATCAATCGTTCGCTCGGTGAAAGGGCGGGCGGTATCAGGAAGCAGGTGGACTCGTCGTTGAGCGGAATAGATGCCGCCCAGAGCCAGCTCGAGGCCGTCTCCGGCGTCACCGCGTCCGTAACAGCAGGGATGGAAAAAGCGATAGAAGCGGCCGACAAGGCGGTGGCTTTCTTGAAGTCCGGTGCCTTCCAGGTAGGGCTGCCCGCCGCGATCTGGGTCCTTTTCCTTGCGGTGACGATCCCCAGGGGCCTGCGCAGGCACAAGAAGAAGAGCAAGGCAAAGCCAATACCACCGCCATCCTGGGAGAGGGGGGAGAGCTGAAAGGGATATCGAGATGTTGAGGTTCCAGAACCCCGACGGGTCCTATGACATCCTCGAGACGACTCCCGAGAACACGCAAAAGGTCCTCGCGAGCGAGCCGCTCTAGGCCGCCGACACCGACGACCCGAACTTCATGGCGCCCGACGAGACAAGGGACTCTTCAAACGGGAGAAGATCGACACCGACAGGATAGAGACGGTCGACGACCTTAAGAGGCTTCCGCTGACCCACAAGACAGATTATATGGAGGACCCCGAGGCCTTTCACCTGAAGCTCTCAAACGCCACGCTCTACGATTGGCTATGGGGTGTCACATATACGACCGGCACTACGACAGGGATGCCGCACCCGGAGTTCAAGATACACCGCCCACTCGACTTAGTGCTCTAACTCGTAATTACGGTGACGTATTCCATCGACTATGATACTACGCTGCCTCTGCCGTAAGCACCGGTTCGCCATTGAGCCGGTCCAGTAGGTTATACAGGTCCTTGCGCGTGAAAC
>Ga0315289_10009341_pt1 | contig 14132 bp, 5 predicted proteins | sample YL17G11_40_MG_FD_203452 | JGI IMG/M metagenome (GOLD analysis project Ga0315289, IMG submission 203452) | Sediment microbial communities from Yellowstone Lake, YNP, Wyoming, USA - YL17G11_40 | ecosystem: Environmental > Aquatic > Freshwater > Lake > Sediment | place: USA: Wyoming | collected...
TCTGATAGTATATGCCTGATTGAACAGTCGGACCACCACGTTCTGGCATAAGACAGTTTACCTCACTACTCTCTCCAAGGTCACAGCAGAGACATATCCCATTCACACCACCTTCTTCACCGGCAGGAGCCCTGCCTCCTGTAGCGGCAGCAGGTTGACCCTGACGCCATCGTCCAGGTCCGGGTGGTAGGGCGCTGCGCCGTTGCGGTACGGCCCGTTGGCCCACTCGGGCAGGTCCACCTCGACGGTGCCCTGGATGACGCGCTCCAGGCGCGCGTTGCACTCCTCCAGGTCGGCCAACTCGTCCTCCAGGTCAGCGATGGCCTTGACGGACGGTACGACAGACAGCAGTTCGGTCCTGGCCGCAGCCAGGCGGGTGCGCACCTCCTCCATCTGCGGCCACAGGTAGAGCGTCTGCACCTTGGGCAGCACGTCGTGGGTCAACCGGTGATAGTCCACCAGCACGGCGAAATAGCCCTTGGGGCTGGCCAGGTGCCACAGGATGGGGCGGTTCTTGTAGAGTTTGACGTGGAAGCGGGCGAAGAAATCGCGGCGCAGCCACTCCTCCAGCGGACGGCCCAGGTAGGGGGCAGCATCCTGCTCCAGTTGGTAGGCGACGGCGGGGCCGAAGCGGGCCTCTAGTTGCGCGCGCACACGGTCCACCAGGTATGGCTCGCGGGCGGCGCAGCCGGCCAGCGGGACGATGCCCTGATCACTCTCCCGCACGGCCTGGCGGGCGAAGTAGGAGAAGAAGCGCCGGACGTGCTCGCGCCGTTTCTCTTGGTCCGGCCTCCTCTCCATCTGCGGCCAGGCCAGTTCTGGGGGGCGGTCGCCCAGTTCGCGCTCGATGAGGGCGCGGTCGGCGGGGCTGATCTCGTAGAGGTCGTAGACGGTCTCGTCAATCTGTGCCTGCAGGGCCTGCAGGCGGGCATCGGCGGCGTCTTCGATGGCGCGGGCCACGTCCAGCAGCGCACTCAGCGTGGGCGGGTCGGGCAGCCTCACCGCCGGTGCGTCCTCACCCAGCAAGGCCAACACCTCTGCGACGCCCTCGGCTTTATCTATGTGCTCACCTGATTTGCCGATTTGCCGATTTGCGATTTGCAGGAGCCAGGGAGTGGTGAAGCAGGTGCAGATCTCGTTGCCGGTATCCCAGGCGGCTTTGAGGTCATGTGCTTCGTGAGCCAGTTGTGCCGAGTGGTCGGCCCGATCACCACGGGGTTGTGCAAGAGGCAAGCGGCTGACATATCCAACCTCAAAACTCCGACTTGGTGTGAGAATCAGTAGGAACACCTGAACAAGCGCAGAGTTGAGCAAACCAAGACCAAACCACAATGCTTCCGGCTGTTTGGAGTCTAAGAAGATTGAAGGGCCTTTGTGACCAAAAATAGCCCCAGGTGGCAAACGGCGAACATTGAATCCCTTCACTGTGACAAGGGGGTAAGTCAAGCCTTCAAGAAAATAGTACCCCTGGCTATAGATCCGTTTGGTGATACATCCATCTTTGGCAAGGATGTACTCCTTGAGCTCCTTTCCATTCTCGGCCCAATTGATAACTAGATCGAGATCATAGTAGTACTTGCAGTAGTCCCCTCCCTTAGCAAACGGTACCCATCCGCTATTCTCTCCAGTTTGAACTTCCCACCACTGTCTGAGAAACCGGGCATCGTCCGATGTTGCTAATCCTTGCTTGACTTCGGCAAATAGTGGCTGAAGTGGGGGAAGATCACTGAACAGTTCGAGAAGGCTCTCCGAAGCCCAGTACGCAAAAGGAGAACCGGGCACGAGCTTGAAGTTGGCCAGAGGGGCAGCGAATACCAGCTCTCGAATGGCACCGGCCCTTAGGTCATCCAGTGTTTGTTCGAACTCTGGTTGTCGTTGATCATCAAGAACGTTCAAGCGAAAGAAAACTGTTTGCTGCACAGGGCATTGGTAGTCAGCTCTTAGGGCTGTAGCAACGGTCTCCACAACAGCATCATCCAGAACACCGAAGCCCAGGTCCAGTGCAGCGACCGGCTGTAGCTTTTCGAGCAGTATGCATTCGCGCAAAGCGCGAAAGGAATCCAGGTTAAGGAAGGTACGACTCGTTATAGCACCCACGAAACCATCATTCTGGATGAAATCCAACGATCGCTCGAAGAAGGTAGCATAAAGATCGTTTTTCGTGTGTGGATATACCCTCTCCAGGTAAGTCTTTCCAGCACCCGTCGTACCTCCATACGGTGGATTCATCACCACAACGTCATATTGTCCCATCAACACGTCCAGCAGCCGCGCAGCCTTGTCCGCCTCGGTGGCAAAGAGCTGGGCGTTGACGTCGTGCTCCTGCAACGCCTGGCGGGCAAAGGTGCGCAGGTCGTCGCGCAGTTCTTGCAGCGTATAGTGGGGTGTCCAGGCGACCGCCTGTTCTTCCTCCACCAGTTCGGCCAGCCCCATCTGGCGCACCGGCGGTTCCATCCCCGGCAACTCACGCTGGCGGCGCAGCGCGTCCAACCCCTCAGAGACGGCGGCGTGCCCGGCGCGCGCCAGCAGTTCGCGCAGCCGCTCGTCCACCCGCAGGAGGCTGCCCACCTGCGCCACGTGGTCCAGGTCGTCGAGCACCTGGGCAAACGCCCGCTGCACGCGCTGGTCGTTCGCGTAGCGGGCCAGGAATTGCTCCTTGATGCCATTGTCGGGCAGCGTGGCGTCGGCCACCACCAGGTTGACCTGCCGCACACGCGCCTGCGGGTGCATCGTGCGCGCCTTCATCAACAGGCTCAGCGCGGCCAGTTGCACGGCGCGCCGGTCAATGTCCACGCCGAACAGGTTGTGCTCCAGGATGGCGCCGGGGATCTCGTGATCCTCGATCTGGAGGTGGCCCCAATCGCGGGCGTCGCGGTACATGGCCTCGAACACCTCGCAGGCATAATGCCCAAAATGCATTGTCCCGCACGCTGGGTCTATCAGGCGAATGTGTGTGACCGGCTTCTCCTCCCGCCGCGGCGCCGCCTGCGGATTGTTGATGGGGGAGTCAGGGTCAAGAGCAAAGAGCGCGTTGCGTGTCGCGTGTTGCGTGTCGTCCACGGGGAGCGGCTCGGGGACCAGGTAGTCGCACCTGGCGCGTACACGCGGCGAATCCGGGTGCATTTCGAGCCACAGGCGGCCGAGGGTGTTGTCCACCAGGAACTTGACGATCCAGCGCGGGGTGAAGAACTGGTTGATCACGGCGACGTCGTGGGGGGTCTGGGGCTTGCCGCGCTTGCGCACCGCGACCTTTTCCTCGGCGTTGTAGAACTGGTAGATCCAGCCGGTGATCTCGTCCTCTTTCCAGACTGCTTCGTCGAGCCCATTGATCTTTTCGATGCATGCCTTGAGCACGGCATAGCGTGGCCAGGCCAGGCTGTGGTCGTCGTCGGGGTCGAAGAGATAGCCGATCAGTTCGTCGTTGACGTGGCGGCAGACGGCCGCCAGGCAGGCGGGCAACGCGTCGTCGGGGGCGCGCGCCTCGCCGGGGTGCTCGTCGCGGTAGTCGCGGTGGGCCAGGCTACGCCCGCCGTAGACGTCGCGGGTGGTGATGACTTCGTCAATGATCCCGCGCACCTCCAGGCACTTGAGGCCCACGAGGCGGTTGAGGAAGGTGAAGGCGGACTCGCGGACGTAGTCGGCGCTGGCCTGGGGGAGGGTGCGGCCTTCCTTCATCCCGCGCCGAATGACGGCGACGATGCGGTGCCAGATCTCGCGGTCGGCGTCGGTGGTCAGGCGGTCGGGGGGTGAGTCGAGCGACCAGTCGCGGTCGGTGAAGAGGCCGTAGCGCCTGAGGACGATGGCGAGTTCGTCCTCGAGCGTGTGGCGCAGGTCGAGGACGAGGGATTTGATGGCGGATTTGGTGTGGGGGTCCATATCGTCTCCGGCTTATTGGCCCTGGTACAGTGATGCGAAATAGTCCTGCAGCAGGCGGTGGATGAACATGTACCCCCCGCCGACTTTCCGCAGAAAGATCCGCTCGGTGGCGTAGTCGAGGAAGCAGGCATAGTTCCACGGCATGTGGCCCTTCAGGTAGAGGATAGAGCGAACGACAAAGTGCTGGATACAGGCTGTGCCGCCAAAGTACAGCCCACATGGTAAACCAAGAATCATCACGAGGCTCAATCCACCAATCAGACCACCAGACAATCCACTGACTAGACTACCAATCAGCATGCCGGCCATACCACTTATCAGTCCACCCGTGCCACCCATGCCCAAAGCACGACGCAGTGATCGCCGGACGCCTTGACCAGACGACATGCTCGTTTCCAGCTCCACATAGCTCAGCCTGCCGACTTCCCCCACCACAAGTGCGATAACTAACCAGAAAACTAGCCCCCCGACGAGTCCGCTAACAAGTCCGCCAACGAGCCCGCCGATGGCCACACCTATCGGACCAGGAATCAGCCTTCCCAACTCAGTACTTGATAGGATCCACCCCGGCACGCCAAGAGCCAGTCCACCCAACAACCCACCTAGCAGGCCGCTGGTTGGTCGGTGGATTCGTCGCCAATAGAATGCGAACACTTCAGTCCGTCTTAGCCCCCTGAACATTCGACTGCAAATCAACCCGAAAACTAGCCAAGCAACAAGCCCTGCAATAAAAGCTGAAGCCAAGCAAGTAACCGGTCCAGCCGCGTGGCCGAGGCCGACTATCACTCCACCAATAAGCATCCAAGCGGTTAGTACGCCGGCCAAGACACCAACTGGCCCAAAGCTCAGTGCCTCTGTTCTCCATGACCACTTTATTACCCCGATCGATTCTACGTCAAATGACATAGTCTTCAAATCACAAGTCAGCCCATAAGCCAACCCATAGATCAGCCCATAAACTAACACGAGAGCTGACAGCAAAGTTTGCTGGCAGATGAGAGCCAAACCAACTCCTATACCTCCCCAACCTAGCAGTGACACGATCAGGCTCCAGCCAACGGCATACAGTCGCTGTTGTGCTGTTTTCTGCAGCCAATCTGGCTGTATCCGCTCTATCAAGAGCACCATCTGTGCGTGCTGAAGCATCTCTTGGGCCAACCACGCCAACCATTGAATCGTTCGCTCTGGCGAATAAGGTTGGTCAGCGATTCGACGTTTGAACATTTGCCGCATATAGGCGTCGAACAAGTGCTTGCGGCGGGATTCCATTGTATCAAGTGATCGTAGATCTGTAACGAGCATTCCCCTATAAGCCAGTGCCATGATGCTGAGCATCAATGGCGACCGGGCCAACTCCTGAAGCGTAGTGTCGTGCTGTAAGGTTCTCCTCACCGCTGAGAGTTCCGTGCCTGTTCCATCGAGATATTGCTCGACCTGCTGAGGCGTGAGGGGCTGCAAAAGGACCGCTCCCTGGAGCTTGAGTCGGGTCGTAAGCGCTTCGTAGTCCGCAATGCGACTACAGACCGCCAGTGGCGTCAGGCCGTACTCTCCCCGGAAGTCGTTGATGGCCTTGGCGCATGCCTCCCGATACTCTAGTCCGACCTCGTCCAGCCCGTCTAGCAGCAACAGCAGGTCATTATTCTCGACCCACGGGCGGGCAATGCTCTTTGGAACGTGGTACTTGGCGTTCATCTCCTCCACCAGCCAGTCCGCGATGGGCTGTCGCTTCTCGGCCCACGAGGAGAGGTTGAACACAACTGGAATGGGCTGCGCAAAGCCTCGCTCGGCACGAGATATCGTGTCGCGGGCCAGTTCTAGCAGCATAGTCGTCTTGCCCGACCCCGGTTCGCCCAGGATCAGCAATGCCTGGTTCATCTCGTCAAAGACGTCCAAGATCCTGGTGCCAGGTGACAGGATGCGGGCAGGCCGGTCAGGCATCTGCAATACCATGTCCCAGGGGTGCTCGACAGCATCTGCGCGTTCCTCCAGCCCCAGTTCGATCATTGCCGCGCCGTACAGGGATTGCTCCAGCACGCCTTTGACCCAGGTGTTCCTCACCAGTTCCAGCATCGCCCGCCGGTTGCGCTGTGCGCGTTGCTCACCTGTGCTGCCGGTGAGTACGTTGACAATGACATCTCGTCCGGCAATGATCGAATTGTGGATGCCTCCGATGACATTGCCGATGGTTACACCACCGGGTTGCTTATCGGTACGTTGGTTGGTGCCGGAGGAGCGAAACTGATCCACCATTTGCTTCTATTCCCAGGTTTGCGGATCACGTTGCAGACGAACCGCGATATCCTACGCTTTCAGTACCACTCACGTTTGAGATACTCAAGGGGTTTCAGGGCATGACGGCTAACCTGGCCGGCCTCAATAAGGGATTGATGAACTGCCCGTATTTGACGCTCTGTTTCGGGAATTGCGTAGACGTAGACACTCAATTGTGGGGCGAGAATGAAAAAGTCATCTCTGAGATTCCTGATACGCAATTCCGCACCAGTTAGTTCAACAATCTTCCCCTGTATCATTGCATATCCATTGTCGAATTCCGCTCTAGTCACATATTGGCCATCAAAGTAACCTGCTTCTTCCCATTCCAGGTCTGGAGGGATCTGACCATGCACCCCAAATGGAGGTCTCGCTGCGAGGTGCACCAGCACATACTGCCGCTCAAGTGTTGTGTCCCTGTATACCCACAGATCATCCACCTTGCACTCCCAGGCATCAATTAACCAAATCTCATCGGACAAACGCCGCATAGGATAAGCAAGACCATGCTCGTCCCCTGTAGTCCACCACAGGTTATATGCCTCGCAATCTTCTCCAATAGAAGCAAGTACCCTGTCGATCTCATCCCTATCCTTCGCTTGAGCATAGCCAGACGTCACTTTCGGCATTGAGCGGCGCAGACGCAAGTCAAACTCTGTCACCTGCCTTAGCATATCGTCGAAACGACTTTGCCCAGGAATGCTTTCTTCCGGTTTCTGAAGCTCGGCTGACGGTTTAGGCGGGACTCCGCCTGTTACCTCGACGTTCTCACCCCAATCGATGTCTGGACGTTGTTGCGTGCCAACTTCTATGAGCCTGTAGATTTGCCTGCGCCGATCAAAGTATGCGACGAGTTCCCTCGCCTTGTCCGCCTTTCCCTGGCCTGGCAGGCTGTCGTAGTCCACGCCCAGGTCGAAGCAGAGCGTACGCAGTCCACCGTCGTCGAAACGTTGGGTCAGTATCTGACGCAATGTGATCAAGCGCGCCTGCCCCACCGATGGTTCTGTACTCATAGCGGCCGGCTGCTTGCCAGGGCTGATCGCAGTGGTGACGTCCCCACCAGCGATGATGCTGCCATGAATACCCCCTGAGACGTTGCCAATCGTCACCCCACCGGATTGCACAACCCGAGGCCGTTCGTCCGCTGCTGGCGCGCTCACGGGTGACCTGTGGTAGACGCGCACCCTCTCAGGCCAGCCCTGCGCCAGGACGTCGGCGGGGATGAGAAAGGCCGCCTTGACTCGCTCGCTGGTGTCAGCGGCGACGATCATGCCGACGACACCCTCGAGGACGTCGTCCCAGACGGGGCTGCCACTGAAGCCAGGGGCAATCAGGTAGCCGGTCATCTTGGGATCTTCGATTTGCAGCCAACCGTCGGCCTGCCGGCCGCGCAGGACGCCGGAGGCCCATCCACCCTGCTCGTAGCCAGCAGGAAAGCCGAAAGCCCGAAAAGAGTGGCCCCACAGGTCGTCCCCAGTCACCAGGCGAATCGCACTGGCTTCAGGCGGTGGTTCACTGGTCAGTTCTAGCCCGGCGACGTCGGTGTCGGGCCGCCAGTGGACGACCCGCGCGGTTACGACTTGATTCGGCGTCAGCAAGGGAAAATCGAGGTGAAGTTCAACCTGGGGCAAGGCGGGCGTGTCTTCAGACAGGCCAAGTGCGCTCGCAACGACGTGGGCGCAGGTGAGAATGTGACGGTCAGTCACCAGGAAGCCTGCGCCAATGACAGTGCCATCGCCGGCGTGGACTCGCACGATAGCAGACTCAAACGATTCGGCCACAGGAAATCACCTCGCATCGCACGCCACGCGGAACCCAATGTTCGCCGCATGTAAGTCTGGCCGGGCACCGTTGCGCCAGGCGCAGCGGGCCAGCAGCGGCCCCTCGTCGTAAGCGCCTCCGCGCACCACACGGTCACCCACGGCGTCTGGATCCTGGCGACCATCGGTAGCGTCGTATGGATAGGGCCGGTAGAGGCTGCCCGTCCACTCCCACACGTTGCCGGCCACGTCCGCCAGCCCATAGGGGCTGTCGCCGGCTGGCGAATAACGGCCCACCGGGCTGGACTCCAGCCGCAACGCGCCGTGGGCGTCCACGTTGCAGCGCTCCTCGTCGAACTCGTCGCCCCAGGGATAGCGCCGCGCCCGGCCGGTCGCCGGGTCCCAGCAGGCGGCCTTCTCCCACTCCGCCTCGCCCGGCAGCCGGCAGCGGTAGCCGCTCACTTCGCTCAGCCAACGGCAGTAGGCCAGCGCGTCGGGCCAGGTGACCAGGACGACGGGATGCTCCTCCAACCCTCGCGGATGGGTACGTGTCCGGCGTTCCCAGTTGTAGTGTTGGGCGAAGCGCATGGGGCTGTAGGGCACGGGATAGTCGGGGTTGTGGTCAATGAAAACCTGGTAGTCGGCGTTGGTCACCGGGCGGCGGCCGATGCAGTAGGGGCCGAGGACGCCCCGATGCCGGGGGTGGCACGCATCTTTCAACGCTGGATCGTCGCTGCCCATCCAGAACTCGCCGGCGGGGATGTAGGCGAGTGCCTGGTCCAACACCACGACGGTACTGGTGGGCAAGGGGCGGAGCCGATGGCGCGCGAGCCGGCGCGGGGCCACCTCGCCCCGCTGTAATCCGAGCAGCTGCCGCAACTCGGCGGCGCTCTGGCAACGGCCTCGCGGGTCAACGACCATGGCCCGTTCTATGGCTTCGACCAGGAAGGCGGGGGCATCAGGGTTGAGTGCCTGAATGGGGCGCGGTTTTTCCCCCAGGTGGCGCAGGCAGGCGTCCGGCGGGTCGAGCAGCGTCAGCACAAAGTACAGCGTGGCCCCCAGGCTGTAGACGTCGGAGTAGGGGCCGGTGTGAACCCCGGCGGCTTGCAGTTCATCCAGGCATTGCTTGATGACAGACCAGGAGCTGACCTCCGAGGCCAGGTACTGCTCGATGGGCGAATAGTGCATGGAATGGGCCTGGGCGCCGGTGCGGGTGCTGGTGTCGCTCAAGCGGCGCGCGATGCCGAAGTCGAGCAGGATGGCCTTTCCTGCGGGCGCGATGCAGACGTTGGACGGCTTGACGTCGCGGTGGATGACCGGCGGGTCCTGGCCGTGCAGGTAGATGAGCGCGTCCAACAGGTCGCTGGCCCAGCGCAGCACCTGGCTCACCTCGAAGGGCGCCGAACGGCCCTCTTTGAGCCGGTCGAGCGTCGTGCCCTCGATGTACTGCATGACCAGATAAGGACAATCCTGGTCGAAGAAGTAGTCGTAGATCTCGGGCAGGTTCCGGTGGTTCAGATCCGCCAGCATGCGCGCCTCTTGTTCGAACTGCTGGCGGTGGGCGGTATCGTGCATGGTGGAGGCCTTGGCCACGCACTGCCGCCCCAGCCGCTGGTCCTCGACCAGGTAAGCCGCGCCGAAGCCTCCCTCCCCCAGGGGGCGGATGACGCGATACCGGTTGTCCAGGAGAGTACCCTGTGGCAAACTCACGACACTCACTCCATACTCACGTCACGGCGGCTCCTCGGCCACCATCTTGAGCCAGTCCTGCACTTCCTCCATAGAGGCAGGACGGTCGTTGCGCCGTTCCGCCAGCATGGAGCGCAGGACTTCCCGCCCGCTTTCTGGCAACGGGGCCTGGGCCATGCGCGCCCGGTCCAACGGCTCGTCCGCGCTGGGGTGGAACAGCATGTCGTACCACACGGCCCCCAGGGCATACACGTCGGTCCGGGCGTCCACGTCGCTGGCGTGAAACGCCTGCTCCGGGGAGACGTGCCGGCCAGCGACGAGCAGCATCCCGGTCTGCGCCAACGTGCGGCTGACCGTCGGCACCCTGGCGAAGTCGAAATCGCCGACCAGTGCGTGGCCTTCGGGCGTCAGGTAAACGCTGGCCGGCGAGAGGTTGCGATGATAGACGCCGTGGGCGTGGCAGTGGGCCAGCGCCGCGGCGACGTCACCCAGGATGCGTACCTGTTCGGCGGGTTCGATGGGACCGGCGGCCAGACGGTCCGCCAGCGTCTGCCCACCGGTCCATTCCAGGACGAGGTAGTAGCGCTCGTCGGAACTTGCGTCGCGCTGGAAGCGGTGGGGCATCACCAGGTTGGGGTGCCGCCCGGCCTGCACCAGTGCGGCCATGTCGCGCTTGAAGCGGCTCACGGCCTGCTCCAATTCGCGCAGCGAGCCGATGGCGGGGACGTCGTACTGCTTGATGCGCACGGTGCGACCGGGGAACTCGGGGTCTTCGGCGATCATCTCGACGCAGAAACCAGGTTTTTCAGAAAAAACCTGGCTTCTTATGCGGTAACCCGCCACGCACCGCTCGACATCGGTCACGTGAGAGTCCAGGATCGTGGTGCGCAGGCGGTGCAGTTCGCTCCCGCGCAGGATGCGGGCGTCAGGGCGGAAGACGAACTCGCGGCCGGTGAGGGCGGCAATGAGGCTTTCGTGAAGGCCGAACACCTTGTGGGCCTGCGGATCGCTGATCTTCAACGCGCTGATACCCTTGGACAGCACCACCAGACCCACGACGCTGACGTTCCTCCAGCCCTGGCTGGCCAGGAAGCCGGACATGATCTTGGCCTTCTGCTCGACGATGGGGATGGGGCTGGAGCGCAGGTCGCCGCTGGCGTGGCGCCAATGGAGTTGGTCGGCCTCAATCGGGCCGAGCCAATGCTTGACCTCGAGCAGGTACACGCCGTTGTGGTTGAGCACGACGAGGTCTATTTCCTGCGTCCCCGTCCCGTCGGGCAGGTGGTAGTTGACCAGGAGCACGCCGTTGGGGAGGTGGTGGCGCAGGTAGTTGGTGGTCAGCGTCTCGCCGGCGTGGGGGTGGGGGTGGCAGTGAATCACTTCAACGTGGTTCATCGGTGGTGCTCCGGGGGGCGTGGAACGTGCTGCGTGTTGCGTGTTGCGTGCGAAGTGCCCATCTAACTCAAGATCACCCGTTTCCCTGCCTCTAGCGCTGTTTGGACTGCCTGGCGTAGCTCACTCAATGCTACTTCCAGATCTTCCACTTGGCTGATGTCCCGTGTCTTGATCGCGTCGTACAGGCGTATGATCTCGAACTGGGGCTCGACTGCTCCTGCTCCCTGCTCTTTGCTCCCCGCTCCCTGCCTCTTGCGCCCTGCTTCCTGGGTGATGAACCGGGCTTGCTCTTCGGGCGCGGATTGGATCTGATAGTACAGCGTCTCCAGCGCGGTGCCGCAGGCGGTGCAGGTGAGGCCATCCAGGGACCAGCCGACGGGGCCTTCGCACAGCCGGTCGCCGAGACTGTCCGTGGGGATGCCCAATCTCTCCAGGTCGGCCTGCACTCGGGCGTAGGCGTCGTGGCGGGCCTGGTGCTGGGCCTCGTAGGCGGCCTGATAGCGCTGCAGCAGGGGCTGCATGTTCCGGTAAAAGGCGGCCCATTTCTCCACCACCTCGCGCCGCTCCTCAATGGCCTGCATCTCGTCCAGCCAGCCCTGCGCCTCTTTCCCCGCCAGTTCTGGCGCCACGCGCTGGGCGTGTTGGACCGCACGCACCAGCGCACGCGCGCGGCGAAATTGGAGCGGCCGGCCCGCTTCGATGAACTCCTGCACCCGCTGCTGATAGTCCTTGAGTTCCTTCAGGGCGGAAGCGCGCTCGAGCAAGACCTTCAAACGGCGGTCGGGCTGAGGCGGCTCCAGGATCTCCTGGATCACGGCCGGGCCTCCCTGCAAGACCTGGCTGACGGGCAGGTCGCTCTCCTGGACCAGGATACGCTGCTCTGCGTTCAGTGCCCTCAGTTTCCCCACTTCCTCCTCCAGCGCACCGGCCATGAGGTTGACCGTGTCCGGTTCCAGGCGGTGGAAGAGGCGGTCAATGGCCTTCTGCGCCGCCCGGCGTTCTTCAGGCGTCAACCCCTCCTGGGGATCGTACAGGAACTCGGTCTTGCGGAAGTCCAACGCCTTGATCAACAGGTCACGCGCCCGGCCCACCTTGTAATCATTGTAGACCCGGCCCTCGTGCTTCAGGCTGACAATGCCGGCCCGCAACAACGCCGCCAGGACGATGCGCATCAGGATGGGGTCCCAGCCGTAAGGCACGCGCTCGAAGAAATCCGACAACGTCTTCCCGTCGCGGGGGTCGCCGGCCCGGGTGCGCGAGCGCAGTTCCTCCAGCATCTCGTTGACCACCGGCGCGTGCCGGTTGAGGCGGCAAGCGTCGTCGAACAAGTGAAGTTCCGGCTCGACGTCCGGGAGTTGGGTGTCTTTTACCGCCAGGATTTGCTCGATGCTCTTTTCGTTGACCCGCACCGCGGCCGGTTCGAAGCGGGTGTACACGTGGGGAATGACCTGCGAGACTTCGCGCGTAAAGACCGTACCGATCTGGCTGGTGCGGCCTGCCAGTTCGCGCACCTCGCCGTCGTAGATGACCGCGCCGCTCAGCAGGCTCTGCCGGAGAAGCGCCTGGACTTTGCCCCGGCTGGTCTCCGCGTCCCGCTGCTTTTGATAGAGAATGCTCTCTTCCTCCGAGCTCTTGTCCTGGCGCGCCATGCGGCGGGAGACGACTGCCTCGGTCTGGATCAACTTGCCGAGTTCTCGATACACCTCATCCTCGCGGGCCGGCACCCAATACAGCGTGCGTTCGTCGCCGAAACTGCGCTGCAACACCTCGTCACGCGTGAGGTCGGTGGCGGCGACGTAGATGGGGGAGTAGACCTGCAACGTGATCTCCCCCTTGTCATAGATGACGTCGTCGTCCCCCCGCACCACGACGTCGAAGTGCTTGAGCCCCTGGTAGTTGAGGCGGCCGACGTCCAGGACCAGCCTGAGGTATCTCTTGACCTCGCGCCGGCGGTCGTTCGTGCTAACGTTGACGGCGGCGATGTCCATCTCGACGTCTTTTTTCACCCCGGACAGGAATTCGTACTGCCCCCCGCGCTCTACGACGTAATGCCCCTGCTCCAGACGAGTAAGGCCCTCCGCAACCTGTTGTCTCAAGGTGCCAAAGGGCACGGCCGGGTCGTCTACGTGGTCCACCAGCAGGCGGGCCAGGTTCTCGGCCGTGCACGGAATCCACTCCAGCCTTTGGAGCAGGTAGAGCGCCTTGAGAATGCGCTTCAGGAAGGAGGGAGAGTCGCCGAGCCTGACCTCGTCTATCGTACGCCGGTCAATGCTGGGGAGTTCCGCTTCCACCTGGTCGTAGATCTCGTCCATGGTGACCAGCCGCCCTATGGGTGCACCCGCGAACCCGGTGGCCGGTGACTTGAGGACGGCCTGAGTCACGCCGATCAGGCTGCGCTCGGTGCCCTCGATTTTCTCTTTCTCCCCGCCCGGCCGGCGGATGGCGGCGAAGACCTGCTGTAACACCGCCAGTTGATAGGGGGGAAAAGGATAGTCGGCCACGAAACGGCCGGCGTCGGGCTGTGGCAGCGGACGGTTGGCCCCCAGCAGCGTGCACACGGTGGCAATATTGCCGCCGGCCTGGCCGTAGAGCGACTCCAGGACGGGCCGTTTGCTCTCTTTCTTCTTCAGGATGCGCTCCTCGAGCACCTGCCCGATGTTCTCCGACGTCAGGGCCAGGCGCAGTGCGAAGCGATCGCGGATCTTGTCAAATTCGTCCTCGTGACGGATGGCCTCGCGCACGATCTCTTCGAGCGCTTCCTGGGCCGTGACGATCAGCCACAGTTTGCCCAGGCCGCGGCTGGCGAAGGCCTCGGCGATGGATTGCAACTCCAGCAACCGCTGGTTGCTGTCGCCGATGAACTGGCCCATCTCGTCAATGATGTAGGCCAGGTGGGGCGTCTTCTCGGAGCCGGGCTGCCGGCGACCATCCACCCATCTGACCAGTTCGTCGGCCAGGATGGATGGTCCCATCTGCAAGCCGGCCTGGATGTCGTCAATGGCCTTGGAGGCCTCATCTGCGGTGGCGTACCGGTCGGGCAGGATGGCACACAGCGCTTTGACTGTCGTATCGCGCACCAGCATGTCGTGCTGCCGCACTTGCTGCCAGGGTTGGCCTTCCAATTCCTGCACTTGGGTCTGA
>Ga0315289_10009342_pt1 | contig 14131 bp, 11 predicted proteins | sample YL17G11_40_MG_FD_203452 | JGI IMG/M metagenome (GOLD analysis project Ga0315289, IMG submission 203452) | Sediment microbial communities from Yellowstone Lake, YNP, Wyoming, USA - YL17G11_40 | ecosystem: Environmental > Aquatic > Freshwater > Lake > Sediment | place: USA: Wyoming | collected...
GCACCCTGCCAAGGTGTTCGACCCATTCCTGCTGGTCAACAGGATTTCATCCAACAATGTGGGCAGGTCCAGAGTCATGACCATAATCACATCATCTAGTCCTCTCACCTTGTCGCAGAGAATGCAGCTAGGTTCGATGGGGGTGATTACGGGTTCGATTGGCCGAGTAACAATCGCCCAGGTAGATTCGGCCGCTCTTGAAGAGATAGCACGACTCCATTTCGTGTCCGGAGTATTTGCCCCAAGGAATTTTCGTCCCACGCTCGATGTGAGCGCACGGGAGATTGGAGCTACTTTCGTATGGCAGAACGTTACGGATGCGTACGGCAGGAAGGTGGACGGATCTGGTGTTGTTATCGGCGTGATCGACACCGGTGTTGATCTGTCACATCCGGATTTGAAGTTCCCGAACGGGACCTCCAAGGTTCTGTACCTTTGGGATCAGACGGTATCTGGAAAGCCACCAGAGGGTTTCACCTACGGCATCGAATGCTCGTGGAGTGAAATTGACAGCGGGAAGTGCCCTGAAAAAGATACGTTCGGTCACGGCACTCACGTAGCTTCGATCGCGGCAAGTTCCGGTTTGGCCTCAGGCAAATATCGAGGGATCGCCCCGGGCGCATCTCTCATAGTAGTGAAGGCCGGTGCCCCTTTGTGCAACGGTGAAAACTGGACCTTCGACGAGAGCGCCATCATAGATGGTCTACAGTATCTGCTAGATCGAGCAAAATCGCTTGGGATGAGGCTCGTGGTGAACCTAAGCCTTGGAGGGAATATCGGCGGTCATGACGATACAAGTCCCCTCGAAATGGCCCTCAACTACCTCGCCACGCAAGGCGTTCCTGTCACAGTCTCGGCGGGGAACGAAGCAGACAGTCAAATTCACGTAGCTGGCTCCCTCGTGCGGGGTCACCCATCGCGTGTCGACTGGGGGCCGATCGGACAAGCTCGCAACGTGATTGTTGACATATGGTACCCGAGTGATAGGGTCGTATCAGGTGCTCTTGTCACTCCATCGGGAGAAACCGTGGCCGGACCAACTGCGTCGAACGGGATAGGGACTGCGAGTGGCTCAGTGACGATTCTTTCGGCGAATTCGGCCAAGGGAAAGGAGCTTCTCATCTCATTGGAGAGTCAAGAGGCGCTGAAGACATCAGGATGGAGTGTGATTCTGAACGCGACGGATGGCGGGCCTTCTCTGAAATGGGACGCTTGGGTGGACAGCGACAGTTGCTCCTACCCCGCTGCGTCTTTCTCGGCAGGCGAAGGCTACGAGATTGACGTGAACGGCACGGTGACAGTCCCTGGCACCGCGAGCAGCCCGATAACTGTTGGCGCCTACGTGAGCAAGAATGCTTGGGTGAACCATCTAGGAAAGAAGGTTCAGGCCAAGGATTACCATGTGGGAGAGCTCACCCAATTCAGTTCGCGAGGTCCGACAAGGGACGGACGGACGAAACCCGATCTATCTGCTCCCGGGCTGTTCATAACGGGGGCACGATCCGTGGATGTCCCTCAGAGCGACAACGACCCTGATCAATACCATCGGGTCCTAGCCGGGACGAGTATGGCAGCTCCTCACATTGCAGGCGTGGTCGCATTGATGCTTCAGTACAAGCCGCAGCTCACACCACGTGAAATCAAATCCCTGCTGATCGAGGGAACGTATCTTGATGATTTCACCGGTTTCATAGATGGGCTCGAAGGATCGAATGAGTGGGGTCGGGGAAAGGCGGACGCGAGAACCGCAACGTCGCTCTTCAGAGTGTCTTCGATATTGGAGTCGCTTCCTCCGACGTTCGCCATCGAATTGGCTGTGGATGGGCAGCCTCGTAGGCTCCTCCGCGGAGGACAGGTTCTCACCTTGCGCTTTTCATCCGGCACCCTCCGCTCGTTCCATGTGGTGGGCGAAACGCCCACGGCAAACGCGACGCGGTACTTGATTGTTCAACATGATGCTGTGTTCTCCGCCAACAGTGTCTTCAAGCCAAAGGTGCAGATTCAGTACCTGCTCTCGCTGGCATCTCCGTTGGGTCAGGCTGACGGCGGTGGATGGTACGATGCGGGCAGCTATGCCAACTTCACCATCAGGCCGCTGGAGATCTCAGAGGGTTTTGGCCGGCTTCTGGGCGTCACATTCTTCTTTGACTATTGGGTTGACGAACATGGAAACAAAGTATTATCGGGATCCGTGCGGATGGATGCGTCTCACACGCTTAGGGCATCTTGGAGCGCTCGCCTAACGGATTGGCGACCGATCCTTGCGTCAATCGTATTGATCGTCGCGATGACTATTGCTCTCGAATCAAGACGAAGGAGACCACGAGATGGACAGGACCTCCATTGAGGATCAATGAATGCCTGGTCTAGCCACGGGCGACAATGAAAGAACACATTTGTCTTCGCGTAGACAGTTGGCGTACACAAAGGAGCGGACGCAAGACGGCCTTGACTGGTTCACAGGGTAGAGAACGAATCAGTTTCATCAAGCAAGCCTTCTTGCAGTACTACAGCAAACATGGCAAGAGAATCGCTCTGCCCCCGGACTCCCAATCGAGGGAGTTCGCATTTCTCGCATTCGGCGAGAAATTCATGACACGACACAAGGCGATCGGGTCACACGAAGAACTAGTCAACACCATACGAATGCTTGTCCCGTCAGACATCTACTATTCAACCGCCTACTACACGAAACCTGCGGAAGAGATGGAACGCAAAGGATGGCTCGGCTCGGATCTTGTGTTCGATGTTGATGCGGATCATATCGAGACCCCATGCAAGATGACTCATGACATGTGGCGCTGCAGTGACTGCGGACTTGTGAAGCAAGGAAAGCCTCCCGCTCAGTGTCCAAACTGTGGGAAAGCGAGGTTTGAGGAGCGTGCGTGGTTCTGTGACGAGTGCTTGAGGGCAGCCAAGAACGAAGTTCTCAAACTGATTGACTTTCTAGCAAAAGATTTTGGAATACGTGAGGATGAAATGGATGTATTCTTCTCCGGGCAACGCGGTTACCACCTCCACGTGAGAACCGAGCAAGTTCGGAGACTCGACGAGTCTCAGAGAAAGGAGATTGTCGACTATGTCTTGGGATTGGGGCTCGACGCATCCTACCAAGGAGTGTACAAACAACGTGTTATTGTGGGACCGCAGCCAGATGACCCAGGATGGCGCGGCCGTTTCGCACGTGAAATCCACAGGCTCGTATTGAAGGGAACTGAGGACGAGCTGGTGGACTCGGGTTTCTCACGCCGTCAGGCGGGGGCGATCATCAAGGGGAGAGAAGAGAGAGAGGAACGCTGGAGAGAGAACGTGCTCTGGAGCGAATTCGAGAACAAGCTACACATAAGCGACGCCGTTTGGAGAGTAATAGTCAACAAAGCCATCTTGAGGAGCGCGCTGCCCGCGGAAATCGATACTGTTGTGACAACAGATATCCACAGATTGATCCGTCTGCCCGAGACACTCAACGGAAAGACTGGTCTTCGCGCCATGGCAGTCTCAAACTTGGACACATTTGACCCATTTCTCGATCCAATAGCTTTTGAAGGAGAAGAGACAGTTCGAGTTATTGAGGCACCAGCTTTCAGAATGGGAAACGCGACCTTCGGGCCGTACAGCGAACAGGATGTGACGCTGCCAACCGCGGCTGCTATGCTCCTGATCTGCAAGGGTGTGGGTGGTCCTGTACAGAAATGAACGGTGACGAACTCTATAGAATCTGGAAGACTGAGAAGGGCCAAGAAATTCTCCAGAAGCTCCCGCCGTTATTCTACACTGAGATCAGGAAGTTGCTGAGCGATTGCAGAGCGTCTTCAGCATCAACTAGTCAAGATCGAGCTCAGAAAGCCATCGCTGAGAAGGAGTTCAAGATACTGCAGCGACTGAGCGCGGAAATCGCCAAGACACGGATGAAGAAGATTCTCGATGCATCCCTTTCCGGACGAGGCGTCGGAACTGAAATGCTTACCCAAGAAGAAGCGGAGTTCGCGAGGATAGTCTCGACTCACGTGGGAGACTACAATCGTTTCATCGACGAGTTGGTGCTAGGCGCCCTTTCCTTGGGAGAAAAAGCCCCAAGGGAGCCAGCCGAGGCCAAGTTGCAGGTTGTGCGTTTCCTATCGGACTTCCCAGCGATCATCGGCGTAGATATGAAAACCTATGGCCCCTTCAGATCTGAGGACATCGCCACGCTGCCAGCCGAGAATGCTTCTGCGCTTATCAACGAAGGAGTCGTCAAGCAGGTGCGGTTCTCCGAAGGGATAACTTCCGCTCCAGTATCCGGATAATGGTGTTACGGAGCGCGGCTCGGTAGCGGCCCTGCGTGCCTAGCGTCTGGGTTTCTCTTTCTTCCCTTTCAGTAGGGCGTCGAGAGATACGCCGTTGCACGCGTAGACCTTGAATCGAATTCCTGGAATATCGCCCATGCTCTTTCCTTCGGCGCCGCCGATGCCTTCGATCCAGACCTCATCATGCTCGTCGATGAAGTTGAGGGCTCCATCGCCGGGTAGGAACGCCGTGATGACTTTCCCATTCTTTATCAGCTGAACTCGGACGCATTTGCGTACTGCGCTGTTTGGCTGGCGGCATTCGACGCCAACTTTCTCGAGGACTATTCCTCGGCCTTGTGGGGCTCCTTGAAGTGCGTCTGCTTTGTAGTCGAGGCCCAGCATGCGGCGTTTGTAGGGTGGATAGTGCCATCTGAATCGCTTGTGTCTGCGTTTCGCCTTGCGAGCAGCCAGTAGGCCCCGCGATGATTTGCCCATTGTGACATCCGTATCCCGAAACTCCTCGTGCTAGACTTTGACCCGCCTTATATGTTGTGTGCAATTCGCAGCACAAATACGGAAGGCTTGAAAGCAGTACGTTGAGAACATGGCCAGGGTCGTCCATGGGGAGAAGCGTCCTCGACAACAGAGTCGCGACGGCGAACATAGATCGAGAGAACATGCTTGCGATTCTCGAAGAGACTCCTGACACCTACGAGCAAGCTTACGCAACCGCACTGAGCTCTGGCACTCTTCCGCAAACTCTCTCGGTGCCTCCACAGGGCCTAGCGCTAGTGGGCTTGGGTGGCTCAGCGATAACTGCAGACATACTGAAAGATTGGCTGTTTGAGACTCAGGCCTCGATTGAGGTCGTAAGAGGGGCCAAGTTGCCCGGCTCAATTGGTCCAGATACATGCGTCCTAGTTGCCAGCTACTCAGGTCAGACAGCTGAGTCGCTGAAAGCCTTGCGAGAAGCTCGGAGGCGCAATGCCCAGGTTTCCTGCATCGCCTCAGGCGGCGAGATACTCAGACTCTGCCGAGAAGAGGGGATCCCTCACATACAAGTCATGGCTGGGCTTCAACCACGTGAGGCTTTGCCTCACCTCCTGTCCGCCTCTCTCGCCATACTCGAGAGATGGGTCGTCTGCGATCACCGAACGATCAATACCGAATTGAAGACTATCAGGCAGCAACTGGAGGAACTCAGAGGGAAGATCGGATTCGAACGATCTCAAGTTAGGAACGCAGCCAAACAGTTGGCCCATCAGCTTCATCGAACAATTCCATTCATCTACACCTCCCATCACCTAGCAGCAGCCGGCAGACGGTTTAAGAATCAACTCAATGAGAATTCAAAGATGCTCGCGAAGTTCGAAGCTCTTCCAGAAATGCTTCACAATGAGGTTCAAGGATGGCACGTTTTGGAAGAGGGTTTTGCTAGTTCCGTATCGTTCGTCTTCCTGAGAGGCTGCGAATGCGAAGAAGAAGCCAAACAGTTCGGAAGGATGAAGCGCTTGGCCCGCCAACTGGGAGGAAAGAGAATATACGAGGTCTCTCTGAGATCTCCGACGACACTTTCCACCGTCTTAGCAACGATCCATTATTGTGACTATGTTTCGTTCTACCTCGCAATAATACGCGGCGTCGACCCAACGCCAATCAGGATAATTCAATCACTGAAACGCGTCACGTGATTTTTGACCTAGAGCCATCTGACCCTCCCCCATTGCTGACGATGCAAAAGCCTACTAACAAGTATGAAGTGTCATGAGTTGCCAATATCATGGAGGTATGAAGTGGTTGTCGTATGAGGAACGTGCGAAATCGATTGGAATCAAGATTCCACAAGCCGCAACTCCTGTCGGTGCATACCTACTTGCGGTTCAGAACGGGACCCTGCTTTTCACAGCAGGTCAGGGGCCTGTGAAAGACGGGATTCCCATATTCAAGGGCAAAGTCGGACAGGACCTAACAGTTGAGGATGCGTACGAAGCTGCGAAATTGGCGGTATTGAATTGCCTGGCCGCAGCAAGATCTGTTCTGGGAACACTCGACAGAATCGAGCGCATCGTGAAGGTAAATGGCTATGTCAACAGTGCGTCAGGCTTCACAGACCAAGCCAAAGTCATGAATGGCGCCTCCGATCTTCTCGGACAACTGTTCGGAGAAAAGGGCCGCCACGCTAGAACATCGGTGGGAGTTAGCGAGCTTCCTTTGAATATTGCCGTAGAAGTGGAGCTCGTTCTAGCTTGTACTTCTTGATCTCGAGCTCGTCAAATCTGGCCTGAAGGAGCTATTCCGGCTGCAAGGGGGGCTGTCTTGCTCCGCAGTTCGGGCAGAACACCGCCAGCACGACCAATGATGTTCCGCAGTTCGTGCAGTACTTGATCCCTCGTCCAGTTTGACGGGGTGGAGGTGAACGCTCGCGCACTTGAGAAGCAGGAGCAATAGTGGTTCCCGTGACACTCGCGGGACTCTGCGGGCCGCGTGTCCTGTCTGCGTAGATGAGGAACATCAGCAAGGTGAAGAAAGCCGAGAGTAACGCGGAAATCACATAGTAGACAATGTTGTTGGCTCTGAGCATCATCTCCAGTAGACGGGTGCCATTCGCGTAGACGATTGGATTTGTGAGCTCCGAGTATGAGAAGCCGGGCCACATGAAGGAGGCAACCCAGGAAGCCACTACCCAAGCCACTCCTGAAATGACAACGTAGCCCATCATCGTAGGGAAGTTCCTTCGCACGAAAGCCAAGCTCAACTTGATTGACTTCGCTATTCCAAGGTCGTCCATCACGAGTGCTTGCATCCAAGGCAGAAGAAACACGTAGAGAACGAGTTCAATCAATCCAACCGCCAGTATGATCCCGAGCAACCCTAAGACGACGGGAGCAAGTAGGCTGACGACGGTCGAGGGCGCTAGTCCTTCCGGAGGAACTAGCTGTCCGATACTGATTCCAAGAACGCTCGCTGCGACAGCTGCTATTCCAGCAACCACCGGAATCGCTAGGATGGCTGCAACGAGTATCCGGCCGCCGAGGATCCGCAGAAAATACCTTCTAGCTCCCACCCACAGGTCAGCAAGTTGCGTTCGCCCGTCGACGACCACTTGCTTGTTCATGTATGCCCATCCAGCAGTGACGAATGTGTCGACGAGGAAGATGCCAATCGCAAGGATAAGCACGCCGCCCACAGTCGTCCGGATGAGCCCCCACGTGTCTCCGGTCAGACCGTATGCCATCAGGAGAGGGAATAGTACAAAGGACGCCAGCGTCAAAGCTGCAAGCGGTACGATGACCTGAGTCAAGATCGGCGGGACGATCAGTATCCAGTTATTCCTTATGCGTGCTGCGGATTGGCTGATCAACGCTCCTAGATCCATGTGTACCGCCGCAACAGTCGATTTGCAGGGCTTCACAACGAATTTGGGATTTAAGTGCGGTGTTTTGAGGTCAGGCGTTCAGGGTTCTATGCCCTACTTGTAGTCTCCCGTGTCATGATCAAAGGACATCTTGCGACCCTCGCAGAACGCGGCGAGATTTTCGGCAAGTCCTTTCCAATAGAACGTAATAGAATCGCGACCCTGAGCGTTCTCGTATGCGCCGAGGTGGTCAAAGACGAGTAGCGTGGCCTTTCCTCCGCTTTTTTGTACGAAGTTCCAAATGCCCAACCCAGAGACGATTTCACTGTATTGATGCACGATCGTGTGATTTCGTACCAAGGCAACTATTTCGGCGCTCGGATAGTTCTCCCCAACGAGTTTGCCTCCTACTGCGAATTTCTCCATGTGACATCGCGGGTCGTACCAAGCCTTCAGAGCTGTTGTCTGCTCGAAGGCCTTGTACACCCGAGCGACAGGAGCCTTGATTGCTTTCTCAAGATGAATCGAACCCGTCAAGTTCTCCAACACCGAGCAGACTCAAGCAACTCGTCGAGAACTCAATCTTCCGCTTTACAAGGGCAAATCGAAACGTGCGTCCACGTTCTCTAAACCCGTGATCGGGGGGTTCACAGGTGATTTTTCGCAGAAATGATGACTTATGTCATGTTTATATAAATCACATCGGGCTCCCCTTGGTCGGTTGCAGCGTTGCTATTGCCTGACGAGATCGCGTCGAAGTCCGTGATACCAGCGATCCGAGCAATGATTGTTCGCAGGCTTGTGGATGACCATGGAATGACTCAGCAAGAGGCTGCTCGGCTCTTGGGAATCACTCAGCCGGCAGTGAGCAAATACATGCATAACAAGCGAGGAGTCGCGATCAAGCTGCAAGGAATCCCTCGTGTCGACGTGGCGACGAGCAAGATCGCCGCTATGCTCGTGTCGGGAAGGGTGGGCCAAGTGCAGATAATGAGTAAACTCAACAAAGTGTCCATACAGGTCAGGAAAGACCGGCTCATGTGCGACCTTCACAAGCGGCTTGAACCCGGCCTGAACCTGAGCAGCTGCCGCATATGCGAAACCTGATCACCTCCTAGCGCAAGAATGAACCCATGAACTAGACAGGGAACCGAGAGCAAGTCGGAGGCCATCACGTGCCCTATACGGAAGAGGGGCTAACAACGAGATGACCGAAATTCAAAACCACATCATCCGGAAGATAGCTGGGCGCAAGAAGTCGCGAAAACGAACCCGAGGCCCCTATCGGAAGTCGTCTGCGGCTGGACTGGGAGGCATTGCATGACAAGCGAATACATCAACAGCTGGGCCAACAGAGGAATCTGGGCACGATCTGCCAAATGGCGAGCAAGGCAAAAATATGACGTATGTTATGATAATCGAGGTCCTCGCAGTTGCCTGCCATAAGGAAGAAGACAACGATGCTAGATGTGAACAGAATACGGGCGGATTTTCCCATACTCAAGAGAAGAATAGGAGGAAGACCGCTTGTCTATCTGGACAGCGCCTCCACATCCCAGAAACCGAAACAGGTCATCGACGCAATCAGACGATACTACACCGAATACAACGCAAACGTTCATCGCGGTCTACACCGCCTAAGCGAAGAGGCCACGGTGGCCTTCGAACAATCAAGGGACAATTTCGCGCAGTTCATCGGGGCAAGAACGTCCAAGGAACTTGTGTTCGTACGAAACACGACAGAAGCCTTGAACTTGGTAGTATTCAGCTGGGGAAGGGCGAACCTCGGAGCAGGGGATCACGTTCTCCTTACAGAGATGGAACATCACAGTAACATTGTGCCTTGGCAGATGCTGGCAACAGAGAAAGGCATCAAGCTGGACTACGTCAAGATCGACGATGACGGGCTGCTCAACTGGGAGAGTTTTGAGGATCTCATCAAGGGGAAGCCGAAAGCCCTGAGTCTTGCTCACGTCTCGAATGCGTTAGGAACGATCAACCCCGTGAAGGAGATGGCCCGTGAGGCGCACAAAGTCGGAGCGACGGTTGTGGTCGATGCGGCGCAGTCGGTCCCTCATATGCCGGTTGACGTCGCAGATCTTGAATGCGATTTCATGGCCGTTTCGGGACACAAAATGCTGGCGCCTACAGGAATTGGAGTGCTCTATGGGAGATACGATCTGCTTGATCACATGGAGCCTGTAATGGGCGGTGGGGAAATGATAAGGGAAGTTCACCTTCAAAACTCACGCTGGAACGACTTGCCTTGGAAGTTCGAGGCGGGGACTCCGAACATTGAAGGCACCATAGGCCTGGGAGCAGCCGTCGACTACCTATCACGGATAGGAATGGAGAACGTAAGACAACATGAGAAAAATATCACTCAATATGCACTTAAGCGGCTGGCAGACGTGAAAGGTCTAGTGCTGTACGGCACAAGAGACGTAGAGAAACGCGGAGCAGCAATCTCATTCAATCTTGGAGACATCCACGCTCACGACTTGGCCACAATACTCGATACCCAAGGAATAGCAATAAGGTCCGGCCACCATTGTGCCCAACCACTGATGGAACGATTGAAAGTTCCAGCCACTGCACGAGCTAGTTTCTACGTCTACAACACAAGAAAGGAAGTTGACATTCTCGTCAGGGCTCTCGAAAACGCTCGGAAGATGTTCAAGATATGAGCACGGGCGTCTACAAGGAGACGATCCTTGACCACTACAGACACCCCAGGAACTACGGGGACGTGCCAAACGCAAATGCTCAGGCTCGGAAAGAGAACGTTCTGTGCGGCGACGTAATTGAGATGCAGCTGAAACTCGACGGCACCAGAATTGATGCCGTGGGCTTCAGCGGAGAAGGATGTGCGATAAGCATGGCGTCAGCATCAATACTCACGGAATTCTCCAAAGGGAGAACAATCTTAGAGATTGAGAAGCTCGGAAAGAAAGATGTCATTAGGCTTCTGGGCTCAGACCCCGGACCGGCGAGGATCGAATGCGCGCTTCTCGGGCTCGAAGTCTTGAAGGCAGCAATCGATACGCGGAACGGCCCCCAGGAAAAGGCGCGTAGTGACTGGACGGCAGGGAAACGTTGAATTAGAAGTAGTCTAATCTAGCCGCAATAGTGTCTGAAGGTAGGTGCCCGGCTGCTCCCCTTGGTACGTCCGTATTCGTGCGAAATAGGGTCAAAACACAGCGTTTTCCTTGCGTCTACCCTTAGTAGCGCGTCGTCTGACGCCGAGGGCGAGTTTTGTTAGGGTTCCTAGTTTTCAGCGGATGATGGACGCTTGGATATCGGAGAATGACGATCACTTGAAGGATGAGGAGAAGAGAAAGACCATAGACGTTTTCAAACATCAGCTTGTGCCGAAACACGAAGTCGTGCCAAGGCGCGAAGCTGAGGAGTTGCTGGAACGCCTACACATCAAGGCGCATCAGCTGCCGTACCTAAAGGCTGATGACCCAGCCGCGAAGCAGATAGGCGCGAAACCGTGGGACGTGGTGAAGGTCACTCGTCGAAGTCCCACTGCCGGAGAGGTCGTAGTCTACAGATACGTTATCGAAAGCTCAGCAGGGGGAGGCAAATCTGATCAGTCAAGTTGAGCCCCAGATGTGGGGACTGATCAAGGGTTTCTTCCGCGAGAAGGGCCTCGTGAGACAGCATATCGACTCATACAACGAGTTCATTGGAGGCGGATTGCAGTCGATCATCGACGAGGTTGGTTCCATTCCAATAGAAATCGAAGAGTATCCGTTGAAGATTAAGCTCGGAAAGATAGAGATTGGCACGCCAAGGGTGACTGAGGTCGATGGGTCTGAAAGACCAATCTACCCCACAGAGGCGCGAGTACGCAATCTCACATACGCCGCGCCGCTACATCTTGAGATGACGCCGGTTATCGGCGAGCGCGAGGGTCAGACGGAGATCGTCTACATTGGGGACTTTCCCGTCATGCTCCGCTCGGACATATGCCCCCTCTCGAGGCTTACTCCTGACGAGATGATCAGTATCGGTGAGGATCCGATTGATCCCGGCGGATACTTCATCGTCAATGGCGCCGAGCGTGTCGTGGTTGCGCTCGAGGACTTGGCAGCCAATAAGATTCTTGTCGACATGGAGAAGACTGGAGTCAACCCGGTCTACAAGGCGAAGATCTTCTCGACGACTTTGGGCTTTCGGGCACGAACGGAAGTCACGCTGAAGTCTGACGGAGCGGTCTATGTGATGGTTCCAGGAGTCCCTGCTGAGATACCCTTAGTCGTCCTGATGAAGGCGCTTGGCGTTCAGGAAGACCTGAAGATCGCTGAACTGATTTCTGATGACGAGATTGTCCAGAACCAGCTGGAAGGCTCATTCGAGAAGGCGCAGGGTATCCTATCTGTGAGGGACGCGGTCCTCTACGTCGGAAACCGTCTCGCCCCCGGACAGGTTGAAGACTACCGTGCCAAGAAGGCTGAAACCGTTGTTGACCGTAACTTTCTGCCCCATATCGGGCGGACACCTGCCGAAAGGAAAGATAAGGCGTATTTCCTTGCAGAGATCACCACAAGGATCATCGAGCTCAAACTTGGCAGACGAAACCCTGACGACAAAGACCACTACGCGAACAAACGACTTAAGCTAGCCGGCGCTTTGGTGGGAGATCTATTCAGAATCACATTCCGAAATCTCGTCCGCGACTTGAAGTATCAACTCGAACGCATCACCATCAGAAGACATCAGGAGCTTTCGATTACAAATGCAATCAGACCCGGCATAATCACAGAACGGATCCAACACGCCGTCTCTACGGGTAACTGGGTCCGAGGAAGAGTAGGCGTCACACAGCTTCTCGACCGAACAAACTACTCCTCCACACTAAGTCACCTGAGGCGTCTCCAGTCCCCGTTGAGCAGAAGCCAACCCAACTTGGAGGCGCGTGACCTGCACGCGACACACTGGGGGAGACTGTGCCCGAACGAAACTCCTGAAGGATCAAACTGCGGGCTCGTCAAGAACTTGGCATTGTCTTCGACATTGTCGATAGGAATCGAGTCAAGAGAGTTCGCACTCAAGCTCCGGAGAATGGGGGTCGTTCCAATTGAGGAAGCGGAAGGCAAAGCGACAACCCCCGTGGCCAAAGTAATAGTTGACGGTCTCATCGCAGGTGTTGCACGTGCGCCGAATCAGCTCGTGCAAGAGCTGATACGCATGCGTCGCGCCGGGGAGATAAGCTCCGAAGTAAACGCTGCGTATTTCCCTCCGGAAAGAGAGAACGCCCGAGGGTGTGTCTACGTTAATTGCGACGGAGGCAGGGTGCGAAGACCCCTCATCATAGTAGAAAACGGCGTTCCTAAGCTGACGCGAGAGCACATCGAAGCCATTCACAGGGGAGAAATGCGATGGGAAGAGCTCGTCGAGAAGGGGATCATCGAATATCTAGACTCGGACGAGGAGGAAAGCGCTCTCGTGGCTATCGGCCTTGCCAAGATTTCGAAAGACACCACGCACCTTGAGCTTGCCTCCTACACAATGCTGGGGATCTGCGGCTCAGTCATTCCCTATTCTGAGCATAACCAGTCGCCAAGGAACGCGTACGAATCAGCGATGGCGAAGCAGGCGCTTGGAGTTTCCTGCACCAACTTCTCCAACCGAGTCGATTCCAGGTCGCATCTTCTGCACTATCCGCAAATGCCTCTCGTCAGAACTAAACCAATGGATATCATCAACTACGATGACAGGCCTGCAGGACAGAACTGTGTGCTAGCTGTACTTTCGTTCCAAGGCTACAACATGGAGGACGCCATTGTCTTCAACCGTTCATCTGTGGATCGTGGGTTTGGACGTTCCACCTTCTTCAGGATCTACGAGGGTGAATGCAGACAGTACCTCGGAGGGCTCCGTGACAAGTTCGAAATTCCCGAACCGGGGACCCGAGGATACAGGGGTGACAGATACTATCGCTTCCTTGAGGAAGACGGTATCATATCATCCGAGGCAGATGTGAGCGGCAACACAGTCCTCGTAGGCAGAACAAGCCCGCCAAGGTTCTTGGAGGAGTACCGCGAGTTCGAAGTGAAGGGACCCACAAAACGTGATTCATCTGTGGGAATGCGCCCTTCGGAGGTCGGCGTAGTCGACACGATTTTCGTCACAGAGTCAATCGAGGGCAGCAAGCTCGTGAAAGTGAAAGTCAGAGACACGCGTATTCCTGAACTGGGAGACAAGTTCGCCTCGAGACACGGACAGAAGGGAGTCATCGGCCTTCTGGTTCCACAGCAAGACATGCCTTTCACACAAGACGGCGTCGTCCCCGACGTGATCATCAATCCTCATGCGTTCCCATCTCGTATGACGATCGGACAGTTCGTCGAATCATTGGCTGGGAAGGTCGCGTCGCTCAGAGGAGAACCAGTGGACGGAACTCCATTCAGCAACGAACGTCCAGAGCAACTTCGCGATGCATTGCTCAAGCTTGGGTTTACACAGAGCGGAAGCGAAGTGTTCTACAACGGCATCGACG
>Ga0315289_10009344_pt1 | contig 14127 bp, 13 predicted proteins | sample YL17G11_40_MG_FD_203452 | JGI IMG/M metagenome (GOLD analysis project Ga0315289, IMG submission 203452) | Sediment microbial communities from Yellowstone Lake, YNP, Wyoming, USA - YL17G11_40 | ecosystem: Environmental > Aquatic > Freshwater > Lake > Sediment | place: USA: Wyoming | collected...
CAGAATGGTCAGCCGGTGCAACAAATCGTGGGCTTGAGACCAAAAAGAGAACTCAAAGAGATAATAGACGCTATCCTGAAAAGCACTAAGTAAACAGCCCGCTGAGGAAGTCAAAATTCTCAGGAAGAAGCGCCAGCAGCAATGGAAACCGTGCCATCAAAAATCCTGCCAGAGCAGACTGAGATATAGTCTCTACCGAGCCGGGCAAGTACTTGCTCACGATGGCAAGCACAGCGGCAATCAGGAGCAAACCTATTCCGACTCCCAGAATGCCGCCAATAAGCCTATCCAGCCAGCCAAGCAGGGTGATATGAACCAGCTTGGCTACAACCCAGCCGATTACGCCAGCCACAATCATGGTGGCTATCAGAATAATAGCGTAGGCAGCTATTCCTGCCCAGCTAGCTCCACCGGGAGAAAGCACTGCAGCAAATGGCTGATAATAACGCCCTGCTAGAACTATACATACTACTAGCCCAGCAATGCCAAATGCTGTCCTGATAGCTCCCTGCCATAGACCCAGGAGGCCAAATAAGGCAGCAACAGCTATAATGACTATATCAACCCAGTTCATCGCTCAGATTATAACAGCACCCGGGGCAACTGGGTTATACCGGCGAAAGGCGCACATGCATTGTGTCCATCAGTACGAAGCGAACTGCAAACAGGCTGTTAGCCGAAGTGTCCGCTCACCCAGGACCCTAATCTAGAAGGCAGCTACAGCATTTGTCAATTGTGTGTATTGAGATGCCTAATCTACGTTGTAGAAAGGCATGCATTGGTCGTCTTCCTCTTGCGTGGTGTGGCCGCATGAAATGCTTTGTGTTCTCAGTAATCAAGTGTTTGAAAATCGTATTTAGGCATGTCTCTAAGTATTTTACATCCTTGGGTTGATAAAATCCGTAGTCATTGCAAAGGGAACTCCTAATATTTTGTGGCAGTGGCAATCGTTCTACTTCAACTGCCATGTCATTTTTGTTTCGTTCCTTTAGCCAATTTTTTATGGGTTCGAGACCAACGACTTCCGCATACTCAGTTTTAATGGAATCATTGATGGCAATGAGATATTTGTCCATGACGGAATTACAAAAATCTTTAATCCGGAGGACTGGTAGACCTTGTGGTAGCGGATGTCCGTTTTTAAAGAGAAAATAATACTGAACAACACAGGCATCAACCGTGAGCGTTTTATCCGTACCAGATTTAGGCATGTCTAACCTCTATGGCGAGCCTTTGACAGCTCTAGGCTCTCTTGGTAGCCTTCTTCAAAAAAGCCTTTTGGCCATTTAGCAAGGAATTCCCCTTTTTCGTTCAAAGGAATTGGGATTACTTTGTGTCCTTTGCTATCGGGCAGGATATAATAAAATCTTACATCTTCTGGCTTTAGAGTGCCTTTTGCGACCTCGGTTTGGATTCTTAAAATCAGATTCTCGCTGTGTGTCTCAATTACAATGCGCTTATCTGGCGAACATGCGTCTGCAAACACTGAGCCGAGTTCAGCCTGAGCTGCAGGATGTAGATGTATCTCCGGTTGTTCATAGAGAAGTGTAGAACCAGGAGACGATGTGTAGAGTGAAATTATTACGGGTAGGACCTGGGATGCTCCAAAACCGGTGTCAGCCAAATTTGCCCGAAAAGAACTTGCCTTATGTTGCGTCCAGAATTCGTAATACATTGGCCCAACTTTCTGCACATCGAGATTCTTAATAAACCCCAATTGGTACAGTGCTTTGTTAATGGAGCTAACTTTTTTTCTGTCTTCTCGCTTTCCTCGCTTAAGCAAGGCAGAATAAATCTGTAAAGCCGCTGCGCCTCTTGCCCCGACCTTATCTGCTATCTCGCCTGTATACAAATAACTTCGACTTGGGGGAGTTCTGAGCGGGCCGAGATGACGAATTTTGCTAAAATTACTCGAAAATTTCCAAATGAGCCTATCGTTTTCAATCATATCACTGATCAGTTTGTCGGCTATTTCTTCACCATATTTGTGTTCTAGGTGGGTATAGAATCTAAATGGGGGGTGTGGCTCAAAGAAAAGCCCTTTGCGAATAAACAGCCGCGAAAGATATTCCGTTTTATCTTCGTGGTTTCGCATTGAAACCTTCTTTGAGCCAGTATATTTATCTGGGCGGATGGTTAACCTTTCCCCCTCCGAATCTTCTATAACAAATTTAGCAAGATAGATTTCCTTGCGCAAAGGCAAATAACCATAAGTCAAGTGTAGTGTAGCTTGCATCTTCTCCATCCCTAGTTTCTTACCACGCACCACATTAACCTCAGCAATTGCCCCGAAACTTAGTGTCACGGACTCGCCCTCATTATGTTGGAATACGAGGTCTTTAAAAGACCCGTAGTCGTAATCCTGATGGAGAAGCTTGAGGCAAACACTGGGGTCTTCACTTTGAAGGGTGAGTGCAGGAAGATGAAGTGCTTGGATTATCGCTGATTTACCAGAGTTGTTTTCACCGACCAAAATTGTAATGGGAGCTAATTCAAGCAGTCCTGTATCACGAAAACATCTGAAGTTTTGACACCTTAAAGAAACAATCATTACAGAACCTCCTTCTTTATGCCGCTACCTATGTAAACAGACAGGTCATCCACCTTCGGCATGTGCAAATTTTACCACAACCCTATTTATTATATCTAAAAGTAGCCCCATCCCGCTGAGGCTTTGCCAAATCTCCAGCCATTCAGGGCACCCGTATTATACCTCGAAAAGCACACATGTATTGTGTCCATCAGTGCGGAGCGAAGCGGAGAGTTGATTTCTGACTTATCATAGGTTCTTATATTTGTTTTTCCTATGTCTGATGCCGCAATCCCATTGGCAAAGAGAATTCGTGCTAGAGAGGAGAAAGAGTTAAAGATTCCCCTCTCTAGAGAAAACGGAGGCTGAGAGAGTTCTTCGAATACCCTCAACCTTGATTATGGAGCTTGCCCTATTTTAGACCCCATTTCCTTGTGCCCTTCACCATCAGGAATACCACGAAGCACACTATCAGGAACGTTATCAGTGCGGATAGAAATATCCCAGGTTTGAATACCCATACGGTAGCATTCTCCCAATCGCCGGCAGGAAGCACAAGCCCTATCAACGGCATCACGAACCCGTCCACGAGCGACTTCACGAGAGCACCGAGGTACAATCCTAGTATGAATCCCACGGCAAGCCCTATTACCTTGAACTTAGACAGAAAGTCTACGAACTCGGCCCGGAAACCCTTGGGCGCCGGCGGCTCTGGCTTCGGCGTCAACAGTTTTCTTATCTCCTTAAGCTCTGCCAAAGTCTCTCTTTCTTCAGTCATTGCTAATCACCTCCTACAGCATGTAATATCAGGTATAAAAAGTAATCGATAACCTATCTTACACCAGAAATCAATTGCCCTAACTGGTTGTTTGCGAACTTTTTATTCATTTATTTCCTTCATTTTATTTTTTCCTCCCAAAGTTTATCAGAGGATGTTATATCTATGCCCGAAGAGCAGCTCGGACCAGGTTTTCAGTGGAGAATTGGCCATCTGTAAGGCCAGCAAGAGAACTTTCTCTCCCAAAAATTTCATCCCGAATAGCAATAACTGAGAGACCCTTTTTCTCAAGCTGCTTTGTTCTTCGAGACAAGTCCTGGAAGTACTCTATACATGTTCGAAGGGCCTTACGGCCATCCTGTACCACATCGCCCATGGAGGTAAATAGAATAAGCCTGTCGGTCTCGAGAGCAATGAGCTTTTTCATTGACCTTGTAATCCCCGCGATATCCTCCTCTGGTCGGATAACCCTTGGCTTTTCTGAACTAAAAAGGTCTCCCGAAAAGCACCACCCCTTTTCAGGTTCTATTAACGCCACGTGTCCGTTACAATGCCCGGGAGTCTCTACCACGTCAAAATGGAAACGACCAGTTTCTATCTTCTCGGGCAAGCAATCCACTTCAGTGGGTTCTGGATAACCCCAAACCATCTCCTGATATGGGTATAACTTGGGAATTTGGTTGATAAGAGGAACTGATTCACGAGGTGCAAATATTTCGATGCCAAATTTCTGCTTCAGAAGGTAGTTGGCAGCGATATGGTCTTCATGATAATGCGTATTTACGGCGAACTTGAGATTTTGCCCCTCCAGAAATTTGACCAACTCCTCAGCCGCATATTTACAGCCGGTATCAATGAGGAGCCCATCAACAAGGTATGCGGCAACCCAGTAAAGCGGTTTTCCTTCAAACTCACGGCTCATCTTAATCTGGATAACTTCTTCAAACTGGTTGACTTCAATCATATTACTTTTCACCCCAACTTTTAGTCTTGCCCGACAACAGCGGCATGGCAGATAACCTCAATATACCCTAACTTATTATTTCCTTCATTCTCTGTCACCCTTTATTTTATCGAAAGTCTCGTTTCGCTAAATCTCGCCGCATTCGTCTCTGTAGGAACAATAACGGCACAGCCATGAAGGGCATCTCGGAAGCTGGGCTGGCGATGTTGCCTTTTCCAGAAGCTCTATGCGGCGTATTGCCTCAGCCTTTATGGCACTCAGGTTTCTGAAAGAAACATCATAGACCATCATCTTGGCATTCTCATCACTGACATTGGCGTAGTAAAGGAACAGCCTGCCTTTAGGGTGGTCTGTTAGGGCACAATCAAAGCCCAGGCGATAAAAGTAATGTGGAAATGATGAAGGTAGCCGCTCCCGTTCCACAAGTGACTGAAACTTAGAGATTCGCACCATAGTAGGCAAGCCCTGGCGGAGCCGAACTAAATCGCTGAGCGAAGCATACTGGACCGGGGTATTTTCCACTTCCCCGGGAGAACCAAATTGAATCGCCCCCTTAAGGGCACCTGCAAAGCCCGTCTCATCCATGGAGCGGAGAGATTCTCCCTTTTCCTCTGCCAATTCATCTTCCGAGATAGCTTCCTGCGATTTGCGACGCTCAAAATATGCCTTGCGGGGAAAGACCAGGTCGTTAGTGCGAAGCTGCTGAGGTGGCTTTGGCTTGCCAAGCAAGTCCAGCAGTCGCTGGCGGGTAACCTCATCAACTTGAACCTTTCCGGCTAAATCAGCAATCTTGTGTGAGGATGGCACCGAGCTGGTGCTGCAATCACACACTGCGGAATAGTCACATCCTCTGCCAAACCAGGCACAAACCGGCAAGTTGCTGGGGTCGTTAGCAATAAGTGCCTGCAGCAACAGGGCTCGCCGGCAATGCATCTCTTCCCGAACTGCGCCAAGGTCGGGAAAGGTGACATGATAGGCGGTAAGGGGAACCGTACCCGATTCCTCCACGCCCTGCCGTTCATAAATGACAATCTCTCCTTCACCAACATTGACCATAGCACAATACATGCCCACCTGTTCAATATAAGTCGGCCTTTGCTGAAATAGGCTCTTTCCCTTCGCCAGCAGCGAAGTCGTCTTAACTTCCACAGGGACATTTTCATAGATGTCAATCTTGCCCACTATGCCTTCGGCCTCCACAAATTGCTCCAGATACTCCTCGCGGGATACAGCAAAACCAAAAATCTTGTGAAATCCGGTTCCCTTCCACATAAGCTGTTGCTTCTCCAGAGGAGGAGCTATCTCAGGATACTTCCTGCGAAAATAAGCTTGCTTCAGATTGGTCAAATCAGTCACCGTAACGCGATATGGAGGACGCCGACTCCTCAACTTTTCCATCACGGCATCCTTAATCGAGCGATTAGCCTCGATGTGGGATACATAAGGTGTGATATTAAAATCAGGCATCTTGTTGTTACCTTTTATTATAAGGTTTTATAAGAATAACTTCACTAGTCATTGCGAGCCAAATGTCCTCTCCCTTGATGGGAGAGGATTAAGGTGAGGGTGATGGGTGAAGCAATCTCACGCTTCTTGCTATAATTTCTACTGCCATGCCTTCAGGCGCTTGAAAGCCTCCAGCTTTTCTTTATCACCGATTTTGGCTTTGTCCAGAGCTTGAGCTAGAAACTGGATGCTGCTATCGTAAGTTTTCCTGTCCACAGGGTAAGGATGACCATCCTTGCCACCATGGGCGAAACTATAGCTTGCCGGGTCACGCAGACTGACCGGGGTGTCATAAATTAACTCCGAAATAAGGCTCAAGGCACGAAGTGTCTTTGCTCCTACGCCTTCAAGCCCGAGCAGTGATTCAAAATTCCGTGGCTGATGCTCATAAACAATGGTGAAAATCTTACCCAGCCTGTCAGGGTGAATATCCCCCAGGGTGATGTAAGGCCGCCGGGGCAGGTCCAATGTCTTCAACCTGTTTAGCTGGGTCACAATTTTATATGGTTTCTCCTCGGTGGCGACATGAGCGATGACATCCCTTGCCTTTGAGCTCTCTGAAGCCACCAGATTCAACGCCTCGCCTCTACCCTGAGAGCAAATAGCAGACTGAGGCTCGCAAACAAAGTCGGTAACCTTTTCCCCCAGCCAGTGATACCTCCGGGCATAGCGGTTAACTTCGTTCATCCCCTGCTGAACAACTGCCCAGGAACCATCTTTGGTAAAGAAAAAAGTATGGTGGTAAAGCTGGTAGCCATCCTGAAGGGCAGAATTGTCCACTTTGGCTGACATTCGGCTGGCATAAACCAGAGGTGATGGATTTACCCTTAACAGATGCCCAAAATTCTCTATCTCCGCCGGAGTCTTCCGTGAAGTTCTGCCTTTGCCGCCAGCAACGAACAAGCCCAAATCCTTCTCCAATCCCCTCATCCCTTCCTTCAGGGCGCCGCAGACAGTTGTGGTAACGCCGCTGGAGTGCCAGTCATAGCCCAGGACACAACCAAGGGCTTGAAACCAGAAAGGGTCAGAAAGGCGGCGAAGCATCTCCTCAACACCAAACTCATCAACGATGACGATGGTAATCTCCCGAGCAAGCTGAGACATTCGTCCAAAGAGCCACGGAGGCACCTTGCCATAATGCAGAGGCAGATTGGCAATCCCGGTCCTTTGCGCTGAGCTAGGCATTTCCAAGGATATTATACAACACCGTCTCCCCAACGATATTGCCGTCATGACAGGGGGCACAAGTGCTACTGACTTTGAAAAGGATAGTGGCATTCATAACTATGGCAATAAGCTACTGAACAAAAAGGGGAATTTCGTATATACTATAGTTATCTGAAATCGCGGCTTTAATGTCACAAAAGATTAATATTGGGCTAAATTACTCTGTAATAAATAGGGAGGAATAGAATGCTTCGGACTACTACCCTTGCAGCAAAAATCGGCTTGCGTGACCAAAACGAGATGGAAGCACTTATATCACATTTGAGTGACAAAACCTATTTACCTGTAATACGTAGTATGCTTACAGGTATGTTTGCGTTAGCTAAACTACCAGAACCTGACCATGAGCTAATCACAAAAATTATCACGCCCGCAGTTCGAGCGTACAGGTTGGAACCCACTGAGATGTTGGGTGACTTGTTTTTCATTGATAATTGGGCTTATGCCCTAACTTTTGCTAGTGAAGAGATACTGTATGTTTCTGTTGTTGGGTACGGGAAGGCAGACGAACCTTTAAGGAAGTTTTGCGCAGATATCGAAGAAGGTATCAAAACTCGATTTGATGGCAGAAGAGTCAGAGGAATGGAATTTGACTGGAAAAGTGTGGATCTCCGCCCTTCAAGATACACTAAGCGTCGTTCCGCTCCCTATCGAGCTTTCTCTGAGGAAGAGCCTGAGCGTGGGGAAGTGGAATTTAAGTCCACCGAGCCGAACTACAGCTCTGAAGATGTTGAGGTAGCCAAGTTCTTAGTGGATGTTGAGATAAGACAGTTTATTTTGAAATTAGCTCAGGTGGGAAAGATGAGAAGGAAAGATGCTACTGAAATCGCGAAACCAGACATTCTTGAACGTCTTCTTCCCTTAGGCTTGGTGGCAGAGGAGTATTTGTTAACGTGCAAACAAGACCAGCACACTATTTGTGTTGTTCCTTCCAAAGACGATCTCACCAAAGACCCCATGCCTTCTCTACGTTGTAGCGTTTGTGGGCGTTCATTCCCTCAGGAGAACCTTCAAGTAATCTACGCCCTTACGGAGAAGGGCAAGAAATTGGTTGATCACAGTTTATGGATGTCTATATGGGTTACAGAACTTCTTAAAGAAAATGGAGTAAGGAAAGAAGCCATAAGATGGGGGGTAGAAGCCAGTGGCGAAGAGCTTGATATAATGGTGGAAGATTTTGGTTCCCGCATTTTCTTTGAACTTAAGGACAGAGAGTTTGGCTTGGGAGATGCCTATCCTTTTGTTTATAGGACAACCCGCTATGCAGGAAGGATCGGAATAGTTGCAACGATGGACAAGGTTTCCACCGATGCTCAAAAATTCTTCGGAGAAGAAACTGAGCGGCGAGAGTCTCCCATCAATATACAATACTTAGAAGGACCAGAAGCTATTCAACGTGGCATCAGGGAGCTAATAGAACACACATCCCTATTACAAGTTCGCAGGTTAGTTCGACCCTTCTCTCGGACAATAGGTTTTGACTTATGGCCTATTATACAGAATTGGTTGGATACAAGAATTAAAGAAACCTCCAAGAATAAAGTTGCCGCAACAGCAGACAACAGCGGATAAAAGGGAAATCAAAGATTTCCCAAAATTACCTTCGGCAACTTCTTTTATCCGCGAACCGTTATCTGAAATGATGATTTAAGGCAACAAAGCTATGACCGGGGTAAATATAAATGCGAAAGAAACAATAGGCCGAAACATGCAGCTTGAAGGAGATTCAGAATCTAATCGAATATCGAATTTACCAAAGATAACTTTATTATTATTACCAGATGAGTATGAGTTGCTCCCAAACACGTTAGAGCTTTTTGAGTTAGAATTTGCTTTCTGTGAATATAAGTTTCTCACAAAAAAAGAATAAGCGAAGGTCACCCTGAGCAATATGAGATTCTTCGCCTGCGGCTCAGAATGACAGGGAGTTATTGTTCGATTTCTCAGCATGATAACCATAGATGGTGGTACCAAGTCGGGGAGTGGAACCATAGTCCGCTATTCCGTAGCACTGGCTAGCCTGCTGGGGAAGGAAATTAAAATACAAAATATCAGGCAGCGGAGGGATAAGCCAGGCCTGAGGGCGCAACATCTCAAAGTTATTCAGGCTTGTGCGGAGATGTGTCACGGCGTGGTGGAGAACGCCGCAGTGGGCTCTAAAGAGATAACTTATATCCCGAGGGAAAAATTTAACGGTGGGGAATATCACTGGGATATAGGAACAGCAGGGTCAACCACTATGTTTGCCCAGGCTCTGTTGCCTCTGGCTTGCTTTGCCGAAAAGCCGTCCAAATTCAGGCTTCAAGGAGGATTATTCCAGGATTTCGCCCCCTCAGCTTATCATATGAAGTTCGTTCTTCTTCCATTGCTCAAAAAAATGGGTATCCAGGCAGAACTGGAAATAATCCGCCCTGGTTATGTACCCAAAGGCAAAGGCATTATAGAAATCGAAGTTGAGCCGGTAGAGAAATTAAAGCCCTTCAACCTTATTGAACAAGGTAAAATTACCAGCATTAACGGAATCGCCCTCTCCTCACATCTGGAGGAGAAAAAAGTAAGCCAGAGGATGGCCCAGGAATGCCGAAAAATATTAAACGCCCAGGGTTATAAGGCTGAAATCGAGGAGATTTATGATGAAAGTTCGCTTCAGGAGGGAGCTGCCCTGGCAATATATGCCGATACAAGCTCTGGCAGCGTAATCGGCTCAGACAGGGCGGGAAGGCCAGGAAGAAGGTCGGAATCCATCGGAAGATATGTGGCTCAAAATTTCATGGAGGATGTTAACACTGGAGCTGCAGTTGATAGGTATATTGCCGACCAGCTTATAATTTATGCTGGATTAGCTGAGGGGATTAGTCGATATTCCATTCCCAGGATTACCGAACATGTCGAGACAAACCTCTGGCTTATTGAGGAATTCCTCGGTGCCAGGACAAAAATTAGTGATAATCTTATAATAGAAATAGAAGGAATTGGCTTTTGATGGAGGAACTGATTAAACGTGCCGCAAGTGACTTGGTGGAAAGCAAATATGCTATTGCGTTAACCGGCGCAGGTATATCCACTGAGTCAGGGATAGCTGATTTTAGAGGACCGGAAGGAATCTGGACCAAACATCCCGAGGCGGAAAGAAGAGCTTATCAGACCTATGAGAAGTTCCAGGCGAATCCAAAAGAATATTGGGAAGAAAGATTGAGCAGCCCCTCTTTATTAGGAGACCTAAGAAAAGTGGCACCAAATCCCGGCCATTACGCTTTAGCTGAATTAGAAAAGATGGGAATTTTAAAATGTGTGATTACTCAAAACATTGATAATTTGCATGAAAGGGCAGGAAACAAAAGCGTCCTGGATTATCATGGCAATGTCTTCAAACTCAGGTGTGTTTCCTGCAATGCTAGATATGATTTGGAAGAATATGATTTGCAAAAGCTAAGAGACGAGGGTAGATTGCCGCCCTTTTGTAAAAAGTGTGGGGGAGTAGTAAAGGATGACGTCGTCCATTTCAGAGAGCCAATACCTTTAGATATCGCAGAGGAGTCGGAGGAAGAAGCATTAAAATGCGACACGATGCTTATCTGTGGGACATCAGCAGTGGTCTATCCCTTTGCTAATCTACCTCTGATGGCAAGATTTCGTTCTGGAACGTTACCTTCAGAACTTTATGGCACCGGTTACAGAACCATTGTGAAAATAATCGAGGTGAATGCAGAGCCAACACCGCTTACTCAGGAGGGCATCTCAGATTACCTCATCCAGGGAAAGACCGGCGAGATATTGCCCCGGATAGTGGAACAGGTAAAGAAAGCTTCCTAGACGCAACAACTTCCTGCCGATAAGCTCCCCAGGTAACGATAACCGCTTCTTTAACATTTGTGCTATAATTTAGCTATGGCAGATGTGGTTGAATCGCAAAATATCATACTCGAGAAGAACGAAGGAATTGCCAAGATAACCTTGAACCGCCCTGATGTTATGAATGCCTTGAATGATGTAATCATTGATGAATTATGGGTAGCCACTGAGGATGTGCGAGTTGACCGTGACATAAAGGTAGTTGTCATAACTGGTGCCGGCAAGGCATTCTGCACTGGATTGGACCTCAACTATGCCGAGGGACTGGCAGAAGGGCCCATGCTGGAAGTTGGCACGCTTCTGCGTAAGCTGCAGGCGGCTTTCAGATTGGAACGGCTGGAAAAGCCGGTAATAGCAGCGATAAATGGCTTTGCCTCGGCGGAAGGATGTGACCTTGCCTTAGCCTGTGACTTCCGCTTAGCTGCGAAAAACGCACGGCTTGGAATGACATATACCCAATTAGGCTTAGTCCCCGACGCTGGTGGGGCATGCCGGTTAATCCAACTGGTTGGTTTATCTAAAGCGAAGGAGCTTATTTTCTTCGGTGAGCCGATAAACACAGAAGAAGCCCTACGGATAGGCATGATAGATAAAGTGGTCCCTGCTCAGGATTTAGACACTGCTGCCCTTGAGCTGGCAAGAAGGTTAGCAATGAAATCACCTGAAGCTCTGGGATTAGCCAAGAGAGCGATAAATACTTCACTTGAGGTTAGTCTAAAAGCAACCATGGAGTTTGATTTGCGTGCTCAAAGCAGACGCTTTCAATCAGAAGATGCCCGTGAAGCTATAAAGGCTAGAATTCAGGAATTGAGAGCAACTCCCAAAATCGAGTAAAGGTATCCTGTGGCAAAAGATTGTAGTTGACAAGAGCGGGGGAATTTTAAACAGAATCTCAAACCGTCATAGAGTCCACAAAGTTCACATCTCGCCACTTTCGCTTGATGTATTTTCAATGCCAGGTTCTTGACTTGACTTTCGCCACCTCAGCCACAGAGCAGGTATTAGCACTGCTGCAGCTAATACCGAGCAATAGATTTCAAGCTGCACCACGGTCATTACCTGGGCAACAAACAATACCACACTATAGTCCAGTACGATATGCAGCAATGCCACCAAGAGGTAGAATTGCCAGCCCTTGCCCTTATTCCAGCCGTAGATTGCCAAGGCAGTGGCTGCAGTGTGGAAGCCAACGGCGCTAAATCTTTCCCAGAACGGAATGAGCGCCTGCCATCCCTGGAGCTGCACTGTAGCCCAGGTGAAACCTGAGGCAAAGGCGGTATTAAGAACCCAAACTGCTTCGAAGATGCCAAAACCAGCCCCGGCTACCGCTCCGAGGATAAGCGCGTCTCGATTTGAAATGGGTTTCTTACGCTCCATATAGACGAGTGCTGGTACTAGCTTCAATCCCTCCTGGACAAGCCCGGTAAATAGTAATGCTGGTATTCCAAAAAACAGCACATGTTCCTGCAATGTTGCCTGGTCCCAGAAGTGGAGCAGTGCCTGGTTCACCCCGACTTGCAACGGAGCTTGAACAAAGGCAATGGTGGGACCAAAGAGAATAGCTCCACCTGCTAGAACCGCCCAGAGCCAGGGTCTCTTATGAATTGGCGGTGCAAAGGCACCAAGCCAGATAGCGCCCAGCGCAAGGGCAATGCCAATGCCCCAGCCACCGGGATTGCTATAGAAGGATATAAATAGCTGCCATATATTTTCCCACATCGGTTATCTCCTTTTAAGCTACTCCATTATCTCCTGCAGCAAAATGATGCTCTGACCGTTATCATACTTTACCAGATAATGAGGGCTATCTATACTGTACCACATATATTGCTTCTGCCCAGCTGCATTGAGTTCGAGCTTCCAGCAATCGAAACTCCCTGCTGGAGCTTCCACTGGCTCCTCTCCAGTTATAGCTACGGTAATTTTAGCCTTTTGGGCAGCCGAGGCAACAACGTTGGTATAGGTGGCTTGATAGCCTTCCTCAAAGGGAATCGCCCTGAATAAGAATAGTACTTCATCGTTATCATAGGCATCCTCAGGAACGTCTATCTCAACCGTTTGGTTTCCCTCCGGGGTTTCAGCTTCTATCTTGAGCCTGCTATCACTATAGGTGGCGTTAATCTTGAATTCGCCTTCTGGAATCACTATAGTTTGGTTTCCACTGATAGGCTTAAGGTCAGCGCTTGCTACCTTGATAGAGCCAGTTTGCTTTACCTCCCCTACTTCCCAGTATTGCCCCAGAATATAGCTCTCTCCTTCCTTAGCAATGGTCAAGTTGCCACTACCTATCGTGTTTTCTTCCTGGTCCTGGATAATATAGCTGGCCTCTTCCACGTCAGGCCAGGGGATTACAGAAATTGTTATAGCCTCCCCTGGAGCAGGAGCGCAACCTATCAAAATAAAACAAAGAGTAAACGCTATGGCTAAAGGCATCAGCAATCTTTTCATTTTTCTCTCCTCCCTTTGTTTATGTCGCAGATAGTCAAAGAGATGAACTTGAGTTCTTCGAGACATCTGCTACCTTACATCACCCTCCTCAGTCTGGGATTTGGGGTGACGCCGGGCATTCTGCCTCTCTTAGCGATAGGTTTGCCCTCTACCTCGTGAAGGTCGGCGGTGAAATCAATGGGCGGAGTATCACTGATGTAGCTACCCACGGCGAAGATGTCAACGGGGGCTCCTTCGTTTATAAAATATCTGATGCGCTCCAGGTTAAGTCCACCACTGACCACAATTTTCACCTCTTTAAATCCCTCAAGGTCCAGCCAGGCTCTTACTTCCTTAACCAAATCGGCGGTGACCCTGCCTCTCTCCGAGGGAGTATCTAATCTTACACCCTGCAACCTTCCTTGCATTGCCTTGGCGACAGTTACGCTTTCTCTAACCTCGTCCTCAAAAGTGTCTACCAGGGCAATCCGGGGCACTTCAGGGGGCATATGCTTATCAAAGGCAAGCGTAGCCTCAGCGGTGCTTCCCAGAATAATGATGAGCGCATGAGGTATAGTTCCTGTAGGTTGGATACCAGCAAGTTTTGCCCCACTTGTGCTGGCACAACCAGTGCAGCCTCCCACGATAGCGGAATACTCCATAACGCCAACTACTGAAGGATGGACATGGCGAGCACCAAAGCTAATCACCGGAATACCCTGGGCAGCATCAACACACTCTCGAGCAGCAGTGGCCCAGCCACTGCAATGGGCAAGAATCCCTAGATAGGTAGTCTCGTAAGTTCCGTAGCTCTGGTAAGGAGCTTTTATCCGCAGGACTACT
>Ga0315289_10009345_pt1 | contig 14125 bp, 13 predicted proteins | sample YL17G11_40_MG_FD_203452 | JGI IMG/M metagenome (GOLD analysis project Ga0315289, IMG submission 203452) | Sediment microbial communities from Yellowstone Lake, YNP, Wyoming, USA - YL17G11_40 | ecosystem: Environmental > Aquatic > Freshwater > Lake > Sediment | place: USA: Wyoming | collected...
TCACTGATCCTGATGGAAACGTCATTCAAGCCTTCAACGGAACGGGAAGTGTGAATTTCTTCTTCATTTGTTCAAAAGAAGGCACGTATGAATTGCACTTCTCTAACGTAGGCTCATCAGATGACAAACTTGTCAGCTTGGACTATGAGGCTCTGCACTACATTTTCGGGATGCCTCAGATGCTCTTTTTGACGTTGGTCATCCTCGGCATCTGTTTGGTCATGATTGCAGTTTTCTTTTTGATGGGAAAACCTCGCTAGCAACCACTTGTCTCGCTCACGCCGACCAGAAGGCATGAAACATGCGTTCAAACAAGCGCGCGAAATGCTATATACAGCCGCTCAAGTTGTAGTGCGAGAGTCGCATACGTGTCTGATGAGGCAAGTTCGGAAGGTTGGGTGAAGCTTCAAGACGCTCCTCCTATACCGAATCTGAGATTTCGACATTTTAGAGGCGAATCCGATTACCCTCATATGGTAGCTGTTACTGAAGGAATGAAAGAAGCAGATCAGTTAGAGCTGACGATTTCTGTTGAGGATGTCGCACGCGAGTTCAGACATCTAGAACACTGTGATCCGTACCGAGACTTTCTTTTCGCCGAAGTAGACGGCAAGGTAGTCGGTTATACTCGAATATGGTGGAGCAAAGACCCTTCCGGCCTCTATCTTTACAATCATTTTGTCTACCTTCTTCCTGATTGGAGAGGAAAGGGAATACGCAATGCGATGCTCAGATACAATGAACAGAGACTGAGGGAGATGGCTCAGACGCATCCCAAAGATGTTTCTCATGTGTTCCAGTCAATCGTGGCAGATCCCGAAAAGGATTGGATTTCAGTCTTAGCCAGCGAGGGATACAGCGTGTTCCGTTATGGTTTCAGGATGGTTCGCCCAAACTTGGAGAATGTTCCTGATTTTCCTTTCCCTGAAGGGATAGAAGTTCGCCCTGTGAAGCCTGAACACTATCGGGCCATTATTGGTGCTTGGAACGAGGCATGCAAAGACATGAGAGGCCAAATTCCCATATCGGATGAGGACTTCAAATGGTTCCAGGAGTCTCCGATCTTCAACCCTTCACTTTGGCAAATAGCATGGCACAAGAATGAGGTCATAGGCACAGTTCTGAACTTCGTTGATGAACGGGAAAACATGGAATACAATCGCAAACGCGGTCACGTAGAGGGGATATCCGTAAAACGTCGTTGGAGAGGCAAGGGTATGGCAAAAGCATTGATTGCCCGAAGCTTCAACCTTCTCAAAGAATATGGAATGACGGAGGCAGCCTTGGGAGTAGATGCTGAAAATCCCAGCGGAGCTCTTCACCTGTATCAAAAGATGGGCTTTCAAATCGAGAAAAAAACCATATTCTACAGGAAACCTATGGACTGAAACTCAGCGCGCGCTTTTTGATCTGTCGCATTCACTTTTTGATCAACTTGTTGACCTCCTGAAAGCTTGCAACTGCCCTTCGCAACCGATTCTTGGTCTTTTGACTTTCTGGAGCAGTTTGATAAGCAAGGTTTCTTTGTTCCAGAGGAATTTCTCAAAGAAAGTCAGGGATACGACATAGTAGACTATGCTGAAGAACTGAAAAAACACACTAAGACCAGAACCTTGGCAAAAGCCCTACGCATTATTACCAAAGAAATCGAGGACAAGACGTTTTACAGCATCGATGGATATTCATTTGTTCCTCTCACTGTTTATGAAAAATTCTTTGCGCCTATTGCTGTTATCATGACCTCTTGGGATGAAGGATGTCTACGAGTTAACGAGTGGATTCCGATATTGAAAAAAGCATACCCCTACAAGGACGGATACAGTGTTTATCTTAACAGGATCAATAAGGTCGGAATAGATGTACTTGTGAGAAAAAACGGTATGCCCTATATGGCAATCGAATTAACAAATTACGACAAGACCAGCTACATATCATTTAACGATGTCAAACGATACGTAGGTAATCTCAACTTCTGGGATAAATACAACGCCCTTAAGCTAATTGTAGTGTCTTTCCCAGAAAACCTTAAACACAAAAAACAACCTGACCTCTGGGAACAATTCCCAAAGAACCGCATCGGTATTAAAGTCATGAGATATCAAGCCAAACTAAAGACAAGATGACGAAGAATGGACACTTAGAATTTTATTTTTCCACCGTTTGAGATGATGTGGTTTATGACCAAAAACTGCCATGCTTTTCAGTCTTTGAGTAGGAAAATGGACCCTTAAAGCGTCTATTGACACTTGGAAGAAAAAGCTACTCATAATGCAACAATATCACATCAAAGGTTTTCAAAAAGGCCTGCGATTCATTGAACCTTGTCTCTCCCCCCCCACACTACCATCAGAGATCTTATGGTCAGTCAATCCAATGAAGATTCTTCCACAAGAATTATGAATTGCTTGCATGCCATATTATTGTTAGGAAGGGTGAAGGTTTTGCGTAGGATTAAGGCCGATTTGGTTTCTGGTGTTTGGGTTTTACTTTTGTTTGTGGCATTGTTTGGTGTGGCGCTGAATGTTCCAATGGCATGGGGAAGCGGAACCATTTACATTAGGGCTGACGGAAGCATAGACCCACCAACAGCGCCAATTCTCAGTAGTGACAATATCACCTACACCTTCACTGACAACGCTTATGGTTCGATTGTGGTGGAGAGAAGCATCATAATAATTGATGGGAACGGATACACGCTTCAGGGGGGTGGAAGCGGGTACGGGTTCAATTTAACCACTATAAACAACGTGACAATCAAAAACACAAACATCAAAGGCTTCTATTATGGCGTCTGTCTCGATCATTCCTCAAACAACAGCATATATGGAAACAACATAACAGAAAACAACTGGACTGGCATCTGGCTTGAATATTCTTCGAACAACACCATACGTGAAAACAGCATAACAAACAACGAACGGGGCATGCGGCTTGAATATTCCTTTAACAACGATGTCTCAGGAAATAGCATAACAACAAATAACATAGTTGGCGTAATGCTTGAATTGTCGGATAATAACACTGTCTCAGATAACGGCATAACAAACGATAAATGTGGCTGTGAGTGCTATTACTCTTCTCACAACAGCATAATTGGAAACAGTATAGTAGCAAACAACTGGACTGGCATCTGGCTCTGTTATTCTTCAAACAACAACAGCGTTGTTGGGAATAGCATAACAAACAATCATGATGGCATCAGTCTCACGGAATCTTCAAACAACAGCATTTTCCGTAACGACTTCATAAACAACGTAGATCAAGTCTATATAGATCTCATGTTTAATATCCTTTCAGTGAATGTTTGGGATGACGGCTATCCTTCTGGTGGAAACTATTGGAGCGACTACGCTGGTGTTGATGAAAAAAGTGGACCTACGCAAGATCAGCCCGGTAGAGATGGGATAGGTGACACACCATACTCGATCGATGCAGATAATCGTGACCGTTATCCACTTATGAGCCCGGAACATGATCTTGTTGTGTCGATAGCGCCTCCTGTTTCCATAAGACTTGGTGGCTCATTATTACTTAATGCAACTGTCACAAATGCGGGATCAAAAAACGAGACTAATGTAGAATTTCTGCTTTTCATCAACAACACCGTTGTAAACTCAACGACTATTCCACTTCTAAAAGCATGCAATTCATACATGCTTAGCTATTTATGGACTCCAACAGTTGATGGAACATACAACGTAACCGCCTATGCCCGTCCAGTAACAGGCGAAACATTCATAGAAAACAATCGAAAAACCGCATTTACAATTGTCGTGCCAGTGGGCGTTAAGGCTGGCGACTGGATAAAAGTTGAGTACACAATTAGTGGTTGGCCTGCTGGAACACCCTATCCTTTGTGGTTAAAAGTGGAGTTTTTAAGCGTTGAAGGAACAAACTCAACTGTACGAGTGACTATGCACATGTCAGATGGAACAGAGCAAACTGACACTGTGTCTATGGATGTTGTAGCTGGTGGCGAAGCCTTGGGGCTTTCAGGATTTGTTATTCCCGCCAACCTGACGACTGGAGATATGATTTTCATGAGCGGTTATGGCAACGTTACAATAGAGGGCGAAACAACAAGAAACTACGCCGGAGCAAACAGAACAGTAATTTACACGAGCTTCACGCAGTACTGGACTCAACTTACATATTACTGGGACAAACAAACAGGAGTAATGGTTGAGGCATCCACAACTTCAGGCACCATGACAGCCACTGCTAAGGCAACTGAGACAAACATGTGGCAAGCTGCGCCCGGTTTTCCGAATGACCTGGCAATACTTGCGGCTCTAATAGCAATAGTGGTAGTTGCAGTCATAGCTTTCCTTTTGACACGTAGAAGGAAGAAACCAATGGAAGCTCGATTGATCGATCAGCCAAAGACGGATAGACATGAATAGAAAACTTGCACCCCTGTTGATAGTCATTCTCGTTGGCATGTCAGGCTCATTTTTTGAGGTTCAGAGAGTAGAAGCAAGAGGAACGATCTACATTCGGGCTGATGGAAGCATAGACCCACCAACAGCGCCAATTTCCACGCTGGACAATGTTACATACACCTTTACTGGCAACATTAATGATTCTATTGTTGTTGAAAGGGATAACATTGTGATTGATGGAGCAGGCTACACGTTACAGGGCGCAAACGCTTCTTTATCTGAAGGAATAAACTTGACGGGAAGAAGCAACATAAAAATCAAAAACACGACAATCAAAACATTCGAGTATGGCATCTGGCTTCATGGGTCTTCATACAACACTATTTCTGGAAACAACATAACGGGAAACAGTCTCGCAGGCATCTGGATCGCTGGGTCGTCAAACGACACAGTGACTGAAAACAACATAGGAGGAGGAGACGGAGGGACCGGGATTTATCTTGCAGAGTCTTCAAACGATAGTATCTTTGGAAACAACATAACAAACAACGGTTATGGTATTCACCTTCTACATTCTTCGAATAGTAGTATCTCCAGAAATAACATAACTGCAAACGTCGATTATGGCATCTATCTCGAACTTTCTTCTAACAACAGTATGATCAGTAACAACATAACGACAAACAATAGCGATGGCATCCACCTAGAAACGTCTTCAGACTATAACAACATAAGTGGAAACAACATAACAAACAACGAGGCTGGCATCGGACTTAGTTCTTCCAACAACAACACTGTTTCTGGCAACAACATAGCAGACACCGTGGGGGCCATCTGGCTCGCAAATTCTAACAACAACAATGTTAGCGGCAACAGCATAACGAACAACAGCTATGGAATCCTTCTCCATACTTATTCCAACTATAACAGCATAAGCGAAAACAAGATAACAGCAAACAACAAGATAACAGCAATCAACGGGTGGGGCATCGAACTCAGCTATTCCTCAAACAACAGTGTCAGTGGCAACAACATAACAAACAACCAAGCGAATGGACTTGACCTCTGGGATTCTTTGAACAACAGCATTTCTGGAAACAATATATTAGCAAACAACGGGTCTGGCATCTATTTCAGGGAAAATTCTAACAACAACAGCGTTAGTGGCAACAACCTAAGAAACAACTGGTCTGGCATCTATCTCTATTCTTCTGCCAACAGTATTAGCGGAAACAACATGACAGACAATGAATACGGTATCTATCTCGAGTGGGCGGGTAACAACAAGTTAGACCATAATAACTTCATCAACAACACTAGCCAAGTCTATTCCGCCTACTCATCGAATGTTTGGGATGACGGTTATCCTTCTGGCGGTAACTACTGGAGCAACTACACTGGTGTAGATGCCAACGGTGATGGTATAGGCGATACATCATACGTTATTGATGAGAATAATAAAGACCGATATCCGCTAATGAACCAATGGACACCCTCTTGGAACCAGTCCCAACACGTGCCTCCTACTACGGAGGTGCAAGTGGGCGTTAAGGCTGGCGACTGGATAAAATGCACCTATACAATTTCCGGCTGGCCTTCTGAGACCCCGCATCCTGAGTGGTTGAAGGTGGAGTTTCTAAGCGTTGAGGGAACGAATGCTACATTACGTGTGACTATGCACATGTCTGATGGAACCGAACAGAATGCAACCGTGCCCGTGGATGTCGTTGCTGGTGGCGGAGCATTTCAGGGGCTTTCAGGATTTGTCATTCCAGCTAACTGCACGACAGGCGACTCCATATACATGAGCGGATATGGCAACGTGACGATTGCTGGTGAGACCACGAACTCCTATGCAGGAGCAACCAGAACAGTGGTTCACGCAAGTTTCTCACAGTACGGCACACAACTAACCTACTACTGGGATAAACTGACCGGAGCTATGGTGGAAGCCTCCGTAGTTTCAGGAGGCGTAACCGCAACTGGTAAGGCAACAGAAACAAACATGTGGAAGGCTGCACCATCTGGCCTTCCAATTGACCCAAACTATCTTTACGTCTTAGCAGCATCGGTGATAATAATAGCAGTAGGAGCAGCAGCTTTCATCGTGTGGAGAAGAAAGAGACATTCAAAAGATGAAAGTCCACAACAAACTTGAACCGAATATTTGCAGGGCATGATTCTGCCACTATTCATGATCACAACACCTCTAGCAGTCATAGTCTACAGAAGGAAACGCATTAGCACCAGATAGAGGATAGTTCTATTCTGACTTATTAAACTGCAGACATTACAGTACTATTGGAAGTCACTCCTTAGATAGAGTTACTTCGGGAGACATCTCCACTTATCCTGGGTCCGAAGCCCAGCGACGCGTCATATTCTCCACGCCCATTTCTAAACTTCCCACTTGATCTTTCACCGTGAATTGTCGTCTGGATGTTTGCCTTTTATCATGGAAATCTTGGTGGACTGTTTTTATACGAGCTTGAAGTATCCATCGGGGAGAAGAAGGCAACACCTAATGACACTCATCATAGATGATGCGGGTAGCGGAGATCTGCTTTTCGGCGTGGTCATAGCTGCATTTCGTGATGAAACTCAAGAATTTAGATATGATCTTATAGGCGTGGAATTTTTCCAATCCAGCCGTTTCTACGAAAAAGAGTATCTATTCCAATCTGCAAGGATTGTGTCCCAACTAGTCGTTGGATTGAAAATCAAGTCAGGAGAAGAAATCCACGTTTGCAAGAGCTACATCTTTGATCAGGCTGTAGACGATTTGCGAAGGACCTACGGCGATGACAGAATTCACAGAATTGAAGTAACTGGTGAACCACAGAGACTTGCGGAAATAGCTTACCTCGACGAGATAAGAAACTTGGGTTATGAACCCATAGCTGAACGAGAAAGCAAAAGGGCACAAAGCTTCTTCCACATGATGCGCTGGCTGAAAGAAAATCCAGACAGGCTGAGATACGCCAAGACTGGTTGGCCACGCCTGTCAAGATACCGTCTATTCAAACCCTATCATCAAAGCATCATGTATAATGCAGTCTGCACTGATTGCGGGAATGAATGTGAAGTTCCATTCAAGCCTGACCAAAATAGGCCAGTTTACTGCCAGGCATGTTGGACAACACGGAGACCCTCTCGATAGACGCGCCAGCTTAGGATTAAGGGATTATACAAGGAATCCTTGGCATAAGCGCCTCTGTTGATGGTTTTCTAGCTGGGAAAAAAGTTTCCGCTCAAACGGTTCCAATTTCCTTTTCCCAGTTAGCACTTTCGTTCCTATTGACTTTAAAGAAACAGAAAAAAAGGATTGCGCGGGAGACATCTCCACTCCAAGTGCAAATGGGAATTTACATGATAGTCTTAGCAGTGGCTTGAGGTGTTGGAAAGTTGAGTCATGATCCTTTTTCAAGTTCATCATTCAGCCATCGGAGGTATTCTTTGCTTCCTCCCATGATAGGCACAGCGGTGATCTCAGGTGTTTCGTAAGGATGTGTTTCTATGATGGTTTTCTCAAGCAGCCCGTAAAGGCTCTTTTTGCTCTTGATTAGGCACAACCATTCTTCAGGCTTTTCGATCGTGCCCTTCCACCAATACGTGCTTGAGATCGGGCCGATTACCTGAACGCAAGCTGCGAGTCTCTTCTGCACCAAGGTTTGTGCTATTCTCTCGGCGTCTTCCCTCTTCTCAGTTGTCGTGGACACCTGAATATATTGTTCCATTATTATTCATCTCGAATCTTGTCTCATCAACCCTGTTTTCGTTGATAAGCTCTTGAACTTTTTGTTCCCCTAAGCTAGCACTTGCAGAAATGAGGTTTGGTCTGAAGCGCGCGTGCTAATCTTAAGCCTGACTCTTTATCAAGACCATCTTGACCAGAGAGGGTTCAAGTTGCTCTGTTTTGACCTGAGTGAAATTCGCCTTCCTTTCTACAACAATTCTTTCAGCCTGCTTCTGCGTCTCTCGCCAAACTCAAGAAAGAAAGATGTTGAGAAAACAATATATGATGGCATACTCGCAAAAGGCGAACTCATCGGGCTTTACGCGAAGAAATAGGTAAATAAAGCGCGCTAACTGCGTAGGCTTGATGGTGGTACTGTGAAAGCTGCAGTCTTTGAGAAAAATGGTCTTGACAATTTAGAGATCAAGGATGTTCCACGGCCTTCCGTGGATTCGCATGATGTGCTCATCCGAGTGAAGATGGCGGGTGTTAATCCAATAGACTTTTTTGTCGTGAGCGGAATGCGGCAGATCAATCCTATGCCTCATATTCCTGGGGCTGAATTTGCCGGGATAGTTGAGGAGATTGGAAATCACGTGACTCGTATAAAAAAAGGAGACAGGGTAGTCGTCTACAACAGAGTTTTCGATGATGTCTGCGACATGTGCTTGTCGGGACACGAAATGCTCTGCAGGAATGGCGGCATAATGGGCGTAGTGACCAACGGCGGCTACGCAGAGTACATTGCGGTGCCTGAGAAGAACGTCTTCAGAATTCAGGATGACATGAGTTGGGAGCTTGCCGCAAGTCTATCAGTCGCGGCGTTGACATCTTATCACGCGTTGAACGAGGCGCAACTCAGAATTAACGAGTGCTTGGTTGTTTTCGGTGCATCAGGCAACACTGGAATGTTCGCTGTTCAATTCGGCAGTAGATTAGGGGCAAACGTGATTGCCGTCACCAGAAAGGGCTGGCTTAGAGATTATGGCGCGCATTATGTGGTGGGCTATGAAAACGCTGATGAGGAAATAAGGAAGATCACTGCTGGAAAGATGGCTGACGTCGTGCTCAATTCCTTAGGCTCGGAAACGTGGCCAAAAGCACTTGAGGCCCTTGGACTTGGTGGAAGATTGGTCTTCTTCGGGACGTTGACGGGCGCAAAGGTTGATTTGGACCTCGCCAACATATACTTCAAACAGGCAAAAATCATCGGAACGACCGGCGGCTCCAGAAAGGAAATGCAAGATCTAATCGACACTGCGGGGAAGCTGAAGCTGAGATTGTGGAAGAAATTCAGGCTCGAAGAAGCAGCAAACGCCTTGAAGTCATTGTCTTCCAGAGAAAGAGACGGAAGAATACTATTGGAACTCTAACAAGCCCGTATTGCAGAGAACGAAGAAAAACATATACGTTACTGCATCGAAACATAGCGGCTAAGGAGTAAGAAGATTTGAAACTGAACATAATAGGCATAGTTGGTGTCATAATACTATTCATCAGCCTAGCCCTGCCTTGGTGGACGATGACACTGGGACCCAGCGGAACAAACAATGCCGGTTATACTGGGAATGTAGCGATTTACCCGTATCAAGCAACCGCGAGTTTGAACCCCCCGGGCAGTTCCTTGGTAATCAGGACAGACATCTGGTATGGATGGATAGCCCTCGCCTTTGTCATTTTAGGTGGCCTGCTGGGAATTGCAGGAAGCCTGTTACGGGGTGCAAAGGTGTTGCTCGTTGGAGGCGGACTACTGGCACTACTTTCAATCATAATCTTCGCAGTGGGCCTGCAAAGCGACCTCTCCAACTCAAGTTTCGCAGAGGGATGGCCCGCGTTAGGTCTGTTCGCAAACGGAACCTTCGGTGGGTATGCTTACACAACCTACCTATCTTTTGGCTTCTGGCTCGCCTTAGCCGCAACAATCATAATGCTCTTCGCTTCTTTGAAAAAACCCAAGTCAATCGCCCCCACGGCTCCTCCACCGCTGTCAGCATAAGGAAAATTCATTCCAAGAAGAGAAGCGGGTTACCGCAGACATCTCGATTTGGGCTGGATTCAGATCCCAACGCCCCCACAAACCGGAAATTTGGCTCGTTCGACGACGAAAAGCTCATCTTCGGAAATTTTCCAGAATCAGTTGCGCTGCACAAGAGTTATAGCTAACCCGAAGGGTTTGAAAGAGGCTTGAGGGTGAATAGATGTCTAATCTCGGTTTCAGGACCATGGCTTTCACCTTCAAGATCCGGGATCTCTTCAGACCGCGCAGGGACATCGCGAAAGAAGTCGGAATAAAAGAAGGATTCCACGTTTTAGACTACGGCTGTGGGTCAGGAAACTATGTAGCAGCCGTTGCCGAGTTGACCGGAAAGTCGGGAGAAATTTACGCATTGGACGTTCATCCGCTTGCTATCGAGATGGTCAAGAGGATTGTGGCAAAGAGAAGGCTGAAGAACGTCGAAACGGTCATTTCAGATCGTAAGACTGGGTTGCCAAGCGACTCTATGGACGTAGTTCTGCTGTACGATGTTTTTCATGACTTGACGGACCCTGATGGCGTGTTAGCGGAACTGCATCGAGTGTTGAAGCCTGATGGAATCCTATCCTTCAGCGACCACCATATGAAAGAGAACGAGATAGTATCAAACTTGACTAGCAAAGCGTTGTTTAAGTTGCTTAGAAAAGGAGAAAAGACCTACAGTTTCATCAAAGCGGAATGAGGAAAGCAGACGCACGTGAACGCACACTTTTCTATATTCCATTCTTTTCAACGTTTGAATATGACCGGGTGGAAAATTTGAAGCGAAAACGGGGCTACAAACGCGGATATTCAGTAGCCCTTCTCGTCGGCTTAGAGGATAACCGTGCCGTTTTATGGCAGATATTCAGTCATGTTGCAAAACTGTACGTCACAATGAACCTTGACGGAAAAAGGACCGACTATAAGGCCCTGTATAACTTCCACGAATCTATTGTCAATGCTTTGAGACCAGCCCTCAATGAGGGTGCAAGAAGCATAGTAGTCGCATCTCCCATGAAGACCACTTACGCGGCAGATTTTCTCAATCATGTACAAAAACATCACGCCCATCTAATTCAATCGAAGAATCCTGATAGAGCAACCTTCGCCACGTTAGTCGGCTCCGCAGACCAGCCGCATAGAGTTGCTGAACTGGTGAAAACCAAAGAATTCCTAGAGCTGATCGCAGAAACTACGTCACATGAAGCTGATCACATAGTCTACGCGTTGGACAAAAATATATACAACATCAACGGCAACTCGGCTGCCCTGTTCTCGCTCAAAGAAATCGAAGACAAGGTTTACGACCTTAAGGAGCGTGACAATTTCAGAACAGATTATCTGGTCCTCACAGAAAAGTATCTTGCTGATGCTAAAGACAAGAGCAGGCTTCACAGGCTCTTACAAATAGCTAGAAACATGAAAATAGAAACGAAAATAGTCAAAGCAGAAACACCTGCAGGCAAGCGAATCAGCCAATTCGGAGGCATAGTCCTCTTTACCAAGGCCACCAAACAACGTGCCCCTGAAAGATGATTTTCGATGGTCTTTCGTGACTGTAAGCAAGCAGCAACAACTTGATAACGTCGTTGAACTGAAAAAATTCCATGAATACGTGATCGAATTGACAAGATGGAAGAAACTGATTCTTTCACTCATCACGCTGATTTTATTCTATCCAATAGTGGTCATTGACAGGTATATTTCCTCCCTGTCGCGCGAAACAGACATGCGCAGAATCATAAAGGAAAACAAGGAAATCTTCTAGGCTTCACAAGAAGCCGATAGGAAACTCGGGCTAGACGCTAGTATCTTGCGACGTTTTTTCCCACTTTGTAATAGAAGCCTTCTTCGCCGATCCATTTGAAAAGCAGTCCGTTTTTCCATTCATATCCTTCGCGAACGTGAGTCGCAAGGATCTCTCCTATGAACCAAACATGGTCCCCGGCTTCTATGACCTGAACAACCTTGCACTCGATGCTCATAGGACTCTCATCAATAAGAGGCGCTGAGACTCTGCTCGCTGGAACCGCCGTCAACCTGGCCAGCTCAAACTTGTCCACGTCTCGGCCGGATTTTTCTCCGCAAATCCTCACTGCTTCAATCAGTTTCTCATCAACCACATTAACAACAAATGCCCGACTTTTCCGAATAAGCTCATAGGAAAACCTTGAAGGCGCTATGCCTACGCCGACTAGAGTTGGCTTTCCCGAGAAGTAGGCAAACATGCCAACGCTAATTATGCTCCTTTTCCCAGAATCCTCACACGACACAAGGTACACGGGTCGAATAGGCAACTTCCCAAGGCCGTCTCGAACAGAAACTTCGCTCTTCATAAATCATCAAATCCTCCGTTGCATTGCTATGCGCATTTTTCTAAAGAGCTTTGGCTATTGATTTGTGTATTCCTACGAGAGCGCACGCCGTTTCTCACGTGATTGACTCCTATCTGCCCATACGCCTACGAACAACCCAAAGACTAGAAATGGCACGGTCGGAAGCGCCCCAAGGCGTCCCATTTCAAACGAGTCAGCCTTGAGAGTCTTTACAGCAATCAATGGAATTGCCAGCGAAGAGAATTGCACACCGAAAACCGAGAAGATCTCAGCCGACCAAAGCTTGAGAAAGTCTAAATGCCTAGAGAGTGACCGAGGACCAACCATCGAGTCTATTTTGGCGCGGATTCTCTGAACCCGGGCCCTGAATCTCTCGAGTTTAGGCATAAGCGTTGACCCTTATTTTGTCGCTCCAAAGCAAACAGAAACGTGGTCACTCTAGATAGATTTTGTGCAATAGTGACGAGTCCGACGGCCCCTGTTCCAGTGTTCGCCTGTTATTCTCGTAAGCCATGCTCCACAACTGTGCAAAAGAATCGCTTGTTTTCAATCCTTCCTTGACCCGTGCGAATGATTCTTAAACACCAGGCAACAAGAGCTAGCCCTAAGGGTCGTTTCCATTGAATGCTTGGGAGCTAGTAATCATAGGTGCAGGGTCAGCCGGCTTGGCAGCTGGAATCTATGGTATCAGAAGCGGACTGAAGACGCTTATTGTAGAAGAGAAGATTGCAGGAGGAACGACGGCAGAAGCGCCATTAGTTGAGAATTATCCCGGTTTCCAGAGCATCAATGGGCCTGAACTCGCTCAAAAGATGGTTGAACAAGCCAAGAACGCTGGCGTGATCCTTCACGAATTCGAAACAGTCACAAGTTTCAATCTCAAGTCTGAGCCCAAGGTTGTCAAGACTAACCGAACAGAATACACGACGGATGCCGCAATCATCGCCACAGGAAGACACTACAGAGAGATCGGCGTCCCCGGCGAAAAGGAACTTCGAGGAAGAGGAGTAAGCTACTGCGGAATTTGTGACGGCCCATTGTTCAAGGACAAACATCTACTGGTCGTTGGCGGCGGAAGCTCAGCGCTAATAACGACCCTCTACCTTGCAGGAATTGCCTCTGACGTGAAGATAGTTCATCGCCGAGACACCTTCAGAGCCGAAGAAGCCCTTTCGAAAGCACTAAGGGAGAAAGGAAACATCGAAATCCTCTGGAACACCGAAGTCAAACAAATAGTAGGCGAAAAACTCGTCACCAAGGCTCTATTGTTCAATAACAAGACCGGAGAAACAAGAGAATTGCCTGTTGACGGTGTTTTTGTGCAGGTTGGCGAAGACCCAAACAGCCAACTAGCCCACGAAGCAGGCGTTGCGGTTGACGAAGACGGCTACATACTCGTTGACATACTGCAAAGGACAAACATCCCTGGAGTGTACGCAGCTGGAGACGTCACAAATAACCCTGTTAAACAGATTGGAACGTCGATCGGACAAGGAATAACGGCGGCCATGGAAGCTTACGGATACGTTCGCCGACCCTACTACAAACAATGAGCCAAAGTGCGAAACTTCTGCAAAACTAATATTATTCAGAACTGTCTTGAAAAATTCCATGATTGGCACAAGCACCTTGTCTAGCCAGACTGGAGGATCAT
>Ga0315289_10009346_pt1 | contig 14125 bp, 9 predicted proteins | sample YL17G11_40_MG_FD_203452 | JGI IMG/M metagenome (GOLD analysis project Ga0315289, IMG submission 203452) | Sediment microbial communities from Yellowstone Lake, YNP, Wyoming, USA - YL17G11_40 | ecosystem: Environmental > Aquatic > Freshwater > Lake > Sediment | place: USA: Wyoming | collected...
CTTCGGTGGTGACCACACTCTCGCCGAGGTCCCCGTCGCCTTGCAGGATCAGCAGTTGTTCGACGGCCGCATGCCCCATAGCCAGCAGGCGTGCGAAGGTGTCTTTCTCCACCTCATACAGCGGCTTCCCTCCCCGTGCCGCCTCGCGAATGGACGCCTCCAGTTGCTCCGCCAGCACTACCAACGATGTGCCCTTGATTCCGTCGTGGGTATCCGCCATGCTCATTGTGCGGCCTCCATGCCTGGGTGATTGTGATGATACCACCCCAGCATGCCACAGAGGCCGTTTTTTGTTTAGCTCAATTGCCAATCCCTGCCCATCTTAACGAAAATAGCTGGCGGGCGGCCGGTTACGCCCCTTGCCAACTCCGCCGACAAGGAGGTCGCACTCGACTCTGCGATCGTGTCACTTATCGGTGGTATTGTGAGACGTCCGGAAAAAGGGATGGCTTGATGCGACAGTAACTCGACGCTGGAACGTGCTAAGACCGGCGTGAGGCCCCGCGAGCCTCGCGTACATGGCTAAGAGCGTCGCCAGAGCGTCATGATCTACACGTAGTCCTACGCCATGCGGGTTAGTGGTTGGCGTTGATCGCGACCGACGGAGCCAGCAGCAGGGCGGTGAGTAGGACAATAGAAGTTCGTTTCAAGGCTTTCCTTCTGGTTCCAAATCCACTGCTTTGCCCGCTGGCCTTTTTCTGCGCGCGCTTCTGAATCCTGCTGCGTCGCTTCGAAATACTTCTTCACGATCCATTCTGGCTGCCATTGGTCGGGAACGCGTTTTCGCCCGGTTAGATCAACGGTTTCGGGCGTTTTATTTTCGGCGGGCAAATCCAGCGTGTCGCCGACCTTCATCTGCCATTGCTTCATCAGCTTCATCAATCGCTCGACGTGTTCGGCATTTTCCGCGCGGGCGATCAGATTGGTCTGCTCGTGCGGATCAGCGAGCAATTGCTCCAGCTCTTTCACTTTGCCAAGCTCCTCCGCGGCCAGATCCTTCTTTTCATACGGGTCGGCGGCGAGGTTGACTAGTTCCCGTTTCTTGCCTTTGTTCGGACTGATCAGTTTCCAGTCGCCGTGCCGCACTGCCGCCGCGTTGCGCATCGGAATGTAGATCGTGCGGGGGGCAGGCTTTGCCACGGCGCCGGTAATCAACGGCCAGATATCCTGACCGTCCCATTTCAAGTCCGTCGCGGGCGTGTAACCGACGAGCTTCGTCAACGTCGGCATCCAGTCTGCCGCGTGTAACGGCGCGGTAAGTTTGCGCGGCGCGAGCGTGCCGGGCCAGTTGACGAACGCCGGGACGCGAATACCGCCTTCGTAGAGTTGGGCTTTGTGGCCGCGCAACGGCAAATTACTGCTGACCGGGACCATCAGTGGCGGTGTCTGGCCGGCGTAGGGATTACCGATGGCGGGCGTGCCGCCGTTATCGGAGGTGAACACAATGAGCGTGTTGCGGCGCTGGCCGGTTTCCTCCAGGGCGGCGATGAACTCGCCAACTTTGGCGTCCATTTGCGAGACAAACCCGCCATAGCGATGGAAGGCGTCGGTCTTGCCGACGTTGCCCGGGAAGTTCACGTTAGCGTAGAGTTGTTTGTATTCCGCGGGTGCGTCGATCGGGATATGCACGGCCTGGAACGGCACGTAGATGAACCACGGCTCACGTTTGGCGCGAATCCACTCGCGCACCTGCTTGGCGACCAACTCGGTGGCGTTGCCTTTCTCGTCGACGAGTTTTTCGTCACGGTGCCAGGTCTGCATGTATGGGCCTTTGCGGTAAGTGTGCGCCCAAGGGTCCACCGCACCTGCCAACGAGCCGTAGCTGTGGTCGAAACCATAGTGGTTCGGGCCCCATTCCGGCCGCGAGCCGAGGTGCCACTTGCCGGCTAGGTGGGTGGCGTAACCGGCTCGCTGCAGCGCGCCGCCCAGCGTGATCGTCCCTGGCGGGAACGCACGCAGGTTGGACGGCGCGAGCACGTGCGGTCCCCACCGGCTCGTCCACCGGCCCGACATCAACGCCGTCCGAGTGGGCGTGCAGACCGGCTGCACGTAATGATAATCCAGTTCTACGCCGGCGCGGGCGAGCTGGTCCAGATGTGGCGTCTTGAACTCGCTGCCATGCCAGCCGACATCTGCCCAGCCGAGGTCGTCCGCCACGATGAAGAGGATATTGGGCTTCCTCTGCGCGGTGTCCGCAGTGTTCGCGGCCGCGCAAAGTTCCAATGATTGGCAAAACGCCAGAGCCAAACTGCCAACGAAAGGTAGTTCGCCACCAGCGAATGTCAAGATACCTTGGTTTTTCGACGTACGTGATCGCCAAGCTGGGACATCGATACGGCATGCCCGCTGATATCATCAAAGGCTTGAGTACTCGGGGCGGTTTGGAGCGTTTCATCAATGGGTGGTTTGACGGAACTCGGAGAAAAGGGATGATTTGACAGAACAGCGGCTCGAGGCTGGAATGTGCCGACAACTCCCAAAAGCGGCGACACTCTTGTCGCCACTGCCTTCACTTGCTTGATCCATTGGGGCGACAAGCGTATCGCCCCTCCGTGTCACGGCCGGCTGCGGCCCTTCTCGCGGACTTGTTGTAGCAGCTCGGTCATTTCCTTCACCACTTCCGGATGCTGCGCGGCGAGGTTCTTCGTTTCGCCGATGTCGTCGGTGAGGTTGTAAAGCTCGGCGGCCGTCGGCCCGCGGGTTTTGCCTGTCTTGCCCTTGCCGCCGCCAGCGCCAGCGGGGACGAGCTTCCAAGTTCCTTTGCGCAACGCTAGGACGTTGCCGTGTTCGACGAGATGCTCACGGCAGGGCTTGTCGAGCTTCTCGCCCAGCAGCGCGGGCAGGATGTTGAAACTGTCAGGACCGGCGTCGGCGGCGAGCTGCTGGCCGGTGATTGCGGCGGCGGTGGCAAGCATGTCCACGTGGCAGATGAGTTCCGCGGACGTGCCAGTCTTCACGTGGCCGGGCCAGCGGGCGATAAACGGCACGCGCGTGCCGCCTTCGTAGGGGCTGCCTTTGCCGGCGCGCAGCGGGCCGTTGTGAGGATGACCGTTGTTCGTCTCAACGGTTCCGCTGTTGACGGAGTCGGGGCCGTTGGTGTCGAGCACGCCGCCGTTGTCGCTGGTGACCATGAGCAGCGTGTTGTCGGCGAGATTGAGCCGGTCGAGTGCCTTCATCACTTCGCCGACCGACCAGTCGAACTCCTGGATCACATCGCCGCGGACACCGGCCTGGCTGGTGCCGCGGAATCGGGCGTGCGGCACGCGCGGCACGTGAATGTCGTGCGTGGCGAAGTAGAGAAAGAACGGCCGGTCTACGTGCTTCTCGATGAACGCGACCGCCTTCCTGGTCAGCAGGTCGGCAATCTCGTCGTCCTTCCAGAGCGCGGCCTTGCCGCCGGTCTGTTTGCCGATGCGCGGGATGCCGTTGACGTAGGACTCCGGGTCGCCGCGCTGGATGGAGTAATCGAGCTTGATGGGGTCGGCGGGGTCGAGGCCGACGACACGATGGTTCTCGACCCACACGCAGGGCGTGCGGTCGCCGGTTGCCGGCAGGAGCCATGCGTAATCAAAGCCGATCTCCAGCGGGCCGGGCTTGATCTCGCCGTTGTAATCGGTCGGCGACTGCGCGCCGAGGCCGAGGTGCCACTTGCCGACGACGCCGGTGGCGTAGCCGGCCTTTTTGAGTAGCGACGGCACCGTGACGCGGCCCGGCTCGACAATCAGCGCGGCGGTGCCCGGAAGGATGCCCGTGCCCGGCTTGCGCCATGCATACTCGCCGGTCATCAGCGCGTAGCGCGTGGGTGTGCAGACTGCCGATGGCGAGTGCGCGTCGGTGAAGCGCCGGCCCTGCGCGGCGAGCCGGTCAAAGTTCGGCGTCTTGACTTTGGTGGCGCCGTAACAACCCCAGTCGCCGTAACCGATGTCGTCGGCGAGAATGAGGACGATGTTGGGGGTGCTTGCGGCCTTCGGCACAGCGGCGTGCAGCGCGGCCAGCGGCGCCAGCAGCAGGGCGGTGAGGGTGAGGAACGTGGAAAGGCTGTTAAGGCGCATTGAAATACTTCCTCCGGATCCACTCGGGTTGCCACTGATCCGGCTCACGCTTCGGCTTGCCCGCGGGATGCGGCGATTCATCAGCATGCAGCGTGGCCGGCGCAGCGAGTAGCAGGGCGGCGGTGAAGGCAACGAGGATACGTCTCATTGTTCTATTCCTTGAACGCATTCTCCTTGACGCGAACGTCGACAGTCATTCGGCTTCTCGCACAGCCGGCTACCTTGCCATGCCCCTTATTGTAGTGGCGCCGAGCACCGTGTCAACAATGGTTGTTTTCCTGGGGTCTGGCATAAATTGCGTGCCATGCATGACGTTTTCATCCGGGAAATCCGGGTTTACTTGTCTCCCGAATGATGGCCATAGCCGATGGTGGTCACGACGGCATATGGCCAGTCGGTTGTAGGATTCCTTAGGCACATACCATGGCAGGTGGGGCGGAAGATGCCGCAGGCAAAGAAGAACGGCTTGCCCTGCGGTTTCGTAAGTTGCTGGGCGAAATAGTCTGCGGCTTTCCAGTCCTGCGTGTCCTCCAGGGCTGTGTCGATAGAATGAAAATCAAAACCTCGGCGATTCCACTCGCTCGTGAATTGCTCCCGCATGCCGTGAGTATAGCGTTGGGCTTCCGGCGGAAGCGGGGTGCCCCCGCCAAACTGCCCCTTGGGCTGTTCCGTCCATGAGGCTGGATCGGACATGACGCCCGTCGGCCCACTTGAAGTCGGCGACGTTTTGGTCGGTTAGGGAGAACTTCTTGCGGGCGGCCCAGTCGGAAGAGGTCGCTCCCTTGTCGGTCGAGGCGGCGTCGATCTTTCGAGAAACCAATCGCACTCGTTTCACCGCGTCTTGCGTGACGAGCCAGCGGCACACGAAGCGCCGACGGTTCACTTCTTCCCCCGTTTTGCCTGTTTCGCAGGCGCGATTTTGGCCTTGTCGGGCGACCACGAGGGGTCGGCCGGGTGCTCGGAGACGAGCGGACACGTGTCGTCGTACTCCTTCTGCACTTTGGCCAGCAAGGCCATCATTTCCTTGACCTTGGCGGCGTACTCGGGCTTGTCGGCCAGGTTGTTTAGCTCGTGCGGGTCGCTGTTGAGGTCGAACAGTTGGGTCTTGTTGATCTGCGGATACCGGATCAGCTTCCAACGGTCGTCGCGGATGCCGCGCTGCACGTCCTTGTAAACGGTATACATATAATCGCGCACCTTCGCCGCTTTCCCGGCGATGATCGACGCGAGGCTCTTGCTTTCCACCTGCGGCGGGATCGGCGTGCCGGTGAGTTCGCAGACCGTCGGGAAAATGTCGTAGAGGTAAACCAGAGCGCTGGTCTTGCCGTGCGGAATGCCTGGCCCGGCCATGATCATGGGCACGTGCATGCCGCCGTACTCGTAGACGTTCTGTTTGCCCAGTAAGCCGTGGTCGCCCAGCGACAAGCCGTTGTCGCCCGTGAAGACGATGAGCGTGTTATCGAGCTCGCCACGCTGCCGGAGAACGTCCATGATGCGGCCGATGTGGTAGTCCAAGCAAGTGACGCAGGCATAATAGTCCGCGAGGTGACGGCGGATGATCTCGGGCGTACGCGGGTGCGGTGCGAGCATCTCATCGCGCACGGTCATCTCGCCGTTGTCGAATGGATGGACCGGCAGGAAGGCCACCGGCAGCGGGATCCTGGCCGGGTCGTACTGATCCATGAATTCCTTGGGCGCCACGCGCGGGTCGTGCGGCACGGGGGGCGCCATGTAGACGAAGAACGGCTTGTCGCTCTTCCGCTTGTGCAGGTACTCCATCACGCCGTCGGCCGTTTTCTGGCTCGACTCGGCACGCTCGCCTTGGTCGGTTGAAGCGTAGATGCACGTGTCGAACGCCTCCATGCCGGGTACAAACGAGTTGCCCTTCTTGCCAAGATGGAACGTCTCGTAGCCGCCCGCGCTCATGGCTTTGGGCCACAGGGCGTAGTCCTTGCCTGGGACGAAACTCTTGCCCGGTAGGTGGAACAGGGACCGTCCCGTAAGCAGCATCGTGCGGCTGGGGAGGCACACCGCGCCGACCATTGAGCCCAAGCAGTAAGTGTTCGAGAAAATCATGCCGCGATCGGCGAGTTTGTCTAAGTTTGGTGTTTTGAGGTGCGAGTTGCCCAGTGCACCGAGGCAATCGGCCCGGAAGTCGTCGGCCAGGATAAAAAGCACGTTGGGTTTCTTGCCTGCGGCAGCGGGCGCGGCGTCGGCCAAGGCATGCCCGGACACCAAGACCAGGCTACCGAGCGTCAAAGCCACGAACCAGACAACTCTGCGGCTACTCATGGACATTCTCCTCGTGCTAGCGGGTCCAATTTGGGTTGGCCCGCGGTGTCAGCAGGCCGGCATGCCGCCAGGATACTCCTTGCGGAACATGGACGCAACATTTGCGACGCTCAGGCAATGGCGCATCAAGAAGGAACACTGTCTGGCGGAGCTGTAAGAGCGGCTGGAAAAAAGCGGGGCCAGCAATTCCCGGCGATGCTAACTTACCGGGAAATAAGGGGTTGCGCCGAATGGGCTTTCGTAACACATACGCACTCGCGGCAACTCAGTCGTCGAGGGATCGAAGGGCGATTGGCCCGTGTTTTTCCGGAGTTTCCCTAAACTACCTCTCCGTTCCGTTCGCCTGAAATTGCCCCAACACGCCGGGAATTGCTGACAACTAGGCAACTGGGTATACTACCGTCTTGACGGCCGACGTCAGCCGTCCCCGTTTCCCTGGAGGGTTGACCCAGGGGTTGAGGGCCCGTCCAGAAACAACCTGAAAAACTGGGGGCGTCCTCACGAGATGTTTCAGGAGGCTCAACACCATGCGTGTACGAACGACTCTCTGGTTGGCTGCGGCGCTGCTGGCGGCTGCGTCGGTAGCCCACGCCGCGGGCCGGGATGGACCGCCGCAGAACATCATCCTGGTCGGCTGGGACGCCGCCCAACGGGCACACCTCCACGAGTGCCTGGCGAAGCGCGAGCTGCCGACGATCAAGAAGCTCAGCGAAGAAGGCGGACTGGTCGACATCGACGTCGTCAACGGCGCCACCGACACCAAGGCCGGCTGGACCCAGATCCTCACCGGCCACAACCCGGAGGTCACCGGGGTGTACAGCAACGGCCGCTACCGCGACGTGCCGGCGGGCCTGAGCGTGTTCGAGCGGCTGAAGAAGCAGTTCGGCCCGGACTTCGTGTGCGTGGCCGTGATCGGGAAGTCGGGCCACTGCGGCGAGATCAATGCGCCGTTCAAGAAGCAGCTCAGCGCGGAGGACGCCGCCAAGCTGCAAGAGGAAACGAAGCCAAAGGCCGAAGCCAAGGCCAAACCAAAGGGCGAAGGCAAGGCGGAACTGAAGCAGCCCGGCGCCGGCAAGCAGAAGGTGGGAAAAGTCATTGAGGAAAACGGCGTGAAGTTTCTCGTCTTCGAGGGCTCGCCCTACTACACCATGCACAAATCGTGCGAGGTGTGGGACTTCGGCCTGATGGAGGATGAGCGGGTCGGCAAGCGGGCCCTCGAACTGCTGGAGAAGTACAAGGACAAGCCGCTGTTCTTCTTCGTCCACTTCGCCACCGTGGATCACAGCGGTCACAGGCACGGCGAGAACTCCAAGGAGTACAACGACGCCCTGATCTCCAATGACGCCTGGACCGGCAAGATCATCGAGAAGCTCAAGCAGTTGGGCCTCTACGACAAAACGCTCGTGTACGTCACGGCGGATCACGGCTTCGACGAAGGGGCCACGGGCCACGGCTACGCGCCGTTCGTGTTCCTGGCGACCAACGATCCGAAGGTCAAGCGGGCGGGCATGAGGCAGGACATCACGCCCACGGTCCTGGCGAGGTTCGGCGTGGACCTGGGCAAGCTGGAGCCGAAACTCGACGGCGAGCCGCTCATCCAGCCGGCCACCAAGCCGGTGCTGAAGGCCCCGGAAAAGAGGGCCGCGGGGCCCAAAGAACCCGCCGGGAAGAACGCCAGGAAGGCGAAGAGAAGGGCGGCGTGATCAACGTGCGGGCGGTGGAACTCGCCGGCGCGCCGTGAGCGGCGGCGCCTTGCGTAAAACGCCCCGGGACTGCGGTCCGGGGGCGCCGCACTGGGCGGGATCTGACAGGTTGGAAACCCACTGCTGTGAACATTTTCAAGAAAGCAAGACCAGCCAAGCGGCGGGCAACAACATCGAGACACGTTTCATAGGCAGCTCCTGATAAGCGGTGCACCTAACGGTTCCAGGTCCAGTCCACGCCGCACCGTCAGCCTAAAACGCGCTGCCATGAGTTTGAATTGGCGGCCCAAGGACGTCAAGCCCATAGGGCGGCCCTGTTGTCCGACCGTTGGGTTCAGGCCCACCCCGAGCATCGGCTGGAAGAGCGGGAGAAGGAATCCCGCCAAGTTCTCCGGCGCCGCCGTCAACGCCGTGCCGCCCGCCGCGCCGCCACCGCCCCGTAACCGCTGGTGATTTCTTAACGGTTCCCGGCCAGCAGCGCCCGGATGATTGCCTGGGCCTCCGGCGGCTGACGTGCAATCAGTTCTTCCGTTATTTCCAGCGACATGCCCCAAATGTCGCCGAAATCGGCTTCCGTGACCAGATCAATTTTGCAGGAATTTCACCCCGGCCCGTGAACGGTTACCTTGCAACTGTCTTACGGCGCGGTATTATGTATTATCAGGGGTAAGTGTGATCTGGTCTCAGCCCACCATCGCTTGGTGCAAATGGCGAAGGAGACTTGCCCATGCGCAGATGGGTCCTTGTCGCAGTGGCCCTTGTCATCGTGATCGGAGGCGTCGTCGCTTGGACGCAATTGGACCGGCAGGTGGACGTATTGTTCACGATCCGCGACGGGGAGGGAACCGGACCTACCCTGGGCGGGGCCGAATTGCAGTTGCGTTATCTGGCTGACGACGGCGCCGCGCCCGCGGTGCTGGGGCGGGGCACGTCCGACAGTCAAGGGAGAGCGAAAATGGCAGTGCGTCTGACTGCCGCCCAAAAGACCCGCGGGAGCTTCGAGGTGCTGATCACCGCGGGCAGTTCCAGCAAGACCTGTAAGCTGCCCGCGTTCCCGCAGACGTTGGAGTGGGAGGTCTGGCTGGCGCGCCCGTTGGCCGTGCCGGCAGAAGCCAGGCCTACGGAAACCGCGCAGAAGCTCATCACCAACTCGATCGGCATGAAGCTCGCGTTGATTCCGGCCGGCGAGTTCCTGATGGGCTCGCCCGAGGGTGAGGGCGACAGCGACGAGCACCCCCAGCACCGGGTGCGGATCACCAAGCCGTTCTACATCGGCGTGTACGAGGTGACCCAGGGCGAGTACGAGCGGGTCACCGGCACCAACCCCAGCAACTTTAAGAACGTGGCAGGCGAAGATACGAGCCGCTTTCCGGTCGAAAACGTGTCCTGGAACCGTGCGGTGGAGTTCTGCCGCAAGCTCTCGATGATGCCTGATGAGAAGTCCGCGGGGCGGACGTACCGGTTGCCGACGGAGGCAGAGTGGGAGTATGCGTGCCGGGCAGGCACAACGACGCCATTCAGTTTCGGTAGTGCGCTGAACGGGTGCGAGGCGAACTGCGACGGGGACTACCCGTACGGCGGCGCGGACAAAGGACCATTTTTGCAGCGGACGACGCGTGTAGGCTCGTACCAGCCGAATGCGTTTGGGCTGTACGACATGCACGGAAACGTGTGGGAGTGGTGTGCCGACTGGAAAGATTCGAGCTATTACGCACAATCTCCCCTAAACGACCCAACCGGTTCGTCTTACTTCTGGGACCGCGTGTTGCGCGGCGGCAGTTGGAGCTACAACGCCTCCCGCTGTCGCTCGGCGTACCGCAACGGTTACTCCCCGATGTACCGTCGCAGCAACAGCGGGTTTCGGGTGGTTTGGGGCGGTGCCGGCGAGTTTCCCAGTCGTTAGTTCTCTGGCTTGTGTTCACAATCGTCCCGACCTTGCGTTCTAACGGCCTGGGTGGTGGTTTGGATACGTCGAGGCCAAGCTCGCGTCAGCAGGGCGGATACGCAACCAGAAGGCACGCCCATAACGCGCACCTCCAATCCTGTCCTATCGATTTGCCTCGTCGGCGTATGGCGGCACGCGGAACCCGACGGCCTGCTTCTGCCGCTCGAATTCGGCCTCCATCTGGGCGCGAAACTGCTTGCGCCCGGGATCGTTGACGAGATTCTTCATCTCGTACGGGTCGGCCTGAAGATCAAACAGTTCCGTCCACTGTTCGTGCCCAGGATACTTGATCAGCTTCGCGGTGTCGGTGCGTACCGCGAGGACCGTGGGCACGCCGAAATTGCGCTCCTGGAAATACTCATAGAACCAGGCCCTGCGCCAGTCGGTAGCCCGACCTGCCAGCAGCGGTTTCCAGCTTCGGCCCTGCATCTCCTGTGGCACGTTTACCCCGGCGAAGTCGAGGAGTGTAGGCGCCAAGTCAATGTTCAGGACCATTTCGTCCACGACCTTTCCCTTGATGCCGAGTTTCGGGTAGCGCAGCAGCATCGCGATCCGCAGGCTCTCGTCGTAAGCCGAGCGTTTATCCCCCAGGCCGTGCTCGCCCAGGTAGTAGCCGTTGTCGCTGGCGAAAATCACGACCGTGTTGTCCGCCAGGCCCAGCTCATCCAGTGTGACCAACAGCCGGCCCAGATTGTCATCCGCCGCCGAGATGCAACGGAAATAGTCGAGATTCGTGCCTCCCTTCTGTTTCTTGCCGGACTCGGCCGGTGCCTTCCGTTTTTTCTTGTCCTGGGGCTGATCGGCCGAGGCACCCTTGTAAATGGCCGGCACATCGGCGTTAACCGGGGGCTGGGCCACGGCGCCGCTGAAACGGTCCTTTGCCCGCTGGGGCGGATCGCACGGCCCGTGCGTCGCCTTATAGCCGACCACCAGCGAAAATGGTTTGGCCCGGTTCTTCTTCATGAACTCGATGGCAAAATCGGTCGAGCGGTCATCAACCCAACCTTGACTTGGCGTGCTTGCGCCGTTGATCTCGAATGGGCAATCGACGTAGCGGCCCTGGCCGATGAAGCTGGCCGAGTAATCGAATCCAGGCCGCTGACCCGTTTGGCCGTCCATGTGCCATTTGCCGATGTAGCCGGTCGCGTAGCCGGCCTTTCTCAAAAGCGTGGCGTGCGTGACATTGTCGACCGGGAAGGGCGTGTGGTTGTTGGCAACGCCATTGAAGTGGCTGTAACGGCTCGTGAGGAAGCACGCTCGACTGGGCGAACAAAGCGAGTTGACCACGAAGGCGTTGCGGAACCGCACACCCTCAGCCGCCAGCCGATCCATGTTGGGCGTCTGAAGCCAGGGGAATCGGGCGCTCTCTCGTTGCTCCCGCTGCACCACGCCCATCGCGTCCCAGCGTTGATCATCGGTATAGACGAACAAGAAATTGGGCCGCTCAGCGGCAATTGCCGCGCGGCCTAGAGACACGCAGACCATTGCGATCGCCAGCGTGCAAAGCACTGTCAGCCTGCTCGCGTGCTTGGTGCAACGACTTGCCATGGCGTAACTCCTTACGATAGGGATAATCTTGGTTTCTCATCTGCTTGATGCCGGCGGCCAGGCCGCCTGCCAGCCTCTTACGGAAATGGCCTTGCGAAACGCTGTCTATCTTGCTTTCCCATCGGGAGGTTTATTGTCATTTGTTGCCCAGGTGTGGACACATCATAGTCATCTCCATCTCTCTAAAAACTGCGTTGGCGGGATATCATTGGGATGAAAGGTCGAGCGACGGCGTACTGCGATTGGAAGTTCCGATATCGCGATCAAGCGGCAGCCTCGGCTCGGCCTTCATTTTTTCTGGTGATTTTTGGCCTCCTTGGAGGATGGCTTGACGTTAGAATCCGCTGCATCGCGTTTGACAAAGCACCGCTCCGCCCACTCGTCCCATTGCTTCGAGAGTTTCGCGACCAGCTCGGGATCAACGCTGGCGAGGTTCTTCAACTCGGTGCGGTCGGCTTCGATGTCGTAGAGTTCCCACGGGCCCTGGTTAAGGGAAACCAGTTTCCATTGGTCAGCACGCACGGCACGGTTGCCTTCGTGCTCGAAAAAGATCGTGCGTGGTCGGGCTGGCTCGCTGCGCAAGGCGGGGAGCAAACTGCTGCCCTCCATCGGCAGGACGGCACGATCGTTGAAAGACTTGGGATACGTCGCCCCGGCGATTTCCACACACGTCGCCATGATGTCGGTGATATGGCCAGGACGATTGTCCAACTCGCCTTTACGCTGCATCCCGGCCGGCCAGTGAACGATCAATGGGGTGCTGATGCCACCCTCGTGCGCATAGTGCTTGTACAGCCGCAGTGGCGTGTTGCCGGCGTTGGCCCAGCCTGATCCGTAGCTGAGGTAGGACTCCGGGCCGCCCATTTTTTCCAAGTCCTCACCCTTGTGCAAAATGTTCTTCGGGCCGCTGCGCTCGTCGAAGCCAAACGGGTCCCATTCCGCGCACGCGCCGTTGTCGGAGAGGAAGAAGATGAGCGTGTTGTCCAGTTCGCCGTGCTTCCGTAAGCTCTCGACCACGCGGCCGCCATTCTGATCCAAGCGGTCCACCATGCCGGCGAAGATGGCCATGCGCCGGGCGAGGTCCGCGCGGCGATCGTCGTCGAGTGAGTCCCATGCCGGATTCACACCTTGCGTGTTATTCTTGGGATTCCAATACTCCGAGCGCGGCGTGAGCGGCCAGCGGCCGTCGAGCAGGCCGAGTCTCTTCATTTTGGCATAGCGCTGGTCGCGGATTTTGTCCCATCCCTGCTGGTAAAGTCGAGCGTATTTGGCGATCTCTTCCTTAGGAGCGTGCAATGGAAAGTGGGGCGCGTTGAATGCCAAGTAGAGAAACCACGGCCGGTCGGCCTTGCTCCGCGCCTGGGCAAGGAAGTCCAAGGCGTAATCGCCGAACACGTCGGTCGAGTAGAACTTGTCGGGCGCATAGACACGGCGTGGACGGCCCTCCGGCAAACGACTGTAGAACGGCTGCTCCTGCCAGAAGCTGTTGAAGCCGCCGATCATGCCGTAGAACTCATCAAAGCCGCGCTCGATCGGATTCGGCGTCGTGCCGAGGTGCCATTTGCCGACCATGTAGGTGCGGTAACCAGCGCCGCGCAACACTTCAGCAATGGTTACGCAACTTTCGGTGAGATGCCCCTCGTAACCGCGGATCGCGCCGGGTGTCGCGCCTGCCATGCCGCCCATGCCTGCCTGGTGAGGATAGAGTCCTGTAAGCAGCGACGCCCGCGAGGGGCAGCAGCGCGCGGAGTTGTAGAACTGCGTAACCCGCAGCCCGTGGGCTGCCAGGGTGTCGAGGTTCGGCGTGTGGATTTCACCGCCGAAACAGCCGAGGTCGGAATAGCCCAAATCATCGGCGAGAATCAAAAGGATGTTCGGTTTAGGCGGCGGTGTCTCCGCAGCAATCGCGCAGCCGACGGAAGCCAGTAGCGCAAGCCCCAGAGAGGCGATTGAAATCTGCTGAAAAAGTTTCATGGCGAATCCTATGGACGAGCAGCTATGCACGGATGTTTCGGCCGTTGTTTCCGGCTCGCCTCAAGGTTTCATAGTGCCGCCCGGCCTGCCGCCGAACTTGGCGTTTTCCTCTTCTCCGTAGATTGTCGCCGACTTCGGGATTCGGCTCACACGCGGTGTGGGCGGCTGCTGCTTAGCACAATATCTTAGCCGCTGGCGGAGTTGTTGCACAATCTCAGGGTACGCTTGGGCAAGGTTCTGCTTCTCGTACGGGTCTTACGGCGACTTCGGCGCGCTGCGGCCCTCCGCTTTGTACTTCTCCAACAAGGCCTTTAGCTCACGCACCTTATCTGACCGCTCGCCGTAGAGGTTCCGTCGCTCGCTGAAATCCTGTGACAAGTCATAGAGCTCTGCCGGGAATCCGTGGGGCTGGTAACCCCGCTGCTGCTTAAACCACGGTGGCTCCTTGTTGCCGTCGCCGCTGGGTGCGTCGATCAGCACCCAATTGCCCTGGCGGATGGCGAATTTGCCCGAGCCGCCGTGATGCACGGTGGCCTCGCGGAGCGGCCGGTCGAGTTTCTCGCTCAGCAAGGCGGGCAGGATGTTATAGCTGTCTTCGCCGGCATTCTCGG
>Ga0315289_10009347_pt1 | contig 14124 bp, 13 predicted proteins | sample YL17G11_40_MG_FD_203452 | JGI IMG/M metagenome (GOLD analysis project Ga0315289, IMG submission 203452) | Sediment microbial communities from Yellowstone Lake, YNP, Wyoming, USA - YL17G11_40 | ecosystem: Environmental > Aquatic > Freshwater > Lake > Sediment | place: USA: Wyoming | collected...
CGCACACCAGGCGATCCATGGGCCGCGCCATCTCCATGTCCTGCTTCACCTGGCGGATGGCCAGGATCTGGTCCGGCGTCTCCACGTAGGGGAAGGAGGCCTCGAGCTCCATCTGCCAGGGGGTGTCGGGCGAGAAGGCGTGGCCGGGAACGACCTCGCGGGCGGCATAGAGGGTCAGCAGCTCCCTGGCCAGCTCGCCGACGGCGCGGCGCACGCGTGCCTTGGTGCGAGCCCACTCCTGGCTGCCCAGGCGGGTGAGGCTGGGAGTGTGGTCGCCTGGCCCCACGTAGCGGCTCACCCGGTCTAGCTGGTCGGTGGGCACGAACAGCTTGTCGCCCTCGGCGTAGTGGAGCTCCAGGTATTCGCGCTCATGGCCGTCGAAGGTCAGGCGCACCAGCCCGACGAATCGGGCGATGCCGTGCTCGACGTGAACCACGTGGTCGCCCGCTGCCAGCTCGGTCAGGAAGGCCTGGCGGTCGATCCCCCGCCGCGGGAGGGCCCGCCGCTGCTTGGTGAAGCCGAAGATCTCCGTATCGGTGAGCAGCGTCAGGCTTCGCCCTGAAGGGCTCAAGCCCGAAGGGTCGTGGGAGTCGGCGGCCAGGCGCCAGCCGGCGGGCAGCGAGCCCTGGACGATGGCCAGCCCGCCCGGCGCGATGGGCGACACGACCTCGCTAGCGGGCGTCGCCAGCACGTCCTCCTCGGCGAGCAGGTCAGACAATCGGGAGGCCTGCTGGGAGACGATGACGAAGCTCTTGCCCTGGCGCAGGCCTGCCAGGGCCTCGCTGACGACCGTGCGCAGGCGGCCGCCGTAGGCGGGGGCGGGCAGGAAGGGCGGACGCAGGGAGCCATCGCCCTCGCCGCTGGCCCAGCGGGTCAGGTCGATGCGCCGCCGGTGGTCATCCAGGTTGGCCGATAGCTCCCGCCAGGTGAGATGGGGCAGGGGCAGGCCGCCGGGCAGCTCGCCTTTCTCCTCCAGCTCGGCTCGCACCTCCTGGCCCTGGGCCTCCAGCTCGTCCAGGGCGGCTGCCAGGTCGGAGGGCTCGTCGCAGACGACGACGGCCTCCGACGGCAAGAAGTCCAAGAGGGTGCCCTGAGCAAGGAAGGGGACGTAGAATGCGTCGCCGCTGAAGGAAGCAGCCGCTGCCAGGGCCGACATCTCCTCCTGAAAGCGGTCGGCCACCGGCGGCAGACAGCGCGCGAAGTCCAGACGCTCTCGCAGCTCCTCCAGGCCCGACGGCGGCAGGAGCACCTCCCGCGCCGGGCCGATGGCCAGCGCGTCCAGGGGCGAGACAGACCGCTGGCTGGTGGGGTCAAACAGGCGCAGGCTCTCCACTCGATTGCCGAGCAGCTCGATGCGCAGGGGCATGTCGCTGGTAGGGGGAAAGACGTCGATGATGCCGCCGCGGCGGCTGGCCTGGCCGGCCTCGTCCACCAGCGGCAGGAAGCGATAACCCAGGAGGGCCAGATGGCGCAGGAAGGACTCAGGCTCCAGCGGCGAGCCCACGCTGACCGTGACCAGCGCTTCGGCCTGAGCCTGGGGCGATAGCGTGCGCTGGGCCACCGCCTGGCCGGAGGCGACAACGATGGGGCCTGAGCCGTCCGTGGGCGCTGAAAGCAGTGGCAGGACTCTCAGGCGATCGCGCACCGCCTCCGGGTCGGGCGCCAGGCGCTCATAGGGCAGGGGGTCGCGCTCCGGGAACAGGAACACCCGGCCCTCGTCGCCCAGCCAGACGGTCAGCTCCTCGACCAGGGCGCGCGCCCGGTCGGGCCGGGGGGCCAGCACCAGGACAGGGCACGATAGGCCCTGGACCAGGGCGGCGATTGTCGCCGCCTTGGCGCCGTCGCTCAGCCCCAGCACCAGGCGTCGCGGCGGGCCCTGCTCGAGAGCCGCCAGGGCGTCGCCGAGGGCGCCGGTGGAGCGTATCAGCGGCAGGAGGCCGGAGAGCTTCATTGCCAAACGCCTCTAGGGGCTGGCCACTTCGACCAGCCCCTAGACGATATTGTAGCAATCCGCCGTTCAGGCGGGCAACCCGACTAGTTATAGCGGTTCATGGCCACCGCCAGCCCCTCGCGCAGGATGCAGGCCACCGCCTCTGCCGCCTGCTCCACCGCTGCCTCCAGCGCCTCCTGCTCCTCGGGCTCGGGCTCGCCCAGGACGTACTTGGCGACGACAAGCGGGTGGGTGACGGGCTCGCCTGCGGCCGTGCGCGGTCGGCCGATGCCGATGCGCAGGCGGGGGAAGTCCTCGCTCTCGATGGCGTAGATGATGTCGCGCAGGCCGTTGTGGCCGCCGTCGCTGCCGCGCGGCCGCAGCCGGATCCTTCCCGCCGGCAGCTCAAGGTCGTCGCAGATGACCAGCATCTGCTGCGGCGATAGGTTGTAGCGTTGCAGGAGGCTGGCCGCCGCATCGCCGCTGCGGTTCATGAAGGTTCGAGGCTTGGCCAGCACCAGAGGCTGACCATCCACCTGCCCCTCGCCCACCCTGGCCCAGCGGCTGCTCTTGAAGCGAATGCCCCAGTTGCTTGCCAGTCGCCTAACGCACCAGAAGCCCACGTTGTGGCGGTGGGCAGCGTAGGCCGAGCCGGGGTTGCCCAGGCCCACCACCAGGCGAACATCGGAGAAGGGACCGGTCATACAGTCGAAGGCTCGCTGGCGCCGGGGGGCAGTTGGGGCCACGTATTCTCGGGGAGGGCCTGCTGGCTGGTGATGAAAGCATCATGGATGACACGTGCCACTTTCTCGGCCATGTCCGCCACCGCCTCCTCGCTCAGGTCGGGAATTGGCTCCTGCAGCTTGGCGAAGACGGGGGACAGGAGAGACTTCACGTGCGCCTCCACTAGGAGGCGACGTAGGAAGCCCAGGAGCTCATCGTCGAGGACATCGGCCAGGGAGCGGGCTTGGCTGGCCTGGACAAGCTGGATAAACTGCTCCACCCGCGCTTCGCCGCTGACGGCCAGGACCTGTCTCACCGCCTTGGAGGACAGGCGCTGCAACTGCTGGCTGACAGCCCTCTCCAGACGACGCCTCATCCGCTGGACGTCCTCCCAGGGCGGCTCGTCGTTCAGGGAGATGCCGCAGGCCAGGCAGCGAGAAGCCTCTCCCGGCTCTCGCTCCAGACTGGCGGACAGCAGGCAGGCGCCCATGCGCTGAGGTAGTTGTTCGTACTCGGCCAGGGCCTCCTCGCCCAAGGGCGGCCCCAGCTCTCTGAGCGTATTCAGGCGCCGCAGGGCCTGAACGTGGGAGACGAGGTCCATAAGCTGGGCGTGGAGGGTCAGGGATGCCTCCCAATATCGATGGTGGTGCTTCAAATAGGCAGATTGATAGCGGTGGCGGAAGCGCTCGAAGGCGACTCGCATGGCTGCCCAGCGGTGTGGTTCGGCCACCAGGGTGGCGAAGGAGAGCTCCTCCAAGGCGAGGGTGCGATCGATGGCCAATTCGGGCTCGCTCTCTGGCACCACCGCCTCGACGAGGAAGCGCCGCATGCGAGCCGCCTTGCGGGCCTCATTCGGGCTCTCAGTCAGAGCACGACAGAGGTAGATGTCTTCGGCCAGGCCGCTGGGGCTGGAACACAAGCAGGAAGCGGCCTCAGCAAAGGTTGCCATGGTCGTGGCTTCGCTCAGGGAGGCCAGGCTCTCCAGGGCGCCGGCTATTCGGGGCATGTCGGCCAGGAGGTCTTGAAAGCGCGGCGCCTTCTCCTGCGCCACCGCCAGGGCTTGGCCGAGGGCTGGCACTAGCTCCGCCAAGCCAGCGCCAGCGGCAGCGTCGGCGGGGGCGGCCAGAGCGACTGCTAGGGCATGAAGATAGGGCTGGGCTGCTCGCTGGGCCAGCAGGGCCTGGGCCAGCAGGCCAAGGCGCGGTGCTGTCTCGTGAGGCGAGAAGATATCGGCGGGGCTGATCTCCAGGGACGGGTTCGCTAGGAGCTGACCGCTGGCCAGGGCGGTCATGGCGCTCGCCGAGAGGACGAGCGTTTCCTCACTGTCTGGCGCTTGCCTCCCCTTTTCCTTCACCTTATAGGCGGTGGCTGTCTCCCGCAGGCGAAGCCCACCGTGGATCGCCTCGCCTGGCGCACAAACGGCCACGCCGGCGGCGATGGAGCCGAGGGAGCCGGTCGGCCGTGCGCTGAGGATGACGATGCAGAAGTCATCGTCCGCCAGTTGCCCTAGCTGGGGGTGCCAACCTTGACTGACGATGGCCTGGCCGCAGTGCTCGCAGCCCTGGGCGTCCACCACGGCCACGCGATAGCGTTGCTCCGGCGCTGAGTCTGCGCCGGCAGAGCCGCCCTGCTCGGGCGGGCCGGGACGCTGACGGCTAGGGTCGCGACCGAATCCTGACATGGCAATCGATGCATTATATCATACGGGGGAATTACCCACGTTATTCTAGTCAGACAGGCGCCGGCAGTCCATACCGATTCTTGCGTAGGCCCCAGTTGGCGGGCATCGTGGGATTCTTCGCTACGCTCAGCATGACGGCGCGCCACGCTGTCACGCTGACCTTGCTGTCACGCTGAGCGTAGCGAAGCGTCTCATGCCAGATGGCATGCTGCGCCCGGCTGTCGCTGCAACTCGGTGATGGAACACCCTAGCTGGCAGCGCCGGCGGGATCGTCTCACCGAGCTGGCAGACCGAGGATCCAGCGAGCCCGCTTCTCGTCCGCGGCCGCGACGAACACCTCGAGGCTGTAGGGGGTGGCGGACTCGACGTAGGGGAGGGCGGTCAGCGGGTCTATGTTCTTGATGAAGGCGTTGATGCCCTCCTGCTGCAGGGCATCGCGCCAGATCGCCGCCTCCACCTGGTCGCGGGCGACCCCGATCTTCACCATCCCCTGGCGGCCTTCCTTCTTGCCCATGATCTACCCACCCGAGAGGCTCTACAGACGAAAGTTTAGCACAAAGGGCGGCGGGGGGGCATGGCGGGTGGACGCTTCCGCCTAGTCTTCGCGCCTCGGCGCCTGCTGGGGCGTTTTGCGTCTGGGGCGAGCGGCTTTCCTCCGCGCAGGCTGACGCTGAAGCAAGTCGACGAAGTTGACTGTGGGCAGGTGCACCGGGCCGTAGCGGCCGAGGGCCGTGACAGTGGCCAGGGCACCTCGAGCGATCCCGTATAGAATCGCCGTGCCGTTGATATACACGAGCCGATCCCTCTGACCTTCGGGAACGTCCTCAGCAAGGCTGAACGTTCCAGCAACGGTGGCTCGAACCTGGTACGGTAGGCGGTTGGGGCCATCGCGTTCAGACTCGAAGCTCAGGCGGATGAGAACCTTCCCCTTCTCGGACGCGAAAGCGTACTCAGAGTCGCCCGTAAGAGCGATCTTCACTGGCCCCTCTGGGGCCTGCCAATCTTGCTCCGCCTTGACCTCGAGCGACTCGACCCAGAATGCCTCAAGCCGCAAGAGCGCCGGCGGTAGCGGCTTCATCTTCTTCTTGGCGCTCATAGCTTGGAATCACCTCAGGCACCTGAAAGTGCCGCCAATACACAAGCTCGTCGACCGTGCGACACGGCTGCAGCCCAATGATCGGTCTTGTGTCCAACGCCAACGAAAGCGCAGCAATGCTGCGAAGCGTCAGATTGGGATTGCCTCTCAGAACTCTCGTGATGTAAGCCTTGGAAACGCCCATGCGTTGGGCGAGATCACTGCGCCGGAGCCCCATCGCCTGCATTCTCGAAACGACCTGCTCGTTCAGTCCGAGAACAAGCAGCTCCGCGATATAATCCGGATCCTCTTGGTACTCGGCAACGGACCTTTCAAGCCACGTTTCACCGATCACGCGGTTCCCTCCTTAGCACAGTAGTACATTTTCCTCACGTCCTCCGCCCGTTTCATTTCCGCCCGTGGTATGCGATCCTCCTTCTTCTTGAACCCATGAGTCATCACGATGCGTCCGTGCCCGTCCTCTTCCTTACCGTCGTAGAACCAGGGAATACGATCTTGAAACGACTTGAACTCGAAGAGACCGTCGGTTCCCTCGATCTTCTTGCACTTCTCGGAGTTGCGTGGCGGGCCGTAGTTCGCAGAGGAGTCAAGAAGCGCGACCAACCGTTTGCGATCCCGCGGTTGAAGCCCGTCTATGAACACGCGAACCGGACATTCGCCGTCCTCCTTCGCGACCGCGTAGAGAACGAATTTCGCGCCGCGCAAAACGACTTGACACGCGTACAGGTTAACTCATAGGTTAACTACTGTCAACCCTCGGTTGGCTAAATCCTGCAAACTCCTTGCATAGTCTAGACGGCGGAGGGTCAGGACCCGTTACAGCAGGCCCTACGGCACAACAGTCGCTCATGTTCACTCCGCCGGTCAGCGCGTCCCGCTCGCTAGCGAGGACTCACCGCCTGCCCAAACAGGTCCCCAACCGGTTGAAACAATGGCAGGCGTGTGCTAAAATAGCGGGGTAGCAGGTTTACGCAGTAAAATGTTCTGATATCGGCTTGCGGAGATGCCAAAGTCACTATTCGTCATCGAAGACCTCCACGTGAGTGTAGAGGGCAAGGAGATCCTCAAAGGGGTCAACCTGACCATTGAGCGCGGGCAGCTGCACGCCCTCATGGGGCCCAACGGCTCCGGCAAGAGCACCCTGGCCCACACCCTCATGGGCAACCCCCACTTTCAGGTGACTCAGGGCCGCGTGCTGCTGAAGGGCAAGGACATCCTCTCCCTGCCCCCCGACGAGCGGGCCCGCCGCGGGATGTTCCTGGCCTTCCAGTACCCGGTGGAGATCCCCGGCGTGAAGGTGCGCCACTTCCTGCGCATGGCGGTCAAGGCCAGCAAGGGCGAGGAGCCATCGGTCACCGACTTCCGCCGGCAGCTCTTCGAGAAGATGGCCCTCCTGGAGATGGACCGCTCGTTCTCCGAGCGCTATGTCAACGAGGGCTTCTCGGGCGGCGAGAAGAAGCGAAACGAGATCCTTCAGCTAGCCATGCTGCAGCCCGAGATGGCCGTCCTGGACGAAGCCGACTCGGGCCTGGACATCGATGCCCTGCGGGCGGTGGCCAACGGCATCAACAAGCTGACTGGCCCCCAGATGGGGATGTTGCTGATCACCCACTACCAACGCATACTGAACTACGTCGAGCCTCACTTCGTGCACGTCCTCTTCGACGGCCGCATCGTGCGCTCCGGCGGCATGGAGCTGGCCCAGGAGCTGGAGGCCAAGGGCTACGACTGGATTGCCGGCGAGGCAGCGGTCTAGGTTGGAGGCGGAATGCCTAAGAAGCCCGTAGAGGCCCCCCAGGCCGACTATGCTCAAAGATACGGCTTCCGCGACGCCGAGAAGCCCCTCTTCCGCGCCCGGCTGGGCCTGTCGCCGGAGGTGGTAGAGGAGATCTCCTGGCTCAAGGGGGAGCCCGCCTGGATGCGGGACCTCCGCCTGCGGGCTCTGGAGGTCTTCCGGAAGAAGCCTATGCCCACTTGGGGCGGCGACCTGTCGGGCATCAACTTCGACGACATCTACTACTACGTCAAGCCTGCCGACCACCAGGTGCGCAACTGGGACGACGTCCCGCAGTACATCAAGCGCACGTTCGACAGGCTGGGCATCCCTCAGGCCGAGCGGCAGTTCCTGGCCGGCGTGGGCGCTCAGTACGACTCGGAGGTCGTCTACCACAACCTGCACGAGGAGCTGGTCAAGCAGGGTGTGCTGTTCCTGGACACCGACACCGCCCTGCGCGAGCATCCCGAGCTGTTCCAGCAGTACTTTGGCACGGTGGTGCCGCTGGCCGACAACAAGTTCGCTGCCCTCAACTCGGCGGTGTGGAGCGGCGGCAGCTTCATCTACGTGCCGGAAGGCGTTCAGGTGACGGTTCCCCTCCAGGCCTACTTTCGCATCAACGCCGAGAAGCTGGGCCAGTTCGAGCGCACGCTGATCATCGCCGAGCCGGGCAGCTATCTGCACTACGTGGAGGGCTGCACCGCCCCCATCTACAGCGCCGACTCCCTCCATGCGGCGGTGGTGGAGATCATCGTCAAGCCGGGGGCCCGCGTGCGCTACACCACCATCCAGAACTGGTCCACCAACGTCTACAACCTGGTGACCAAGCGGGCGGTGGCCTACCAGGACTCGATCATGGAGTGGGTGGACGGCAACCTGGGCAGCAAGCTCAACATGAAGTACCCCGCCGTCTTCCTCATGGAGCCGGGGGCCCACGGCGAGATGCTCTCGGTGGCCTTCGCCGGTAAGGGCCAGCATCAGGACGCCGGCGCCAAGATGGTGCACGCCGCCCCCCACACCTCCTCGGTCGTCGTCTCCAAGTCCATCAGCAAGGACGGCGGCCGCAGCAGCTATCGCGGCCTGGTGAAGGTCTACCCGGGCAGCGTGGGAGCGAAGGCGAGCGTCCGCTGCGATGCCCTGGTCCTGGACGACGAGTCCCGCTCCGATACCTACCCCTACATGGAGGTGGAGGAGGAGCAGGCGAGCGTCGGCCACGAGGCCACCGTCAGCAAGATCGGCGCCGAGCAGCTCTTCTATCTGATGAGCCGCGGCCTGAGCGAGACGGAGGCGGCGACGCTGATCGTCAGCGGCTTCATCGAGCCCATCGTCAAGGAGCTGCCCATGGAGTACGCGGTGGAGCTGAACCGCCTCATCCAGCTCCAGATGGAGGGGGCCGTCGGCTAGGCTGGGGTCGAGGTTCAAGCCACCAACGGCGAACCGGCCCCCAGCAATGCTCGCTCCCCAGCAAACGGAATCGTGTCGTTGGCTGCGATCATGAAACAGAGAGCGAAGGGGTTTTCCCGCCAGGCGGTGGAGGAGCTATCCTCCCTCTGCAGCGAGCCGCCCTGGCTGCGCCAGCGCCGCCTGGAGGCCTGGCGGGTCTACGAGGCCACACCCATGCCCACCCTTCAGGACGAGGACTGGCGGCGCACCGATATCAGCGCCCTCGCCCTCGCCGATCTTCTGCCCTTCGCTGAAGCGCCCTGCCCCCAGGTGGATAGCATAGCCGCGCTGTCCCAGGAGCTACGGGCCTTGCTGGACGTGGGCCAGCCGGAAGGCGGCCTCCTGGTTCAGCACGACTCGCAGGTCGTCCACGTCTCGCTGGCTGAGGAGGCAGCGAAGCAAGGGGTCATCTTCACCAGCCTGGAGGGGGCCGTCCGCGAGCAGCCAGATCTCGTGAAGCGCTACTTCATGACCCGCTGCCTGTCTCCAGAGCACGGCAAGTTCGCCGCTCTCCACGGTGCCCTGTGGAGCGGCGGCGCCTTCGTCTACGTGCCCCAAGGAGCGGAGGTGGCCCTGCCACTGCGGGCCTGCCAATGGCTGGCCAGGCCGGGGCTGGCCGTCTTCCCCCACACCCTTATCGTGCTGGAAGGGGGGAGCAAGCTCACCTTCATCGCCGAGCAGTTCTCGCCGGAGCTGGACGGCCAAGCCCTCTGCTGCGGTGCCACCGAGGTCTATCTGCACGCGGGAGCGCATCTCCGCCACATCTCGGTGCAGCAACTGGGGCAGCAAGTGTACAACCTGGGGGCGCAGCGTCACCTGCTGGAGGAAGACAGCCGGCTGGACTCCCTGATCATCGGCCTCGGGGGAAAGCTCACCAAGCTCTTCGTGGAAAGCGTGCTGGAAGGCCCCGGGGCCAACGCCCAGATGCGGGGGGTGGTCTTCGGCGGCGATGACCAGCACTTCGACCACCAAACGCTGCAGGAGCATATCGCCCCTCACTGCACCAGCGACCTGTTGTTCAAGGTGGCGGTCAAGGATCGGGCTATGTCGGTGCACCTGGGTATCGTGCGGGTGCATCGCGGTGGCCGCGGCACCGACGCCGGCCAGACGGTGCGCAACCTCATCCTCAGCGAGGGGGCCAAGGCCCACCCCATCCTCCCTCTGGAGATCGAGGCCAGCGATATCAGGCGCTGCAGCCATGCGGCAACCGTCGGTCAGGTAGATGAGAACCAACTCTTCTACCTGATGAGCCGTGGCCTCAGCCGTCGTGATGCCGAGAAGCTGATCGTGGATGGTTTCTTCGAGCCCGTGCTGGAGACGATCCCCCAGCTGAGCGTCCAGCATAGGCTGCGGCAGGCGGTCGACGAGAAGCTGCGCTTGGCGACGCCATGAGCGACTTCATCAGGGTAGCGCAGACCAGCGATATCCCGTCGGGTCGGGTGAAGGTGGTGGTTGTGGGCGACAGGCGTATCGCGCTGTGCAACGTGGACGGGCAGTTCTACGCCATCGACGACCTCTGCACCCACGACGGCGGCCCCCTCGATCAGGGAGAGCTGGCGGGCGATGTCATCGAGTGCCCCCGCCACGGCGCCCGCTTCAACGTCAGGACGGGCAAGGTGCTGGCTCTGCCCGCCGTCAAACCCCTCAACACCTATCCTCTCAAGGTGGAGGGCAGAGAGATCCGGCTGGCTCTGCCACAGGGCCGGTGAGGGCGAGAGCCATGTTCGACGTACAGGCCATCCGCCAGGATTTCCCCATCCTTGGGCGGCAGGTGCATGGCAGGCCGCTGGTCTATCTGGACAACGCCGCCACCACCCAGAAGCCGCGCGCGGTCATCGAGGCGCTGGTTCACTTCTACGAGCACCAGAACGCCAACATCCACAGAGCCATCCACACCCTGGGCGAGGAGGCCACCGCCGCCTACGAGGAGACGCGGGCCAAGGTCTCTCGCTTCATCAATGCGCCCCGGCCGGAGAGCATCGTCTTCACCCGCAGCACCACCGAGGCCCTGAATCTGGTGGCCTCTGCTTGGGGTCGGGCCAACGTGAGGGAGGGGGACGAGATCGTCCTCACCCAGATGGAGCACCACAGCAACATGGTTCCCTGGCAGCGCCTGGCCCAGGAGGTGGGGGCCAGCGTCAGGTACATAGGCGTCACCGACGAGGGGACCCTCGACCTGGACGGCCTGGACGCTATCATCAATGAGAAGACCAGGCTGGTGGGCGTGACCCAGGTCTCCAATGCCTTCGGCACGATCAATCCCCTGGGCAAGATCATCGCGGCAGCCCATCGGCGGGGCGCCCTGGCGGTGGTGGACGGGGCTCAGAGCGTGCCTCACATGCCGGTGGACGTTCAGGCCATGGGCTGCGACTTCCTGGCCTTCTCCGCGCACAAGATGCTGGGCCCCACCGGGGTGGGCGTCCTCTACGCCCGCTACGAGCTGCTGGAGGCGATGGAGCCCTACCAGAGCGGCGGCGAGATGATCCGCCGCGTACGCCTGGAGGGCGCCACCTGGAACGATGTGCCCTGGAAGTTCGAGGCGGGCACCCCCAACATCGCCGACGTCATCGCATTCGGCGCCGCCCTGGACTACCTCTCCGCCCTGGGGATGGACAACGTCCGTGCCCACGAGCGGGAGCTGACTGCCTACGCCCTTGGCCGCCTTGCGCAACTGGAAGACATCATCATCTACGGCCCGCGCGACGCCTCCCAACGGGGCGGTGTGGTATCCTTTAACTGCCCGGACATCCACCCTCACGATGTGGGGACGATCCTGGACCGGGAGGGTGTGGCCATCAGGGCCGGCCACCACTGCGCTCAGCCGTTGATGCGCCGCTTCGATATAGCCGGCACGGCCCGCGCCAGCTTCTACATCTACAATACCCGGGAAGAGGTGGATGCCCTCGTCGAGGGTATTGAGAAAGCGAGAGCGTTCTTTGGCCATGCCCCTCGATAGAGACAACGAGCTGGATGAGCTCTACCGGGAGATCATCCTCGACCACTACCGCAGCCCCCGCAATCGCGGCTCTCTTGACCAGCCCAGCGCCAGCAGCGAGGGCGACAACCCCCTCTGCGGCGACGAGGTGAGGGTCGAGCTGGACATTCGCGACGGCCGCATCTTCGACGTGCGTTTTGAGGGCAAGGGCTGCTCCATAAGCCAGGCCTCGGCCTCCATGATGGCCGAGGCCATAAAGGGCCTCAGCCTGGAGGAAGTGGAGTCCCTGTTCGAGATGTTCAAGGGCATGATGTACAGCGCGGGCGAGGTGGACGTGGAGGCTCTGGGCGACCTAGAGGCCCTTCAGGGGGTGCGCAAGTTCCCGGTGCGGGTCAAGTGCGCCACCCTGGCCTGGAACACCTTGCAGGAGGCCCTGGAGGAGTTCAGGAAGGGCCACGGCTAGCTCACAGCCGATAGGCCCCAGATGACACAGGGCAGGGCTGTCCGCCTTGCGGACTCCGCCTTCGGCGGAGAAGCCCTGCAGCTACGACTCCTTCCGGCCTCCAGACCGTAGCCGCATACCTTATGCTCATTGACAAAATAGCCGACACAGCCTTGGGGGAGTGCAGAGGGAGCGAAGCTCCCTCTGACGGGGGTCTGGGGGTGTCCCCCAGAATCAAAAAACATCCCCGGGTGGGAGGGTGGGAAGAACCACCCATCCTAAGGCGGGTCGAACTAAATGGCTCATGACCATCAGGTCTGCCTCTCGTGGGTGAACGCTGCTGTCGCGCTGTCCGATCAGTGGTCACCAGGCGGGGATCAGGGGCTAACCTACCGGCCGTAGAACGGCAGGTCCTCAGGGGAAGCGGAAGGTTGCGAAGTCGCGGGCGACTAGCACGCCTTCCAGGCCGCTGACATCGGGCTCTGCCTCCATGTGGGTGAGGATGATGGTGGTGGACAGCGGCAGCCGCCTCCTGACCTCCAGCACCTCAGCGAAGCTCAGGTGCTCCGGCCCTTTGTCTTGGCTATAGTTGCAGTCCAGCACCAGCACGTCTGCCCCCGCTGCTAGAGCGAAGAGCTCGTCGCACAGCTCCGTATCGCCTGTGTAGGCAAGCACGCTCTCGGCCAAACGCAGCCTGTAGCCGAAGGAGGCCAGGTTTTCGCCAGCATGCTTCATGGGGAAGGCCTGGAAACAAAAGCCGTCCACCGTCTGCTGTCGGCCCGGGTCGGCCTCCAGGTAGCGGCGATGGTAGCCAGCGTCGGCGTGACTGAGATTGGGGAAGGCCGCCTCCGCCACCCTTTCAATCATCTCCTCGACGCCGTGAGGGCCCACGATGTACAGGTCCTCTCGCCGCGGTGTGAGGTGAAGGTACTCCAGAAGGAGAAAGGGCAGCCCCAGGAAGTGGTCGCCGTGAAAGTGACTGATGAAGACGGCGCGGATGTCGGCCGGGGGAACGCCCAGGCGCTTCAGGTGGGGGAGAAGGGTGGGTGGCGCCTCGAACAGGTAGCAGCCGTTCAGCAGGAACGAGCTCCAATAGCGCCCGCCGGCCGTGAAAGCATTGCCTGAACCCAAGAAGGAAAGCTCCAGCATTGAGATGTGCCCTTATCTGTAGAATCGCTCCCCCTGTCAGCGCCACGCTGGTTTTAGCGCGACTGGGAGCGCTGCGTCAAGCCCGTGCTGTTCAAGTTTACGATAAGGGAGCGCCTGGAGGAAGCGCTCGATCTGCCTCGTTGAAAGGCCTACCGAAGGCAAAGGAGGCACCCGTCGGCGTGGCGAAAAACCGCAGCCATGCCGCGGGGCGATCGTATGCCGGGGCCATCGCTGCCGCCGGGCGAGCGGTTGAGGCAGCCATCGGGGGCTGATAGGATGGTTATGTTGGTGAAAAAAGTCGCAAGAGGCGCGCCAGCGGCGCCAAGGGAATGGAGAGCCAAGGCATGACCCAAGTGCATAGCATCTCCCACATGGGCACCCGCACGCGGGTGCTGGTGATGGTTGGCAGCCTGCTGGGCATCTTCACCGCCGCCATGGATCAGACCATCGTGGGGACGGCGCTGCCGCACGTCGTGGCCGACCTGCAGGGTCTGCAGCACATCGCCTGGGTGTTCACTGCCTTCATGGTGACCTCCACCACCACTGTGGCGGTGGTGGGCCGGCTGTCGGACCTGTTTGGGCGCAAGCCGTTCTTCCTGCTGGGCGTCACCATCCTGGTGCTAGGCTCCGCCCTAGCTGGCCTATCCCAGAGCATGACCCAGCTCATCCTCTTCCGCGGCATCCAGGGGTTCGGGGCCGGCATGATCATGGGTACCGCCTGGGCCATCATCGGCGACGTGTTCGCCCCAGCGGAACGAGCCCGCTGGACGGGGGTCATGACCGCCACCTTCGCCGCAGCCAGCGTCATCGGGCCGCTGCTGGGCGGCTGGATCACGGACAACCTGGGCTGGCGCTGGGTGTTCTACGTGAACCTGCCCATCGGCGCCCTGACCTTCATCGTCTTCACCCTGGTGATGCCCGCCGTCCGCCCCCAGAGCGTCCACCGGTCCC
>Ga0315289_10009348_pt1 | contig 14122 bp, 10 predicted proteins | sample YL17G11_40_MG_FD_203452 | JGI IMG/M metagenome (GOLD analysis project Ga0315289, IMG submission 203452) | Sediment microbial communities from Yellowstone Lake, YNP, Wyoming, USA - YL17G11_40 | ecosystem: Environmental > Aquatic > Freshwater > Lake > Sediment | place: USA: Wyoming | collected...
GTGGAAGTAGAGTTGGATCTATTATTTCCGGAGGCTCTACAGCCAGCTTTGCGAGTAGAACGTTGTCGAAGCTTCCGTCAGCGGAAGTGAAATTCAAAGGTTGGCCAAGAGAATCGACAAGTTGAATGCCGTACAAGTTAAGCTGAGTCTTTCCCAAGTCTTGAACGTGAAAGCTGATCTGCGCCAAGATGCCGTTTCCATCCATTGAACTGGACGCAGATGCATTGAACTTGACAAAGCCGGTCGCGTTGTCAATTTGAGAGACAACCGTTGCCGAAAGCGGAATGAAGCTTCCGGGGGTTATCGAATTTGCGTTTAGCAATGTTGCGTTGAAGCCGAGGCTGAATTCTAGCCCGTAAACACCTGAAGCATTTGTGACATCAACGTTTACGCTGAAGTCGTTTCCCGGAGTCATGCTAACGTTGGAAATCTTTGCCGGGTCAACATAGAGCAAAGCGGGGGGTGTTGGGGGAGCGTTGCTGAAGAATCCATCGGCAGTGTCGTGAGCTATAGAATTTGCCAGCGGGTCGCCCAGTTTGGACACGTAGAATTGCAGTGGGCATCGTCCAGTGCCTACAACCCTCAGCGTTATGTTGGCCACAGTGTGACTGCCGCTGATCGGGGCATAACCGCCGCTTATGGCTGCATCGATGTCTTGGAACGTGAAAGCATAGGACACGGAGTTGTTTGCCACGACCTTCTTGATCTGCCATATGTTACTCCATTGGTCTGGAGGAGTCACTTCGTGGAACATAATGTCTTGCAAAGCAACTCCATTCAACAGGCTTGGATTCCATGTAACATTAAATTCGAGCCCAGCGAGCCCTGGACTTGCAGGAATGTTGTCAACTTTGACGGAAATGTTGAAGGTTGTGGTTGGAACTAACGCCTGGTTGATGATTGCAGGGGGGTCGATGTAGAGCTTGCAGGGGTCAACCGCATTGACGTGTAGACTAGTCACTGTAAAGGCAATTGGAAGCAAAAGTATGGCAAGAGACAGTAAACTAAGTTTTTTGAGCATATTTCCCTCTCCTCAGTGTGAATATATCTTTCTCATACTTGTTATAAAGATTCTGGAATCTTGTTCTACAAAGACAAAACGAATTCAGCAAGATCAATCCCGTTTGGATCCAATAGATCTGGAAGGTAGCGAACACTATTCGATGGCGCTCTAAAGGTAGTTGTTTGTGTCATGCATGAATTTCTTCCTTGATTTTGCTGAAAAACAACGATGCAGTTTCATGGATGAACGGGGTCATAGGTTAGGAACGGGCATTGGACTTTCTTGGGGTCCAAAATATGCAGGTTTAATGGTGAGTCAAACTGAGGTTTAATTGATTTTGAAATTAAAAAAAAGGAAGGTGTTTTGATGATGCGCTTTTCTATGCCCAGGCAGCTTCGATGCTGATCTCAATCGGCGCGTATCCTAACCACTGGCTGCCAGTATAGAAACCGCTTTGTACGGTTCCACCTAGGTATGGCCAGTTGTCGAGGAATGCTGTGTCAACTTCGGCTACTCCTGCGCGGGCCCACTTTGGAATGTATATGCACAGTGTGTCGGTGTAGTTCTTGTACTGGCAGAACACTGTTCCGCCGATCTCTACTTCCTTGTAGGCGAAGCCGAATGGAACTCCGGTTTCGTCTAGGCCGGTGATTGCGATCGTCACGTTGTAGAATAGTTGTGCGTGTGAGCCGTACTCAATTGTGAAGCATGCTGTTTCGTTGTGCTTGTATGAGGCTGGATCTCTGTCTGCTGTGACTTTCCAGATTCGTACTAAGTAGTCGTAGTGGAATTGTACTGTGTCGTTTATGATTTGGCACGCTACGTCTACGGTGCCTACGACTGTCCACACGCCTATGTAGTATTCTGGGTTATCACATGGCCAGGGTAGTCTGAAGCATGTGTATGCATAGCCTGTTTCGTTGGTTCGCGCGTATATTATTCCCCATCTTGTGCCGTGTGGGTCGAAGATTTCGATGGCTACGTCTTTCTGCTGTTCAGGCCATTCGTTGTACGTCACGAGTGCCCAGACGCACACTTGCTTCTGTGGCCAGAACATGTCGGCCGGCGCATTTGGTCCTTGTCCACCATATGGGTCTGGATAAGGTGAGCCGTCTTGTCCGACGAAGATGTCGATAGCGCGGCCTAAGACCTTTGGCTTCATGCTGTAGAAACCGTCAACTGACGGGTCCTGCGGAATTGGGGCGCCAAGGTAATTGCCGACTTTCGTGTCGTAAAGATGTAGTGGACATGAGAGCACTGTTGGGAATAGTCCTTGCGCTGTTGCGTTGAACGTTAGAATTGCCATTGGTACGTTGTTGGGGGTTGCTGCTGAGGGGAACGGTGCGTGCCATGTGCCGTTAGCATCTGGCATTACGACGTCTCCAATCTGGACAAAGCCTGAGCCGAAGGCCGTTAGGAACAACGTGCCTTGGTTTGGCGGTGCCCCGTATAGAGGCAACCATGGTCCCTCAGATACGCTGAGCAGTTTCAGTATCGATGCGTTGTAACTCAATTTGAATTCGAAGCCCACTGCTGCCCAGCCAGAAAAGAGGTGGTTCACGCATACAGTTATGTTGAATACCTCACCTACTGCTGATGCAGTGTAGGTCGCTGGGATGACAGTAAAGTATGGGAATACGGTCGGTGGAGCCCAGTCAAGTTCGTAGTACCCGTTTGTGGCGACCATTGGAATCTGGTTGGCGGCTAAGTCACCTGCTTTCACGTTGCTTATCGTCAAGGCACAATGCACATTGCCAGCGAATGGCGGACCTACGAGCACTTGGAAGACGAACGTGCACGCAACTATTGGCGTGGTAATGTTCGCCGGTGCGTAGCCGTCAAGCTGGGCTTGTGCTGTGTCTTGCCATGTTTGGGCGTATTGTGCTGTTCCTGCGGTGTTGTTGAACGTCAGTTTGAGGCTCCATAAGTTTGCCCAGAATGCGCTTGGAGTTATTGTGTGGAACAGGACTTCGGTCATCGTGTTGACTTTTAAGAGGGTTGGGTCCCACGCGAAGTCAAAGGATAGACCTGCCAATCCTGTTATGTTTGCGACTGTGACGTCCACGACAAACGTGTCGCCAACGCCGACAGGCGGCGATGAGAATATGCTGTTTGCCGGGTCAACGTAGATTACTCCGCTTGCTGCTTTCACTGGCAATATTGCTGCGAATCCTAGCATCATTGAAGCGATCATCAATATGGATAGAATTTTGGCATTTGGTTTCATTATGTTTTCTCCCTTCTCCTTTTTGTTCACGTATTAATCTTCAGGTCTCCCAATTTAAAGATTCTGGAATTATCTTCTACCTTGAGCGTGAACCGAAAACTAGAACATTGCTCAGGCTGGAACATGTTGTATTTGAAAGATATAAAACAAAAAAGGGGGGATGATGGTTTCTTTTATGCTGCTTATGGTACGTGTTTGTTGAAGTTGCCTGCTAGCAGGATGGCGTCGAATATGTCGATCGAGCCACTGCCGTTCAGGTCGGCGTCAGGATTGTACCTCGTTTGGCCTGTGCTAGTGCCGAAGGCGTTTGCCAGTGCGATGGCGTCGAAGATGTCTACGAAGCCGTTTCCAGTGACGTCGCCCGTCAGCGTCTTTGCGACAAGTGTGCCTGCGGTTTGTACGTTGTTAGCGGGGACATTGTCTACCGCGGTTGATGGGGCAAATACTTGTGCCACACCATAGACCGTGTAACTGATGCCTGTGGTGCTGCCTGCCATGACTTGGTTGGTGCCGTCTTCCCACCAAATGACAGTTCCGATTCCTTCGCCGCCGCTCAGTAGAGCAACGTAGGTGGCGTTCGCGAACTGAGTGTCGGTGGTGGAGGTTCTGTTCAAGCCTAGAGCAACGTACAGGGTTGTGATGCCAGTTGCGTCAGCGTTCCTCTTTACGTGCAGGTTGTATGTCATTCTTGCCGGTGCTGGGTTGCCGTTGCCGATCCTCATTTGGCTGTGGAAGATGTAAACTGGGTTGTATGTTGGTGTTGCTGGTGTCACTGTTGCGGTCATGTCCACGTCTACGTTCACTGTAGCCGTTGTCGACTTCCACAGGTCGTAAGCGTACAATCCCGGAAGCAGTGCGTTGAAGTACCAGCCTTGAACCCAGTCTCTCGCCCATCTGCGGGCTGATGGCTGAACAAGCGTGAAGCTTGGAACGTCCAGCCAATATCTGTATTGCAGGTCCATGTACATGTCTTTGCGTGTGTTGAAGTCTGGTTCAATCATTGCAGCTTCGATTTCATCGTCCACAAATGCCTGGTCTTCTGGTTGTGCGTTGTTGTCTGGGTCAAACTGGCCGCTGCAGAAAGCTCCCCACGATGCCTGATATGGCTCGCAGAAGTTGTCTGGGTCAGCGAAGTCTGCCAGCCAGCCTACGTCGTACATTGGCAGGTATCCGTTGTTCTCTGCGTCCAAGAAGACTGGCCAGTCTAGGCCGACGACGTTGCACTTGTACTTTGAGCCAAGGGCCAAGAATGCTTGAGCGATGAGGTTGCACGCGATGAGTCTCTGGTCGTTGCCGATGTTGTAGGCCAACGTCATTTCGAACCCTTCGGTTCCGACGTTGAAGCCCCCAATCACCGCTTGGTTCAACTCGTTCTGCATCATAGTCGTGTTAAGGGTGCGCTGTGGCATGCTTGCGTTCGTGTTCTTGTATGATGCTGGTGACAGCCCTTCAACCCACCATGAACGCTGCACGATGGCTTCGCCGAACCATGCATCTGAAACGTATGATGCATAGTCTATCGCCCATGCGAAGGCTCGTCTCATGTGGGAGTTGTTGAAGAAGAACTGTTGCGCACTTGTTTTGTGTGTTGGGTACCCTACGTATGATTGGTAGGGGCTTGCAGATGGAACGCTGAAGCCGATCAGCATGACGTCGTTCTGTAACGAGGCAATATTGTATGCTAGGTTTATGCCTGCGATCGGAGCATGTGGATCGCTACCTACGAGCAAGTCGAACATGTTGGCTGTTGGAACGGCGCACACGTCGAATTCACCTTCGAGGAACAACATTTTCCTCGTCGGCCACGAGTCAATTCCCTTCCAAATCACTGTTTGGAAGTAATTGAGCGCTTTGTCTCCTGCCTGTGTCCATCCTCTCCAGTAGGCTGGGTAGTAGTCCATTCTCACGAGCTTGGTCGGTGTGTCCCAACTTGTGAACAGGTATGGACCTGTTCCAATCGCGCCACGTGCGCCAACTTGTGTGAATGACGCATAGTGTGAACCGTGGGCTACACCGTAAATCGCTGGGTCTTTGTATGTGTCTAGTTCGCTGCGTGTGTTCGTTGGCTTTCCGTGGTATCTGTTGGTCCAACCTGCTGCGAAGGACTCGTCCCAACCACCCATCTCCTTCACCCAATCTGGATGGACAACGCCACCCCAGGTTTGACCGAAGATCTGCATCAGCGGACCCTCAGCCCAAGGAAGGGTGAAGTTAAAGTACACATCGTTGCCGACTGCGTAGCACCAGTTCGTTATCTGAACGCCTGCCGCTAACTCATCTGCCGTGTTCACGAATGTGTAGTTGGTGTATGTGGCGTATGGGCCACCGTACACGCTTCTAAAAGATGCAAATCCGAAGGCCGGTGTCATCCACATCCAAGCAGGCGAGTAGATTGAATCGTAAACAACCTGTCTCCTGAAGGAGTAGACAACGTCAGCCGCCGTAATTGCACGCGCGGGTTGAACGACACCAGCAGCATTTCTCCAGGGCTGGAACGTTGCGGTGTTGTTAATGGTGAACCGCCAAAGGGTTCCACCCTCAACTGTGTCGGTTATTCGTCCGTTCCCTCGCGTCGGAACTTCGGTGGCAAGCACTGGTTCATATTGGTCGAGGTCAGAGTAATCGCCGAGTTGTAGGTCGTATCCAACGCCCGCAGTGAAAGTGACTGGGTGTTTGTCATTCCACCAAACTAACGTCTGGTAAATGTTCTGCAGTAGTGCGCCGCTTGCGGTGTCATAGGCACGAGCAGGGTCAAGCCTTACCGGCTGACCTATCGTACCTAAATAGTAAGTGTCTGTATCGACTGGTGGTTGCGCTGAGAAAGCTGGAATTGCTGCGAAAACGCCTATCATTAGCACAAATGTTGCAATTATAGCGAATATTTTTAGGTTTTTCATGTTTATCCCTTCTTATCTCCTATTCTCCTTATTTTCAGCATGACTACATGAATCATGCCCGTATATAGCGTTTACGGAAAATTGTTCTATAGGTCCGTGCAGCCTAACGCGTTCCTATCGAGTTCTTTTTCTATTCAGCCTGTGGTGATAAATCGACAACGAGTAACTTGGATAACACGCGACCCTACGCTAATATTCCAAAGACAACAGATAGACCTATCATAGCGGCGCCTATGATCATCAAGGCCTTTATTGCTGAAGAGAAACTCGAACGATAAAACGCCATGAGCGCGCCTGCAAAGAATATCACGGCACCCTCGATGAAGGCAAGATCAGAGGCGATTCGAGTGAATGATTTATGAGAAAAATACCCTATTGGCTGGGCGGAAAATAGTGCGATTGAATAGAGGTTAAGCGGCATCCATGAGAGGAATAGTCCGAAGAAAACACCAATGGAAAGATCTGCGATCGACAAGATTGACATCACCAGCAAAATTCTTCCAAACAACGTGTGCCGATTGAAATTCAAACTGACTCGTCCACTCGACGAACCTAACTACTTGCTGAACAAGTGGCATGCAACCATATGATCATTTCCAACGTCGATTAGCTTTGGCTCTTGTGTTTGACACACTTGCATAGCGCTTTCACATCTAGGATGAAATCTGCAGCCTCCCGGCGGGTTGACTGGGCTGGGAACCTCTCCGCTGAGTATGACACGTTTCCTCTTCAAGGTGGGATCAGGCACAGGAATGGCAGAAAGCAACGCAATCGAATAAGGATGAAGCGGTCTCTGATAAAGCTCCGTGGTCGGAGCCAGCTCCACCATCTTTCCAAGATACATAACGGCAACGCGATCCGCAATGCATTCAACAACGCTCAAGTCGTGGCTGATGTAAAGGTAAGTCAGATCAAAGTCCTTGCGCAATTCTTGAAAAAGCCTCAAGAGTTGAGCACGAACAGAAACATCAACAGAAGATGTTGGTTCATCCAGAAAAACCAGCTTCGGCGTCGTGATCAAAGCTCGTGCAATGGCAACTCTTTGCCTCTGGCCACCGCTGAACTCATGCGGATACCGATACAAGTGTCTATCCGACAGCCCTACTTGTTCAAGAATTTCGCTGACTCTCTTTAACGCACTCGTGCCCTTTGCTATGTTCTGTACGGCCAAAGGTTCGAGGAGAATGTCTTTGACCAGCATTCTGGGGTTCAATGAACGCGTGGGGTCTTGGTACACCATCTGCATCTTTCTGCGCACATTTCTCAACTTATGCCCCCTGAAGACTGCCAGGTCCCACTGTCCTCTGAGCCTGCGGAGTTCCTTCCCGCCTCCTTTTTCCTTTTGCAGAGTTCTTATTCTTTCTTTGATTTCGTCTGGAACATCGAAGAATATGTTTCCAGAATTGGGGTTCAAAAGCCTGAGAGTCGTCTTCGCGAGAGTAGTCTTTCCACAGCCAGATTCACCGACCAAGCCGAATGTTTCGCCTTTCCTCACATTCAACGAAATGCCGTCGACAGCCTTGACTGCCCCGACCTGCCTCCGCAAGAGACCTCCTGTGAGTGCATAATATTTCTTCAAATCTTCCAGTTCAAGCATGTAGCTCATCGAGATTCACCCGCATATAAATGGCAAAGAACAAAATGGTCTTTCCTTGGTTTCAAAAAAACAGGCTTGGCGCTCACACACTGTTCCATCGCATAAGGACATCTGTCGTTAAATCTGCAGCCTGCCGGTGGACTGATCAGACTGGGAACAAAACCTTCGATTGACTTGAATTCTGTCCCAGGTCTAGGAATACACTCCAGAAGAGCCTTTGTGTAGGGATGAAGGGGATTCTTAAAGATTTCGACGACTTCAGCCAATTCAACCACGTTCCCTGCGTACATGACCGCTACGCGGTCGCACATTTCGGCAACGACACCCATGTCATGTGTAATGTACTGAATAGTCATGCCATACTTGCTCTTTAAATCCTTCATGAGAGTGAGAATTTGAAGCTGGACCGTTACGTCCAGATTGGTAGTGGGTTCATCGGCAATCAGAAGTCTCGGGTTACAGCTCAGTCCCATCGCAATAACGACACGTTGTGCCATGCCGCCGCTCAGCTCGTGAGGATACATTTCTGCGACTCTATCTGGATCAGGTATTCGCATGTCTTTCAGCATCCTCACGACTTCTTTCTTGACTTCACGGTCAAATCTACGCTTGAAACGATTGACGACTGGTATCTTCGACGCGACTCTGACCATGAAGCCGCTGGGATCTTCAATCATTCTTTCAAGCATCCGCTTTTCTCGGTTGCTCAGAACATTCTCTGCAAGCTTTGCCTTTTCTTTTTCACCAAGATTGCCCTGTTTCAAGCTTTCAGTTGCGTTCTTGCTGTCTTGCAGCAATTTCATGCAAAGCTCCTCCATCCTGTGGTGTAAAATAGCTTCACTGATCTGTTGCCGCACAGTGTACACAGGGTTTAGTGCAGATTTAGGATCCTGAAAAATCATCGAAATATCTTTTCCTCTAACGGTCCTCAAGTATGCGTCTCGTTGATGCAACAGGTTTACCCATTTGTCATCTTGTTTCAGAAGTACCTTGCCGCCTTCGATCTTTCCAGGAGGCGGGATCAGATTCAACTCGGAGAAACCCGTCACAGACTTGCCGCAACCTGTTTCGCCGACCAAACCGAGGGTTTCACCATCTTTGATGAACATTTGGATTTCGTCCAACGCTTCAACTACTCCCTCGTAAGTGTAGAATCTAAGATCTAAATCCTTGATGCGAAGAAATGCGTCTTCAGTCATTCTATTTTCTCCTTAACGTTGGGTCCAGTATGTCTCTCAAAGCGTCTCCGAGCAGGTTCCATCCCAGCACGAACGCTGAGATGAAGAGGCCAGGTATGACAAACGTAAACCAGTAAGCGAAGGGCGCAGCCGGATTACCGTAGATCCAGTTGATGGAAAGTGCAATGAGCTGTCCCCAATCTGCATATCCCACAGACGCTCCAAGCCCCAGAAAGCTCAGTGCAGCCGCCGCCAAAACGATGGTACCCATGTCTAACGTGAAGACTATCAAAACTGCATAGATGGAGTTTGGCAATATGTGTCTGCCAATTATTCGGAAGTCTGAGCATCCTACAGATCTTGCTGCTTCCACGTAGTCCTCGTTCTTCACCCTCAGGATTTCCCCACGTATTAGTCTCGCGTAGCCTGGCCATCCTACAATCGTCAGCGACAGCATTACTGCATCCAAACGTTGAAAGCCGGTGGGCACAAGGACGACTATCAAAGCCATAGACAGTATCAAGCCTGGAAACGCAAGGACTATGTCAGTGAGTCGCATCAAGACTTCATCCATCCACCCACCGTAGTAGGCAGCGATGATTCCTATGAGCAAGCCAATTACAACAGAGCCACCCGCCACAAGTATCCCTATCCGCAGGGCGGATCTTGTGCCCCAGATACAACCATAATATATGTCATACTGTCCTTGTGCAGTCCCAAAAGGATTCAGGCTGTTCGGCGCTGTCGGAATGAGGGATTCACCGTGATGCGGTATCATCATGGCGTCTCCGCCCTGACTTATGTCGCCTGGTACTGCCAGAATCGGAGCCAATATCGCAATGAAAACATAGAACAACACAATGGCTACACCGATGATTGAAAGAGAGCTTTTTCTAGCTAGTTTCAGTGTGAATCCGATTTCTTTAAGTTGCGGCCGCATTTCAAGTCTTTCTTTGTCAAGCACGGCGCGGATGTCTTCGCCTCCAAAGAATGCAGTAGCAGACGGTCTTGTCAAATAGTACAATATGACAACGTCCAATGCCACGAGAACAGTGAAGACAATCCAAGATGTTCCGTACATCACAGGCAGCAGAATTCTGAGAACTAAGTCAGCGACCGCGAGAGAAACAGTCGCTAACCACCCAAATGCTTGTCCTGACCACATGTAGTAGCCAATGATTAACCCTACCGCTCCCAGTCCAAGAAAGACTAGCCCCGTTAGTCCAATGTTCAAGTCTGGAAACAATCCTGGCAACGGGTTTCCGATCGTGAACAGCAAAACGCCGAGGCTTAGCTGTATTACGCTAAGTGCCAGTTCTAGAGTTGCAAGGAAACTCAGTCCTCGAGGTCTTTCTCCAACCATCGTCTATCCCAACCTGATCCTAGGGTCTATGTAGGCATACAAAATGTCGACGATTAAGTTTGAAACGACAAAGAGAACAGCACTCAAAAGCGCATAGCCGATAACGGGTGGTATGTCGAGTGACCGGGCGGATGTGGCGGCATACTCTCCTATGCCACCCATGCTGAACACTGTCTCCGTGATCGTGACTCCTGTCAGCAAACCTGCAATCATCAGGCCAGAAATCGTAATTGCCGGAATCAAAGCGTTCCTCCTCGCATGCTTGTTCACAACTTCGTTCTTGCTCAAACCCTTCGCTTTTGCAGCGGTTATGTAGTCTTTTCCGAGGGCTTCCAGCATGCTTGACCGCGTCACTCTTACCATTACTGCGGAGTTCAGCAGGCTCAAAACGGTTATTGGTAGAACTAAATGCCTGATTGCGTCAACAAATATCCACAATTGACCATTTATCAAAGAATCTATCGTCATCAAACCAGTGTAATACTGCCAAGGTGTGCCCGGCGTCGTCAGATACTTCATAACCTCCTGTCCATATCTTTGCGGTGGAAACCAGCCCAGCCCAGCGTAGAATAAGGACAGCAGTACGATGCCAAACCAGAAAGACGGTAAAGAGGTTCCCATGATCGCCAAGATTCTGGAGCCTTGGTCAATCGGTTTGTCTTTGTTTGCTCCAGCACGCACACCCAATGCCAGACCTATGAAGATAATAATCGGTGCGGCATACATCACGATCTCGACGGTCGCAGGTAGCCTGTTCATTATTGCAGTAAACACTGGTGTGCCCTGAGTATCAATTCCCAGATTGCGATCGACGAGAAGTGCCCTCAGCCAATAGTAAAACTGCATGTATACAGGGTCAAAGAAGCCGTTGGCTCGTGCTATTTCCTCCCAGTATCTGGCCTGCTTGGGGTCCGTGATGTAAATTGATACCCGCATTCCTGGAGGGAGAAACTGCAGCACAGCGAAAATGAATATTACTGCACCTAGCAACACGGGTATAGCAAGAATTAGCCTTCTCAACACATAGGTTCTCAAGCCCATAACGGTCGATTAGTTTTACCCGAGCGCGAACATATAACTCTGTCGGAATCATGATAAAAATTCAAGAGGTTCCAACAGAAACATCAAAGGGAACATCAAACAACTGTCTTAGCTCTAGAGAAGTCTAGCTGCGACCTATTTTCGACTTCTGCGTTTCCCGTTCCGATTTTTGAAAAGACTCACGATGAAAATGATGCCTCCTAATGTGCACACGACCCCACCGCCAGTTGCCAATAGAGAGTAGGTCTCTCTGTCAGGAGTCACCTCTTTGAGAAAAAGAATGTAGTCTGGTGGTTCCGCGCTCCAGAAACCGTCCTTGAGAACCGTGACGTTATAGGGACCGTCTTGTTTGGGCGCAAATCGGATGTGGGGTGTCGAATAGTCCACTGCCAGACCGGCACTCACGTTCTGATACTTGACCTCGACGATGGTTGGGGGAGCGCCAAGCTGATAGTACGGGCTGGTCGATTTTTCACCATACAAGAACAATTGAAGACGAGTAACGTCTCCTGCAGGTGAAGCTATCGTGACGTTCACGGGCATTGGCTTCGTAAAATCGCCTCTCCCGAACGGTTTGCCCCAATCGTCGCTAGACTGGATGTCGATTCCATACCATGTGGTTCTTTGTGTCAGGTTGACGGCAAGAGACCACACAGAATATTGTTGCTCAATTGGGACTGCATTCACATCTCCAAGTCTATACTCTCCTACCGCCAAGCAGACTGCACCTGCCAACAACAGTATCAATCCGAAAACTGATAGCTTATTTGGCAATCATATCTCGCCTGTCTCAACCTTGGAATAATGAATGGCAACTCATTAACCTTGCTGATTATTCGATCGGGTTCAGGCGGTAACAAGCGGGAGATGTTTTGAATAGCTTGCGAGTGGAACTAAGTAGTTTGGAGTCTATACAGAAATGCACGATTAATTATGAGAGGTAAGATACATCGTCACGCTCTACCAACGAACTTAAATACACGCGAATTCATCGGATAGTCAATCAATCTAATGTCACCAGCGAACCATGAAGGCAGGCTGGTGTGACACTTTGAATACGAAAAATCTTGACTTCCTATTCTTGGTCGCATTCTTGAGCTTTTTCATTGTTCTGAGCGCTGCCGTTCCAGTAAGATCAGAAGCTGAACAGAAGAATGCTAATTTTGTCAAAGTGACGTATACTCCAAGAATTCTTGCGGGTGCAAAGGACACTTGGACCTTCGTCATTTACAACGCCAACTGCTCAGAAAACGGACAAAATACGGCTCGATTTTTCTTCGTATTGTACGCCGACAACGAACTGTGGCTAAATGAATATAACGACACACAGTATAAGACTTGGTCGTGCAACAAGACCAGTACGGTTACGCACAGCTATGGTATCAAGGGATGGCAGGCCATTCGCCCAACTTCCCATGATCTGCGAGTTGAGCTTTACTGGGCTAACAGTGGCACATTCCGCCTTGAGGACACAACGTCGTTTACAATCGACGTCATGGTTCACATTCCTCTGCAACACATTTTTGCGGCTGGGTACTTCGGCGCCTACCTCATCGCCTGTTTCGTGCTTTTCTACTACGTTTACATCAAAGGACTCGACGATTAAGAGAAACCAAATGAAGAGATATCAGCCACTCTTGCGAATACCCTAAACACGGTTTTGCCAAAGTAAGAACGAGTGCCGACAGGATTTTATCTTGCCCTTCAGATAATCATCTTCTGTGGAAAGCCATGCTGCGAAGATCGCCCGTAATCAAATGTCTCGGCATATTTGCCCTGGCTTTCGCGGTCCGCCAAGCAACAGTTGCTTTCTTCAGCAACACGTCTTATGAGACTGGTGTCGGTTCTCTAGCTTCATTCGGAATCACGTTGATAACTGTTTTCATCATACGATTCACCGACCGTGGTTTTGGAGAACGTGGTTTCTTTATGCCCAAGAGGGCGAACAGGCTATTTGCAGTGTCTCTTCTTCTGGCGTTTGTTTACGTTCTTGTAGTCATCTTCGTGCCCGGAAGCGTATCGGGTTTTGAAGCTGCTCCCGGTGTCCCTGTCTCGTGGGATCTTCTGTCTTCGACAGGCAGTATCATTTTGGCGGTTGTCGCGGCAGAAGTGGTTTTCCGAGGTTATGTTCAAACAGGTCTCGAGAAGGTATTGGGTTCGTACGTCTCGATCGCCGTAGTTTCAGTACTATTTACGTTGTACATGATTCCAGTTACGGCTTATTTCACTGCGAACTCCACAGACGTGCTCCGTCTCGCTCTGCCCCTTCTTGCCGAAAGCTTGTTTCTCTGCTTCTTCTTCATGGAAACAAAGACCCTGCTATGCCCAATAGCTTTTGCCGCGACGGCAACAATCCTAGAGACAATCACGCCGCTTGAACCCACGGCAGCCGAGTACACAACCTTGGTTTCGCTTATGTGTTACATTTTTCTCGTGCCGATCATGCAAATGTTCATCGCCGAAGTGAAAGAACAGAACGCAAGGTCCGAAGTGGTTCCAGACCTGGATTCCGAGGATCAAATAGATATTGATGTGGCTCTTGCTGAACGTTTCGAATGATAAACTCGTATGCTTAGAACCAACAAGATTTTAAGTACAAGATGTATAAGACATGTAGGGGAGAGGACAGTTGGCAGCCGTATGGGTAGAAATGAGCTGTCCAGAGCACGGGCTGGAAAGATTCAAAATCAAAGTCATAAAGAAATACAATGTAAATAAGGAATTGATAGAGCCGAAGTTCAGGACCAAGCCCCATCATGAACTTGCAGGTGTTGTCGTCGGGAAAAGCGTGGGGCATGATGAAGTCAGGCAGTACT
>Ga0315289_10009349_pt1 | contig 14122 bp, 13 predicted proteins | sample YL17G11_40_MG_FD_203452 | JGI IMG/M metagenome (GOLD analysis project Ga0315289, IMG submission 203452) | Sediment microbial communities from Yellowstone Lake, YNP, Wyoming, USA - YL17G11_40 | ecosystem: Environmental > Aquatic > Freshwater > Lake > Sediment | place: USA: Wyoming | collected...
AGGGCCGCCGCCCGTTTTGTTTCGAGCTCCGCTTCCGCGTTGGCAATGTCCGCCTTGGCCAGGTTCTCGCCCTTCACCGCCTCGGCTTCCTGCTTCTGCACAAACACGCGCCGCGTCGCTTCGGCGGTTTTCTCACCCTTTACCGCTTCGGCTTCCTGTTGTTGCACAAAGACGCGCCGCTCGGCTTCGGCCTTCTTCTCGCCCTTCACCGCCTCGGCCTCCTGCTGCTGCACAAAGACGCGGCGGTCCGCCTCGGCCTGCTTCTGGCCCTTTTGCGACGCCGCCTCGTTCTGCGCAACGCGGATTTCCTTCTCGCGGTTCGCCTCCGATTCGCCGATCGCGCCGTGCCTGACCTGTTCGGCCACGTCAATCTTCGCCTGGTTGATCGCCGTCGAGGCGGCTTTCTTGCCGATGCTCGATATGTAGGCGGACTCGTCTGTGATGTCCGTCACGTTCACGTTGATCAGATACAGACCGATTTTGTTCAACTCGGGCTCGACGTTCTGCCGGATGGACTCGAGGAACCTCTCCCGGTCCTGGTTGATCTCCTCGATCGTGAGCGAGGCGACCGTGAGGCGCAGCTGGCCAAAGATGATCTCGCCGGCCATCTGCTCAATGTCGTTCGACTCAAGCCCCAAAAGGCGCTCGGCGGCGATGGACATCACCGCCGGGTCCACGCTGATGCCCACGGTGAAAGTGCTCGGCACGTCAATGCGGATGTTCTGCTTGGAGAGCGCGTTCTTGAGGTTGATGGGGATCGTCATCGGCGTCAGGTGCAGGAAGCGGGAATCCTGGATGAGCGGCCAGATGAAGGCGCCGCCGCCGTGGATGCAGCGGGCCGACCGCCCCCCGCCGACTCTTCCATAGACCACTAGAATCTTGTCTGACGGACATCGCTTGTAACGCGAGGCCATCACCAGCAGGAAAACAATGAAGAGTACTACTGTCGTCACAATCAGAATCGTCATCCAGGGAGGCCCGGGAGGCATGGGTGTTTCTCCTTCCATTGCTTTGTTTTACGTGGTTCTGCTTTGTCTTACGTTGTTCCGCCTATGTCAGACTTTCCGAACCACGAGAGTGCTGCTCTGTACCGCCACCACCTCCACCTGGGAGTTGGTGGGGATTTCTTCCTTGTTCTCGGCGACGGCGTCCACCGTCATCAGCCGCCCCTGGATCACCACGCTGGCCTTGCCTGTGCCCCCCGCGGGAATGTGCAGATAAATCGTTCCCTTTTGCCCGACGGCGTTCTGCATGTCAATCGTGCCGCTCGATTGGAGCCGGGACAGCGCGCGCATGATTCGGTCCATCACCCAGATCATCGCCATGCCCGCGAGGAAAGCGCACACGAGCGATACCGACGGGGGCAGACGCATCTCATTGTGCGCGGCAAGCCCCGCCAACCCAAATATCAACATGAAAGCCATAATGCCCTGGAGACTCAAAGCGCGGAAACTCAGAGCCGCGTCCGCGCTGCCCTCCATCTGAACGTCCCCGCTGTGGGCGCCCCCCGCGTGGATGTCCCCGCCCCCAACGTCGGCATGCAGATCCACCCCGGCATCGCTTCCCCCGTGCCCGCCCAGGAAAACCTGCACGAGCGTCCAGAGAATGAAAAGAACCCCGCCGATCAGAGAGGAGGTCAGGAAAACCTTGTCGAGGGTTTCCAGGCTGTTCATGAATTCAGTCATGGCCGTTTCCTTTCTTTCCTCACGGGGAAAACGCGGTCTTCATGCCCCAGCATGACTCCCGGCTATTCTGCGTCAGGCAACACGAGTTGTCAAGGAGGAAGGATGAAGTATGAAGGAGGAAGGCGGAAGGATGAAGTATGAAGGAGGAAGGATGAAGAACGAAGGATGAAGAAGGAATCTCTCCTGAGCGTATCCTTTGTTGAAGACTACCGGGTAATCTGTTCGCGGCTGAGCCTTCCGTCTTTATCCTTCCTCCTTCATCCTTCCTTCTTCATCCTTCATCCTTCATCCTTCATACTTCATCCTTCATCCTTACATCCTTCCGCCTTCCTACTTCCCTTGCGCAAGGCGCCGGTCCCAGTCGAAGCCCGTGGAGGTGACGATGGACTCGATGCGCTGGATACGGCGGTCCAGGTTCTCGTACGTGCGTTTGAGGCGGTTGATCCCCATCGTGCGCGAGGACACGTAGGAGTCGTAGAACTCGCGGTCCGAATCGCTCGCGAACGGCACGACCGGCTCCGGTTTCATCACGATCGCGGCCACAATATAGGCTATAAAGCCGAACAGAATGCCCACCCCCGTGAAAAGTGAAACGGCGACCCAGAGCACCCGCATCCAGAACACGGAAAAGTCCAGGTGGTTCGCCAGGCCCTTGCAGACCCCGAAGAAGAGGCCGCCCCGTGACCGGTAGAGTCCTTTTCCAGACGATGATTCCCTTCTTCCAGCATACATGGCTATTGCCCGCCTTTCCTTCGATCTGATCTCAAACCGCGATTCCTAAAGTAGGGCGGGCGTCTCGCCTGCCACCCGCCAGGCCATCTCGCGGACCGGACGTCCGTTCGCAGGCGAGACGCCCGCGCTACTTTAGCTCGCAGGCGAGACGCCCGCGCTACTTTAGCTCGCAGGCGGGACGCCCGCGCTACTTTAGCTCGCAGGCGGGACGCCCGCGCTACTTTAGCTCGCAGGCGGGACGCCCGCGCTACTTCATCCGGCCCCTGAATTTGCTGGATTCATCAATGCGCCTCGTCCTGTCGCGGTTTCACCCTATCCAGCAGAATCGTCTCCAGCGACTCGATCCGCTTCTCCATCCTCTCCAACTGCGCGTGCAGCTCCTGGATAGTCCGGGCCTCGTCCTGGCGCAGTTGGTCCGACCCACCGCCGTTCCCGCCCCCCGCCAGCCTGAACAGGAGCCGCACGAACAGCACGAGAAGCAGGATCAGGATGCCAACCACCAGGAGTGGCAAGATGATGAAGAGGAAGGGAATCATGGACATGTGCATTATCGCTCTCACGCCTCATTTCATGGATCTGAACCTATTACTGTTTTCCCGGGCGCGCAGAGAGAATCGTCTCAAGCGACTCCACCCGGCGGGTCATTCTCTCTATCCCTGCGCGCATTTCCTCCAGGCTCTGAATCTGCCGGGAGCGTTCCGGGAGATCGCGCCGGACTGCCGATCTGGATGCTCGAATTGCGCCGGACAACAAGAGGAAGAGAAGCACAATGCCGAAGACCAGGCCCAGCAGAGGGAGGAAAACAGGACTTCCCGTTCCGCCGTGTCCGAATGGGCCAGGGGCTTCAACCGGCACCCTGTCACAGATGAAGAGACCGCCAAGAAGGAGCCCGGCAAAAAGGAGGAGACAGAGCAGAGAGAACAAAAGGAGTATCGCAAGGAAGCAGCCTTTCATGGTCATCCAACCGCCTTTCACGTCTGTTTGTCCGGAGATCCTCCGTATATCTCTTCCCACTATCCGCGCGGGGCGCCGTTTTCGCAAGCCTAACCCGCTCTGCCGGTCACTCCGCTATTCTTGGAGTGCTGGAGCCATGCTCCAGCCTTCTGCCGGGAAATCACACTTTCCACCCTTCTTTGTCAGCATGGCCAGCGGGGAATAAGGCGCAAGCATGGCTTGCGCACTCCAAAAGAAAACCCTCTTCAGCAATTCCCGTCACTCCGCGCCTTTCACTTCCTTGCGCAGCGCCTCGAGCTCCTTCTCGAGTTCCTCGTCGCCGGCCAGCTTCTCGAACTCCTCATCGAGCGAAGTCTTGCGGCCGAAGTTGACCAGGTCCGCCTCCGCCTCCATCCGGTCCACGCGCCGTTCGAAACCCTCGAACCGCGCCAAGGCTTCGGTGTTCTCCGCCTTCCGGATGTTCTCCTGGGCGCGCTTCTTGTACGTGGCGTGGGCGTGGCGCTGCACCAGGATCTTCTGCTTCTCGCGCGCCGACGCGATCTTCTCCTCCAACTGTATGATGTCGGACTGGTATTGGTTGATCAGCCCCTCGCATTCGCTCTTCTGCCCTTGAAGCAAATCCGCCCGCTCCTGATGGCGCCGCTTTTCGAGCAGCGCCTCACGGGCCAGGTCGTCCCGCCCCTTTTCCACGGCGAGGCGCGCCTTGCCATCCCATTCCTCCACCCGCCGGCGGGCTTCCTCGCTCTGACGCTCAAAAGTCTTGCCCTGGGCCATGGCCGAAGCGCACTGGGCCTTTATCTCGATAAGAGTGTCCTCCATTTCCTGGATCATGAGGCGGAGCATCTTTTCCGGATCCTCGGCCTTCTCGAGCATCGCGTTGATGTTCGAACTGATAATGTCGCGAAGTCTGCTGAAGATTCCCATGGTCGTATCCTCCTTATGATGGACCTCAACTTCTGCCCCCCAAACAGCAGGGAACATGCCAACAGCCGCACAATCCCATAAGTCCCCTTGCTGCAATGCCGCACGGCAAGATACCGTACAATCCATTGAAGAAAACGTTTGACAAATCCTCTTCGGCGAAGGCATAAGAGACCACGGATTGGCGAAATAGGCCAGAGGAAATGTATGCCGCCCAAGCAGCCACCTCTTAACAACACCACTGATTCCCCCCTTACCGGGCATTCCGAGGCCATCGGCCAGTCCCAAGCCTTTCTCGACTTTCAGGAGCGCCTCGGGCGCGTCGCCCCCGTCGAACGCCCCGTCCTTCTGATGGGGGAGCGGGGCACCGGCAAGGAAATGGCGGCACGCCGCCTCCACTTCTTATCCAAGCGCTGGGGGCAACCCTTCGTCCCCCTCAACTGCGCCGCCCTTTCGCCTACCCTGATCGAATCCGAGCTCTTCGGTCATGAGGAAGGGGCATTCACCGGCGCGCGCGGTCTGCGAAAGGGACGCTTTGAGGCGGCCGACAAGGGAACCCTCTTCCTCGACGAGATCTCCCTCATCCCCATCGAAACCCAGGAGAAGATCCTGCGCGTGGTCGAATACGGCGCATTCGAGCGCGTCGGCAGCACCAAGCCTATCCAGGTGGACGTTCGGATCATCGGGGCCACCAACGTGGACCTCTCCCGAGAGGCCGCGCAGGGACGTTTCAAGCGCGACCTCCTGGACCGCCTGTCCTTCGAGGTCGTGTTCCTGCCCCCGCTCCGAAACCGGGAAGAAGACGTCCTCGTTCTCGCGCACCACTTCGCCAGCCGCATGGCCTTCGAACTGGGCCGCGAAGAGATCCCCCAGTTTACCCCGGACGCCCTTGGATCTCTCACGCGCCATCGCTGGCCGGGCAACGTCCGCGAACTCAAGAACGTGGTCGAGCGCGCCGTTTACCGCTGCGAAGGCGCCCTCATCTCCGAGCTGGACTTCGACCCCTTCCGCCCGCTCTATGGTCCCTTAACCGCGGAAGGCGCCGCCCCTCCGGAGGAAAACGGCCCTGCCCGCGCCGACGCCACCGGCCCCTCGGAAGGCGACAAGGGGCTCGCTTCGGTCTACGCGCCGCCCCCCTCTCTCGACGTCGCACTGGAAAACCTTGTGGATCGCGCTCTTGCCGAGGAGCAGCGGTTCAACCTCGCGGAGACTCTCCAGCGTATGGAGTCCCTTTTCCTCGAGAAGTCGCTGGCGGCCTTGCGCTACAATCAGCGTCTGGCCGCTGCCAAGCTCGGCCTGACCTACCACCAGTTCCGGGGATTGTACCGGAAGCATGTCTCCGCAGGCAGGGACAAAACGATCTCCGCGAAAAGGAAGTCTTGACCTGCGGCATCCGCTTGGGCATAAAGATAAGGGGATTTGGTGACCGCGAAGGTTTGCGGCACTGGAATGCCCCGGCGCGCATCCTTTAAGCACTTTGGAAGAAACCGAAGATGGACTTGACTTCAGCCACGAACCGTCTGCTCTTCTCACCAAACGACGAAAACGCCGTTCACACCATTGTGGTGGCGGAACAAGCCGCGCAGTCCCGCGAGAAGCGGGCGGAGGCTCTGCGCCTTACGGGGAATGACGTCCTCGAAGCGGAGGACGGCGCGAAGGCTCTCGAAATCCTCGCCAATCGCGGCGCGAGCCTGATCCTGTGCGACCTGAACCTTCCGGGCGCCGGCGCGTTGGACCTTTGCCGGCGCGCCAAGGAAGATCCCGACTTGGGACAGCCCTACGTGATCCTCCTCATCCCCGGCGAAAGCGCCGAGGAACCTCGGGCCACTGAGGAAGCGGGTGCGGACGAGTGTCTTCTGCGCGACTGCGGCGTCCGGGAAATGCTGGCCCAGGTCAGGTGCGGCCTTCGTATCGTGACCCTGCAGAGGGGCCTATCGCTCCGCAACGAGCAGTTCCAGGAACTCAGCCTCCGTCTCAACCGCGAACTCGAGGTCGTCGCAAACATCCAGAAGGCCCTCCTGCCCCAGACAATCCCCCAGACACCCGCTTTTGATTTCACCTCCTTCTATCTGCCTTCCACCGAGTGCGGCGGCGATTACTACGACCTGGTCCAATTGCCCGACAACCGACAGGGCTTTGTCATCGCCGACGTGAGTGGGCACGGCGCCCCCGCCATGGTCACCATGTCGCTGATTCGCCAGAATTTCCATCTCATTGCCGATCACTTCGCCCTGCCCAACCTTCTCCTCGAGGAACTCAACCGCCTCCTATTCGACCATCTGCCCACCGATCAGTACGTGACGATGCTCTATGCCATCATCAACACCGACACGCTCCAATGCACCTATTCCTCGGCCGGACACAACCCACCCTTCTGGTTCAAGGCCGCCGAAGGGAAGACCGGCCTCCTGAAGCGCTGTGAAGGCTTCCCGCTGAAGCTCGTCACGCGCGCGGCCAAATACGCCAACACTTCGATTCAACTGGAGTCCGGCGATAAGCTCGTCTTCTACACCGATGGAATCCCGGAGTGTTTCGGCCCCCGCAGGCAGCTCTACGGCATGGACCGTTTTGCCAAGATCATCAACGAAAACGCCAACTGCCTCAAGGTGACCCAACTCGAAACCGCCATCGTCACCGACGTCTTGAGCTTTGCCGACGGCCATCCCGCCGAAGACGACCTTACCCTCGCCATCATGGGGGTCCACTGACCTGAAACCCCTCTCTCTATTCTCCGTTTCAGCCCTTGCGCTTGCCGCCCTTTTCGTGTGTCCCGGTGTCCCGGCGCAGGAGGCATCGGAGGTCCCGCTCATTGCCGCCGTCCGGTTCGAGGGCTTGAAGACACTCAAGAGCGATGACCTTCTGCGCCTGGTGCAAAGCAAGCCCGGCGCCCCCTTCGAGCGCCTCCGCGTCACCGAAGACCTCAAGCGCCTCTCAAGGTTCGCCGTGGAGGCCGACTGGCGCCTGGAGAACACCAAAGAGGGGATCGTCCTCGTCTTCAAGCTGCGCGAGAACCCCGTTCTCAAGGAAGTCCGCTTCGTCGGAAACGTCAAGGTCAAGACCAAGGACCTGCTTCCCGTCATCAGTGTCCAGACGGGCAAGACTTTGTCGCGCGAGGAAGTGCGGAAGTCTCGTGAAGCCGTCGAGAAGGAATACCGCTTCCTCGGTTTCATGCGCGCCAACATCCAGGCGGATCTGGTTCCTGTTTCCGCGAAGGCGGACGAAACCGCGGCGGACCAGGCAATCCTCCAGATCCAGATCGAAGAAGGGGAGAAGATCCGGGTCCGCGACGTGATCATCGAGGGCAACCGCCACTTCTCCTCCACGCGCCTTCGGCGTGGCGCCCTTTTCCTCGGAGGCCTCGAGACCAAGGGATCCTGGCTCTTCCTGCGCAACTACTTTGACGACGAGGCCTTCGAGCGCGACCTGGGCCAGGTGCGCGGACTCTACGCGGGCGCGGGATACTTCGACGCCCAGGTGGCCCGCGGCGCTTTCGACTACGACGAAAAGAAACTCATCGTGTCGCCCCGGATCATCATCGTGGAAGGCCCGCGCTACCGGATCGCCTCCGTGGAAGTGAACGGGGCGAGCGTTTTCCGCCCCGCCGAGATCGAGTTCTTCTTCCGAAAACAGAAGGGCAAACCCTTCGACCGCAAGGAGTATGGGATCGCCATGGAGAAGGCAACCCGTCTCTACGCCGACGCCGGCTACCTGACCACGGAGATTCGCGACAGCTTCGATTTCACCCCGGAAAAAGGGGAGATGCGCGTCCTGCTCAGTGTGACCGAGAAACCCCGGATACGCGTGGGCGACCTGGGCTACAGCCGGACCCCCCGTCTGCACGAGGAAGAGCCTTCGTGGTTTGGCAGGATCTACCAGCGTATCGCCCCGCGGGTTCAGAATGAAGTGGTTGAGCGGGAAATGCGCCTGCGGCCCGGCGATATTTACACCAGGCGCAAGGAAGAGCAGTCCGAGGAACGCCTCCGCCGCCTCGGTGTCTTTAAGGAAGTCAAAATCGAGAGCCTGGCCACGGACGACCCCGCCGTCCGCGACGCGGAGGTCGTCCTCGAAGACGGCGTCACCGGAAACCTGCTCCTCGGCGTGGGCTACGCCGAGTACAACGGAGTGTACGGCTGGTCCAACTTCTCCGAGCGCAACGTCGGGGGCGATGCCAACGTCGCGAGCGTGGACTTCCTGGTGGGCCAACGCGGCAGCCGGGGAAGCATCTCCTACTATGATCGCCACTTGGGCAACTCGAACCTCTCGCTGTACAACGAAGTATTCCACACCAACCTTTCTCAGCCCGGCTACGACGAAAGGCGCACCGGTGTTGGATCCGAACTCGGTATCCCGCTCGACGGTTTGCCCTTCGAGTTCGCGCGGGACGGCACCTGGAAGGCCTATCTCGGCGCGAGGGGAGAGTATGTCCACCTGAGCGAGCCGGAGACTACCACCGACGAGAACTACCACTTTTGGCCGGATCCCAAATGGAGCAAGAGAGACTACCACCCCGACGAGAACTACAACCGCAAGTACGGCCTGGGCACCCTGCGGCTCCGCGTGGAGCGGGACAAACGCCTCACCGAAAAACTCGACGGCCGGAACTACGACCCCGCTGCGGGATACTTCGCCTCGGCCGGCGTCGAGGGAGGATACGCGGACGGCGCCCTCGCCAAATTCACCGGCAGCTTCGAGTGGTTCCGAAAACTCACCGACAAACTCGTCTTTGCCACGGACCTCCGCGCCGGCCTCACCCCGCGCGACGCCCGCAACGTCGCCCCCACCGAGCGCTTCTACCTCGGCGGCGCCAATGACCAGCGCGGTTTCGCCTACCGCCAGGCCGGCCCCCATGACCGCGGCGACCACGAAGTGCCTCTCGGAGGCGCCACCAAACTCCTTGCCCGCAACGAACTCCGCTATCCCATCTTCGAGGTCCTCAGCGGCGTGGTTTTCCTCGACGCCGGCATGGTGGACCCCCAGGCGTTTCGCTACGGCTCGACCCGCGTCAGCACGGGCCTGGGATTCCGCATCCGCGTCCAATACGTCCAGATGGGAGTGGACTTCGCCTATCCCCTGATGTACCAGCGGGGCGACCTGAGGCGCGTGTTCCACTTCACCGTCCAGACGGGTTGGGGACCGCTGGGGCCAAGAAACCAGTAAGGGGGTGTCCGTCTCGAATATCCCAATATCGCCGCCACCGATTCATTGTCCGGACCGGGTGAGGACTCTTGGGGCTCAGGGACCAATAGGGGAGCGGACCATCTCAATATCGCCCCCACCGGCTTCATGTCGGTGGAGCGATGATTCTGCTCCAGAATCGGATGCACATTCGTCCACGCCCCCACCGGCTTCATGTCGGTGGAGCGATGATTGAAGGATCGAGGCTATAGCATTTTATGAAAGTCCGTATCCTCTTTTTGTGGAGGGTGTTCCGCCGGTGGTGTCAAAGGATTTTGGGATGTGAGGGCTCGCCTCGTTCGTAGTGAGCCCCGTAAGGGGCGTTTGTGGAGCGCGGAGTCAAAAGCATCGGAGAAAACGCCCCTTACGGGGCTCACTACGAACGAGGCTGTCGCGCGGATACGAATCAAGTTAAAATGCTCTAAGCAAAGACCGCATGAAACTCTCCGTCATCATCCCCATCTACAACGAAAAAAACACCCTCGAAACCCTGGTATCCCGCGTCGAGGCCGTGGACCTGGCCGACATCGAGAAGGAGATCCTCCTCGTGGACGACGGCTCCACCGACGGCACCCGCGACATCCTCAAGCGCTATGAGGGCCGGCCCGGCTTCCAGGTGCTCCTCCACCAGAAAAACGGCGGCAAGGGCCGCGCCGTCCGCACCGGCATCGAGCACTTCACCGGCGAAATCGTGATCATTCAGGACGCCGACCTCGAATACGACCCTCAGGATTTCCCCGCGATGCTCAAGCCGATCCTCCAGGGCAAGGCCGACGTCGTCTTCGGATCGCGCTTCAAGGGTTCGGGCCGGGCGTTCCTCGCGCACCACTACTACGGAAACAAACTCATCTCTTTCATCGCCAACATCCTCTACAACACCTGCCTGAGCGACATCGAGACCTGCTACAAGGCATTCCGGCGCGAGGTATTCCAGAAGGTCCGCCTGCGGTCCAACTCCTTCACCATCGAGCCCGAAATCACCGCCAAGGTTTTCAAAAACAAGCTCCGCGTTTACGAGGTCCCCATATCCTACGCCGGCCGCGACTTCTCCGAAGGCAAAAAAATCACCTGGAAGGACGGCTTCCTCGCCCTCTGGGCCCTCCTGCGGTTCCGGTTTTTTGACTGAGCGGGACGGCAGTCTGGAGTCTGGAGTCCTGAGTCTGTAGTCTGGAGTCCTGACCCATTTGTGTCCCCCATTTGCACTCTGGCCCGGAGATTGTCCGAGACTTTTTCAAACTTTGGGTCAGATGCCATCAAAGCGCAATCCAGACTCACCTATACTTATGCCATGACTCTTCGGCGCCCGTTTGGCGCTCTGAGACGGGGCTCATAATCCACAATTCCTGCCCAAGCGCGCCATCATTGGCTGTAAAGACAAGACGGTTGCCCAAAGCAGTCAAGTAAGGATCATAGTATGTGGAAACCGACGCGAATTCCCGCGCGATCAAGGTTCCCGCCGTCGTCCCATCGCATTTCCAGAGTTTCAGGCCTGCTTGCGTGGAAGAAAAGGCGATATATAGCAATCCATTGGCGCTGACGCTCTCGACTAGATAGGGCGAAGGATAGTTCGATGGTTCCAGGAGCGTCCTAACCTTGACGGTTCCGGCCTCGGAGCCATCGCTTTTCCACAATTCAAGGTTGGGTCCGTCTGTTTCCACAAAGAAGAACAAACAGCCTGCGAAATCCGCCAGGGGTTTGATTCCCCAATAAGCGCTTCCGGGACAAATATCGCGCACCAGCACGGTCCCGTCCGCCGTGCCATCGCTGCGCCACAGTTCCATTCCATGTTGTCCGTCATTCGCAGTGAAGTATAGGTAATCACCCGCGACTCTCAGATTCATCACGTAGGAGGAGGGATTTCCCGGCCGGATATCTTTCACCAGATATGTTCCTCCTGGAGTTCCATCGCTTCGCCACAGTTCCTGCCCCGTGGCGCCCCCGTCCCATCCTGAATACAACAAAACTCCCCCTAGATTCGCCAAAGAACTCGGATACACATCCGACACCTTCCACGATCCGGCATCGGTTCCATCGCTTCTCCACAGCTCGGTGGAAAAACCTTGAGAAGCCTGGAAGTAAAGTACATTGCCAATCGCTATGGTTGACTCAGGCTTAGGAAAAGAGAGGGCGGTTTCGGTTACGCTTGCGACGGTCCCATCCGTTGCGCACAGGTGCGGCGATGATAGGGAAACGCCCCGGAAGAACAATCTGGTTCCTCCGGCATAGACTCCATCAGGTTTATAGCGCCATATTCTCTCGGTCGCGCCTGTGGCGCTATTGAGCGAAAAAAGGCCCGTATTTGGATTGGTATCCACTCCAGAGAGGGTATAATATAGATAACTTCCACATGCGGTCAGGCCCCCAGGGCCCGCTGGATCAGTCCCATCTGGCAGATTTGTCAGCATTCTTGTTCCAACCGCTGTTCCATCGGTTTCCCAGAGTTCTTTCCCGTGAATCCCATCGTCCGCGGAAAAGTAGATTTTCTCACCGAGTCTTGTGAGACGCCAAGGACTAGACGATGCGGAGGATGGATTGATATCCAACAGCAACTCAAACCGGTCCGTCGCCTGGCACGGAAAGGCTCCCACTATTAGAAAGATCGCCACTGCGCATAGCGCGCCTCGAGATAAGAGCTGCTTCATCGTGTCTTCTCCTTTTCTTTGCTCTATATTGCCGGCCGGATACTCCGAGAGTATTGCGGGGCTCTTCGCGACAGGATTGTTTCTTGCCGATTCGATCATGGTAGCCTGATAGCACCTTCGCTTGTCAATGTCAACGCAATTCTGTCGGTCTGAGCGTATCGCGTATTCGGGAAAGACACGAAGGAGAAACAGGCTGGAGACTGTAGACTGTAGGCTACAGACTACGGACTCCAGACTCCAACCTCAAGCGCCCGGACTACGGCTTCAAACCGCCTGCCTCCAGCCTCCAACCTCAAGCCTCCGGTCTCCAGCCTCTAGCCTCCCGCCGGTGGCAACACCACGCGCGCCCACTCTTTTTGCCATTCGGGATAACGCGGATCGGCCTTGATTTTCTCGATCAGCTCGGCGCGCTCGACCAGAGGGATAGTCTGGTTGGTGAAGCCCTGCCAACTCCTGACGGCCCCATGTATCTCGCACTTGCAGGTCTTGTAGTTCTCGCAGGACATGAAGAACAGGTAGATGAGTTCAGCCGCTTCGGCCGGGACCGAGCCAAGATCGTACCAGTATTCCTTCCCGCTCGTCCAATCGTCCTCCCATGCGGCAAGGAAAAACGCGCGGCACTTATCGCATTGCAGGAGGTAGAGTCTCTCGTGGTTGCAGAACGTGTTTTCCACGTCGAAGCTGGTGATACTCTCTTCATTTTCGTGCCCGCAGGCGCTGCATTTCGGGGACATGGCATCCCGCCTCCTTGTTCATGGATTGGGGGAAGTCGGAAAAATCTACACCACGGAAGACACGGAACACACGGAAAAGAAAAAGATCCCGCCGCTTCCGTGTGTTCGGCGTTTTCCGTGCTGAAAAGGCCGGCTTCCCATCCTCTCGGCCTGGAGGAGGGTCCTGCGAAATGGCATACTCCCTCACCATTCCGTCCGTGTTCGTCCGTGCTTGTCCGTGTCCGTCCATCCCACGCTCTGATAGAACCGGCCAAGGAACCCATATCGCAAGACCCGCGCCTAGTGCTCCCTCACACCTGATTTGATGGATCGGTATCGGGGTCGGTATCGCTATCGGGATCGTTTGAGCCGCTCGACCCCGATGCCGATACCGACCCCGACGACGCTGGTTCCCACTTGACGAGGTTAGGGATAGCATCCATCAATTCAAGTGTGACGATGCACTAAAGGGCCTCATCCCCGTCAAACCGGTTCTCCCGCCCCGGGAGGTTGCGCTCCGCGAGATCGCCGGCGTCCACCTGCTTTCCCCGGTTGTCCACCACACGGGAGCGCACCACCACTCCCTTCTCGATCTTGATGTGGATCTCGTGCTCGAACACCGAACCAAAACCCATATGAACGTATTGCAGCATCGTTCCCCTGGGTACCCGGAGGACTCCGCTGAACCAGTCCGCGTGAATCGGTTCTTCCCCGGTCTTCTTGAACCGGCCCTTGATATCCACCAGGTAGAACCGGTTGTCCCTGATCTCCCACGTCCCCATGTAGCCGCGCCAGCAAGCGGTCGAGAAGACGATGGGGCTGATGGAAGCATCCTTCTTGATGTCCTCCCGGACCTCCTCATCCGTAAGAAACCGCAATCCGGGATGGTTGTCGGGCAGGGGCGGGCAGAAAGCCATGGATGTCTCTTCGCCGTCCAGAATGAGTCTCTCATGGAATTGCGCAGTCATGGTCACACCTCCCTCTTGCGCGGAAGACCTTGTGCTGCCTTGTGCCTCTTCGTCGCTTGGAACAAAACCTCCCGGCCCTCTACTTCAGTGTCTCCAGTATCTCCATTACTTCCTGGCTCGGCTTATCCGCATCCCGGAGCGGGGTTGCTTTGCTCTCTTCTCCGAGTCTCTTCAGCGCCAGGTTTCCGAGATACCGCCCCGGCCCCCCCGCATCCGGGTGATCGATTGTGTATTGCCGCACCGACTGAAGCGCCCCGACGGCCTTCTGCTTGTCGCCCATTTTCTCGTGGCACAGAAACAGCAGGTAATCCTGCATGCGATGGTCCGGATCG
>Ga0315289_10009350_pt1 | contig 14121 bp, 15 predicted proteins | sample YL17G11_40_MG_FD_203452 | JGI IMG/M metagenome (GOLD analysis project Ga0315289, IMG submission 203452) | Sediment microbial communities from Yellowstone Lake, YNP, Wyoming, USA - YL17G11_40 | ecosystem: Environmental > Aquatic > Freshwater > Lake > Sediment | place: USA: Wyoming | collected...
AATGTCTTTCCGTTTCTGTTTTTTTCTTCAGGAATGATCCGTGTGTATCCGTGTTCATCCGCGTCCCAATAGGTCTTTTACTCAGTCGATGGTAATCTTCACCCGGAATTTTTCTATGGCCTTCTCGACTCCCTCCCACTTCCGGTAGTAATCCATTTTGATTTCGGTGGTACCGGGCTCTTTGGCCTGGAAAGTCCACCGGCCTAGAACCGGCCCCCCTACCCGGCCATCGGACGCGGCCTTGGTTTTCTCCGAGAGAAGCTCCAGATGCCGCGCATCAAGACCTTGCACATACCACCAGTATCCCGTTCCCCCCACCCCCGCCAGTTGAACCTGGACCACCTGGCCGGCTTTCAGGTTGATTTCTTTCCCGTTATCCTGCTTCTGCAGAATCACATCCGGTTCTTTTTCCATGGCCCCAACCTCGCTGAGCCCCGAAAGGAAGAGGAAAAAGCTGAAGGCCCAAACCATTCCCCAGGAGACGAAAAAGGTTTTCCCTCTTTTCTTCATGGCAACGCCCCCCCTTGCGGTGACAAGAATCGGGATGTGGACCCATCAATCTTGCTCGGCGAAATAAGCGTCCTCCACCCCTTCGAGCAGTTGGAAGGATTGGACCCGGATGGAAATGATTTCCGCCTCCGGCCCATCGACCAGCTCCCTCAGTTGAGGATGTCTGGCCAGGAACCGCGCCCGGATCACCTTTTTCCTTACCGGGTCAACTTTTTGGAATACCCCGCTGACGGTCAAGGCCTTTTTCTGGCCTACGGCCAGGTTCCGGTCTTCTTCCCGGGTGTCGATCAGAAGACTGACCCAGGGATTTTCCAGGAGGTTCCTATATTTTTTAGTCTTTTGACTGGTTACCATGAAAATTTCCCGGCATTCCGGATCGACAATATAAGACATGAGCGAGCAGTGGGGCCTTCCGCCGGATACAGTAGCCAGAACACAGGTATCCTTTTCCCGCACCAGGGTTTTCATCTTGTCGATCAAAAATTTACCCTCCTTTCTGAAACCTTCCGGCCGAAGGGGAGATATTTCTTTTATACGCTCAGTCCGGGCATTATGCAAGCCCGGCATTTCCCTTGCCGACCTTCACTTTTCTGATTCCTTTCTTCTCAAAAGCAAGCTTGTGGCCCGGAAGTCCCGCCTTTGGCGGGATTGTGCGCAAAAAGCATCGGCTCAGTTATTACGGATTACGGATTTCGGACTTTTTCGGTTTTCTTTTTCAATCCGCATTCCGCAATCGGCATTCCGCAATTTGGAGGCGGGTCCTCAGGATTTGTTCGATAGGCTGGCACATACCTTGCAGTATATTAATTAGCCCCAAAGGCATCAGTTTTTGGGGAGAAGTGAAAAAAATATATAAAATCAATTGATTAGCACATTTTTGACCCCCCGCCGGAGGTCTTTTTTGCCCTCATTTTGGAGCAAAAACTCTCTCCGGGTGACAAAAATGTACAGCCCCCTTATGCAGCGGAAGGAAAGAATTTCCCGGTAAAGGATGCTTGAGGGAAGAAGAAAAGAATTTCTTAATTCGGGAGAACGGGTGGCATGAGCAAAATGTACCGCATATTCAAAAGAGCCATGACCCCGGTCAGCATTATGGTGATCCCCCACGGGAACCCGAAACCCCTGCGTTTGAAAATCCCGGCCATCGGGATCCTCCTGTCTCTCCTTCTTCTGGCGGTGGGCGCGATTCAGATCTGCGGGGTGGTGATCAACGGGCTGAAGTATCCATTTTTAGCGAGTCAGGTGGAATATTATGCCAAACAATTCTCCCAATGGAACTCTACCGTGACCGCCCTCCGGGAAGTGGAGACCGATTTCCGCCAGGCCTTTTCCCTCAAGTCCCGGGATAAGATCCTGGAAAACATCGACACGTCCTATTCGGGGTCCATAGACATCCAGACCCTTATGCAGGAGCTTCAAAGGACGGTGGAAACCGTCGATGAGATCAAGGATTATCTGCGCATCCAAAAGGACATCTACCTGGCGACTCCCAAGGGATTCCCGGTGGAAGGGAATGTGACCTCTCCCTACGGCAAGAGGGAGAATCCTTTCAGCGGCGCTTCCAGCTTTCACTCGGGGGTGGATATTTCGGCAAGCCCCGGGACTCCCGTCCGGGCCACGGCCGACGGCGTCGTGAGCCATTCCGGCTGGACCCAGCACAGCGGATATCTAGTGGTCCTCGAACACGGGTGCGGTTTTTCGACGATCTACGCCCACAACAAGAAAAACACGGTGAAGGTGGGGCAGACCGTCAAAAGGGGGGAGGTCGTCGCTTACGTGGGATCTACCGGAAAGTCCACGGGCCCCCATGTTCATTATGAGGTTTGGGAAAAGGGGAAGAACGTCAACCCGAAAAAATACCTTCAGGGGAGGTCTTGATGTTTGCCAGGGATCTGGAGAAAATGGAGTCCTTTCTGGGAGCCGATTCGAATTTCAAGGGGGAGCTGAATGTAAAAGGAACCCTGCGGGTGGATGGTTCCGTGGAGGGCCGATTGAATGCCGAATGCGTGATCCTGAGTGAGAGGGCCTCGGTAAAGGGGGAGATTCAGGGCAAGAAACTGGTCATCGGAGGAAGGGTGGAAGGGAATCTCCGCGCCCAGGAGCTGGTAGAGGTCAAATCCAAGGGAAAGGTCATGGGGGATATTTTTACCCCCCAATTAGTTGTCACGGAGGGAGCCCAGTTCAACGGAAGAATTGAAATGGAAAAGGAAGGAGCGAAGGTGATCGATTTGCCGCTGAAAGGGCAGGAAGCCTGATCCGGCCCGGGAAGTGATCTTCCCTTCGGGTGGCGCAATGCTGGCAAGCAGAGACAGGGTGTCCCACGTATTTTATCCGAACCCTTCATCCCCAAGCCTGTCTGAATAAGAAATCATACCTTTTCCTGTTTTTCCTCATGCCGACGGATGTCCTCCCATGAAACACCATGCCGGTTGCTCTTAACCCCATCTCAGAATTGATGAAATAAATCCTTAGCAGTTCTCCTCAAACCCCTCACTGCCGTGCCACTGCCGTAAAAAAAAGGGGGGTAGAAATTCATAACCCCCTTTGATTATCAAATATTTTGGCGGAAGTGCATGGGAATCGAACCCACCTGCCGCCTTGCTCAGACGGCACACTGGATTTGAAGTCCAGGAGAGCCACCAGTGCCCTATCCACTTCCGCTATGTGGGAAGTATACCTTATTCTGGCGGGGAGCAAAAAGAATTCTTTTGCAGGGAAGGTCCTCCCAGCTTTCGGTTTTTGCCTCAAGCGAAGCCCATGAACCTAACATGGTTCAGGGCGAAGCGCTCCTCAAGTCAAGCCGGAGGCTTGACGCTCCTCAAGCCATGCCTTCGGCATGGCAATCCTCAAGGCCCGCAGGGCCGATCTGTTTTTATTTAACGTACCCCTTCCCCTTCAGCCCGTCGTAAAGACTCTTGGCCTTGTTCACGCTGTCCACGATCAGGGCCGCGGTCATGGTGGCCGAAGAGATAGAGTCTACCTGGGGATCGAAGTCCGTGGGCTGGAGGATGGAACGGCCCACCAGGCGCTGTCTCATCTTTTCGATTTCGTTGGTGTCCCAGTTGGCATTGTCCAGCTTGGTCACCTTCAAGGGCAGGAAATTGATGATCATCCCCTTGTCGTTGAAGGTGAAGAAGAAGTGGGTCGCGTGGCAAATATCACAGGTGGGCGTCCGGCTGGCGAGCTTGGCAAAGAGATTGGATTTTTGGGTGCCCACCTGAATTTCTCCGACATATATCTCTTCATCGTCGGGCAGCTTGACCTTGGCCACCTTCAGGATTTTCCATTTGGGGCTCAGCATGGATTCCTGAGCCTTTTTCAGCAATTCATCCTCGTTGTACCGGAGAAATAGCTTTTTTGCCTTGGCCTCCTGGAAAGAGGAGTCTTTCTGCTGATTCGCCAGCGTGGCCCAATCCGCGCGCAGGGCATCCTGTATTCCTTTGAGGATAACCTCCGGGTCCTTGGTTAGGCCGATTTTGCCCCGGGCCACGACCAGGTGGGTATCTGTTTTCCGGAGGAAGAGGGTAAAAGGCGTCGCCCCGGGGTCCCCGATCGCTTCGTAGGCCAGGAATTTAGAGTCGGAGATGATCGGGAAGGGGACCTTCTTCTCGGCTTTAAAGGAATCCACTTCGGTTTGGTTATTCCCGGCTCCGATGGCGAGGAATTTGACTTTCCCCCGCAATTGAGGGTCCTTGCCCACCATGTCGAAAACCTGGTTCAAAACCGGAGCCTGAAGCTGGCAGGAGAAGCAGTATTTATTCATGTACTCCGCCACGATCAGGTCGGCCTTGATGTCTTTCAAAGAAAAAGTGTCTCCCTTCATGAAGCCGAGAAATTTAGTGGGAAGACCCAGATATTCAATATCCCCGCGGGAAAGGGTCATGGGAAAGGAGAATTCGGGAAAGAAGTCCCCGGCGGTAATGATCCTTCCTTTTTCTCCTGCCCAGGCGGGAGCAAAAGATAAAGTCAGGAAAAGCAAAGAGATCCCAAGAATAATCCATCGTTTCATTTACCCTGCCCCCCTCGAAGAATCCTTTAGGATCAGTATAAGAAAAAACCGGGGCCTGTCAACAGGATTCAAATCCTTGCCCCTTTCACTTTTGCGATTCTCTTTCCTGGACCTTTCGGCTTTTCCCTCAAGCGAAGCGCTCCTCAAGTCAAGCCGAAGGCTTGACGGTCCTCAAGGCCCGCAGGGCCGATCTGTTTTCATTCCGCATTCCGCAATCGGCATTCCGCATTTTGAATGCCCCGATCACCAGGGAGCTCATTGATCAACCCCCGCCTCTTTGGTAGAATCACCATAAAGCGTCCGAGCCGGGCAAGCCGGACCCCAAACAAATATTATAGCGGCGGTCAACCCCAAGGCGTGATGGCCGCCCACAAAAAGGGCAACCACGGGGAATGGCCCCTACAGCTTGTTACCATCTTGCGCATAACTTTTCCCTTAAGGGGTCAAAGTGCCTAAAATTGTCAGGGCGAAGTCATGAGTTGAAGTGAAAGTCGATGTTCCGGCCTCCTGGGTTGAGGGAGTGTCCAATTTCCTGATCGAGCTGGGCTCACCGGGGGTGATCCAAGAAGATGACTCTGGAGGGGTGAAGCAGAAAAGGGAAACCGTCCTTGCCTACTTCCCGGATCCTTCGTCGTTTCCGAATAGAAGAAAGAAAATCCGCCATTATCTTTCTGATCTTTCCGTTTCAGGGGAAAACTTCCGTTTCCAGTGGCACGGCATTCGGGAAGAAAAATGGGCGGAAAGCTGGAAGGCCCATTTCAAACCGATTCATGCCACCTCACGAATTGTGATCAGGCCACCCTGGGAGGAATATCAAGGGAAAAAAGGGGAAATGATCATTACGATTGACCCGGGGATGGCCTTTGGCACCGGAACCCACCCTACGACCCAGATGTGTCTTCAGGCTTTGGAAGAGCTCATCCCTGTCTTTGCCCATCCTCCCTCGGTTTTAGATTTCGGGACAGGCTCGGGAATTCTGGCGATCGCGGCCGAAAAGCTGGGGGCCGATAGAATCCTGGCCCTGGACGTTGATCCGGTGGCCATTCAATGCGCCCGGAAGAATGCCGCGCTAAATAGATTGAAAGATCGGATCGATTTCCGGATCAGCCCGGCCAGGAGCCTGCGGCAACGGTTCGGGGTTGTGGTGGCAAATCTTCTGCCCCAGGAGCTTTGGCAGGCAGCCTCTTTTCTCGCCCGACGGATTTCTCCTCGGGGGTTTTTAGCCGTCTCTGGAATTTTGAAGGGGCAAAAAAAGGAGATGGCCTCGACTTTCATCGAAAGAGGGCTTAGGATTGAGTCCTCGAAAGAGAGGAAGGACTGGGTCTGCCTGATCCTAAAAAAAGCATAGAGCATAGAGCAGAGAGTTAAAGATAATCCCTAAACCGGCGTAGCCGAAACCAAACAGGATGTTGTAGGGGCGGCCCTATGTGGCCGCCCGCAGGATGGGCAACCACGGGGGGTTGCCCCTACAATTTTGTAGCCACGTTGCGCACAATTTCATTTGTAGTGGATTAAAAGGCGGACATGGCCAAGCAGGGGAAAATAGCAGAAGATTTTGTCTATTCTTTCAAGAAAAGGGCGGCAGGGGGAGTTAGGGAATGAAACATCGGCGTTTCCGGATCCATCCCGATAACGTCCAGGGACAACAGGCGATCATCGACGACCCTCAGGAGATCAGGCACATCCACAACGTTCTTCGACTCGGGGAGGGTGACCCGGTCAACCTGTTTGATGGCGAGGGGAAGGAATACCAGGCTTCTATTGTCCGGATTACTCAAGAAAAGGTTATTCTTTCTCTGAAACCAGAAGCCGCTTCGGTCCCCATGGAATCGCCGGTAAAAATCATCCTCGGGGTGGCGCTGCTGAAGGCTCCCAAGTTTGACTGGCTCCTCCAGAAAGTCACGGAACTCGGAGTGTCGGAGGTGGTCCCGTTCTCTTCATCCCATGTCGTCCCCCGGTGGGGAGAGGGGCAAACCGGAACCCGCCGGGCTCGCTGGGAAAAGATCGCGGCGGAAGCGGCGAAACAGTGCGGCAGGGCTGCCATCCCCAAAATTCATCCCCTCCATTCCTTCGAAGAAGTGCTCGCCTTCGATTGGGGGCAGGCAACGAAGATCCTTCTTTGGGAGAAAGAAAAGGCTGGAAGCCTGGGTGAGACCGTGGCCCATTCTTCCGAGGTTTTGGTCCTCGTCGGTCCCGAGGGAGGTTTTTCCGATGAAGAGGCCCGGCAGGCTCAGGCAGTAGGTTTCCAGCCTGTCCACCTGGGTCCGCGAATTCTTCGGGCTGAGACGGCGGGGGTCGCCATCGTCGCCCTCCTGCAGTTCATGCTGGGAGACCTCAATAAATAAAATGCGGATTGCGCCCTGAACCACGTAGGGTTCAGGGCTGCCCTGCACTCCACGTAGTGCAGGGCGGAATGCAGGGGCGCGCGGCGCGCGCCCGAAAGAAACTGGAAGTCAATAACGTACAAAATTTTTTCTCTCGCGCGCTTCGCTAGAGTCCGCAGAGTTCGCAGGGGGAAGATCAAACGGTTGAATCAAAAAGTTTTTCATGTCTTTATTCCAATTTGCTTTTAACTCTGCGTGCCCTGAGGGCTCTGCGAGAGACAAGGGAAAAAATCCCTTGCCTCGATCGGTCCGGGAATCTATAATCTTTTTAAATCTTCTCGATGGAAATCCAGAATGAAGTGCAAACGTTGCCGGGCGATAGTTCCCGATGATGCCGACAGGTGTCCTTCCTGCGGCCAGGACTTGAGTTCCCTCCGCGAGCTCCTGAGCGATTTTTACAGCGAGGAACCGACCCGCTCCGGGGAAGGGGATGTCCCTCCTCGGGAGCCGGAGGTGTTTCCGGCCGAAGAGGAAACCCCCCCCTCCGTTTCTGCCGAAGAACCCCGGGAAGAGATCCGGATCGTCACCGGACCGTATCCCGATTATGATCAAAAATTTTCCCTGCAGGAGGCTCTCGCGGAGGAAGAACCCGGGGGAGAGGGCGAGGGGGCTTCTACCTGGGATCGGGCCCTGCGGGGCGGCTTCTGGCTTCGGTACATGGCGCTGGCCGCGGATTCGGCGATTCTCCTCCTCCTGCTCGCCATCTTTGTGGTCCTGGGCTTTCTGAGCTTGACCCTGGGAGCCACAGGAGCCAGGGAGATCCCGCTCCTCCGCCAGATCCGGATCATTCTCCCGGTCATACTCCCCCTGGGGTTGGCTCTCATGCTGGCCTATTTTACTTTTTTCCACGCCACCTGGGGCCAGACGATCGGCAAGATGATCTTTGGTTTGCGGGTCGTCCGAACAGACGGGCAGCCGCTTTCTTTTTCCCGGGCCCTGGCCCGGGCTTTGGGCTATGTATTATCGGCGATTCCCTTCTTCCTCGGCTTTCTCTGGGTCGCGTTAACCCCCGGCAAACGTTCCTGGCACGACGCCCTGGCCGACACCATGGTGACCCGGGAACAATAGAAAACCCTTCCAATGCGGATTGCGGAATAAAATAATACGAAAAGAAGAAATGGATCAGAGATTGGTGATCTCGTAAGAAGTCGTCACTCCGGTGGAAACCGGAGTCCAGAGATTTGATAATTCTCTGATATAACTGGATTCCGGCTCCCGGCTTAAAACCTGCGGGGACAGGTTTTGCCGGAATGACGGAAAAGAGGTCTTTCGGACTCTTAGCGAGTTCACGAAGATTATTTTTGTGAGAAACCTGTAAGGGCGGTTCGCGAACCGCCCCTACGGCTGAAAGGGAAAAGCAGAAAACAAAAAAACACTTGACTCTTGAGACCGGCGCATTATAATTTTCTTTCGGATATGGAAATCTTCTGTATCCGGTACCGACCCATAGGTTGCCGAGATAGCTCAGTCGGTAGAGCAGCGGACTGAAAATCCGCGTGTCCCCAGTTCGATTCTGGGTCTCGGCACCAGAAATAAAAAGGGGTTAATCCCGTTGAAGCGGAATTAACCCCTTTTCTTATCCGCATTCTCTCTCCTCCCGACCCGGAGGTGAGTTCTTTTCAAGATGTCTTCTTTTATCCCTCTTGCCCAGCTGTTTGACCCCAGGCTCAACGTCCAGCAAGACTGTGGACCGTGTACTGTCAGCCGTGGACTTCTTGAGACTTGTGACCTGTGATTGTTTCCCCGTTAACTGTTTACAGTTTTCTTTCCAAATCAGAGCCGTGCGACCTAAAACCGGGTCAAGATCCTAAGTGAAAGATTTTAGCTGCGTCCTCCTCGCGTCTTTACAAAACTCTGCCTTCACCGTTCATCGTCCACTTTCTTCAGGGACGTGTAACTTGTACCTTGACCGTTTCCTTTTTGACCGAATTCTGGTAGAATCCTTATTGTAAATATCGGGGGCATGAATGGCCAAGATTCAGAAAATAAGAAAAATCCTGAAACAAAAAAAACCCTTCCTGCTGAAGAGGTATAAGATTAAGGAGCTAGGGATTTTCGGCTCTTATCTAAGAGCGGAGGAGGGCAAGAGAAGCGATGTGGATTTGCTCATTGACTTCCGAAAGTCTCCCAGTTTCCTTGAATTCATGGAAATTGAAAATTATTTAGCCGATACCCTGGGAATTAAAGTAGATCTGGTCATGAAAAGTTCCTTAAAACCTAGGATTGGAAAGCACATTCTGAGAGAAGTAGAATATCTATGAAAAGGGAGTTTTTGGATTATGTGGAAGATGTAATTGAGGCCATGTCCAATGCGGAGGAATTTGTCCGAGGGATGGAATACGAGGAATTTACAAGAGATCAAAAAACAATTTATGCCGTAGTCAGAGCTTTGGAAATCATTGGAGAAGCAGTCAGAAAAATCCCCGCGTCCGTCCGGAATCGGTATCCGGAAATACCGTGGAAAAATATGGCGGGCATGAGAGACAAATTAATTCACGAATACTTTGGGGTAAATTTGAGAATTGTCTGGGATGCGGTTCAAAAAGATATTCCCCCGTTGAAACATTTCTTCGAAAAAATACTCAAGGAGTCTCCTTCGAAATAAATAATCGTAACCGTTAGCCATGGCCCATTTTCTATACCAGAGATAAAGGGGTTAATCCCGCTGAAGCGGAATTAACCCCTTCTTTTATCCGCAATCTCCCTCCTCCAGACTTGACTTGTGGTTGGGCAGGATTTTTTGACCCCAGTCCTTTTCAAAATAAAGAATGAGATTCAGGATCACCCGGTCGGCGACGCTTCCAGCGCCAAGATGGACGACGACCTCGATGGGCCGTGTGGGATAACCCGCTGAATCTCCCGAGACGGGCAACCCGATGGAGAGCGCCTCCGGAAGTCCCCTTTTCCCACCAGGTTTCCCTGGACATCCCAGGCCACCTGCCCGGAGATCACCGCCAAAGTTCCCACTTTGACCTTACGTCCCTGGGAATAATCCCCTGCGGTTTGGGAACAATGGCCGGCTGCAGATAGATTCTCTCCATTTTTCCCTCCTCCCTTGATTTGCGCTCACCCTGAAAATAATGTATATTTCACCCGAAAATACAGTGTTTCACCCATTTCCCCGATTGAATTCGCGGGTTAGAATAAAAAACTATGGCAGGATTCAGGTCAATATGATCATTCCACCGTAGGGCTTGCGGATGGTTTGAAAATAAAAAGTTTGCAAAATCAAAAGTTTTTGAATTTATCGGGGGCGGCGAGAATAGTGTCAAAAACTGTTGAAATAGAAATATGAAAGGTTGTGGAACCCATGCGCTATTACTATGGAACCCGGTCTATAGCAACCTTTACAGAAAAGCTAGTAAACATCCGGCAGTGTTTTACATTTCCTATTTCTTTCAAAAACTTGATTGCCATTATAAAAGCTTCAACCCTTGGCACGGAAATCGCTATAGAGAGATCAGTCAGGTTGAAGAGAAGCAGAAGACCTGTAGAGAAAATATTTTGATGGCCCCTTTTGAAAAAGAAAAAAGAAAGGCGAGCCAATTTTTTGCATATCTGCTGTAAAGCGTCAAGAAGTTAAATTATCACTTGACCATTGATGATGCAGATGGTTTAATGTGCAATAGATAAAAGAATCAAAATATTAATTTGAAGCCCATGACAGGAGCGGAAAGAAACCTATTAAAATCGGAAAAATGTCATAAACTTTTACATTTTTAAAGAGTCGGTTATGTCAATGTATTGTTTTATCGTTTTGGCGAGAAAATTTTAATACCCTTAAAAGCGTCGGAATATTTAACGTAAAATGCATGAGATAGCCGGAAGGTCGTCCCAACCATATGTTATTAAATGTATTTTTTGGGTACAGTTCTTGCTATCTTTTTTGTGTAAAAACTGATTGCGGTGAGACCTTTCGGCAAATTCTTAATAGAGACTGTTCCGAAAAAAAGAAATGTCATTCCTGCGAAAGCAGGAATCCAGGTTTTTCTTTTGGATTCTGGATTCCCGTTTTCACGGGAATGACAAAAAAGCCATCAATTCTTGTTTTTTCCTGGCTGATTAAGAGCGCCTGACCTAAACTGATTCTCCTTTTAGGTCGATCAAAAAATTGATATATTTCATTATCATTTCCAAAAGTCACGGTTTTTTTCGGAACAGTCTCTAATAATAAAATAAAAGGAAGCGGGGCCAAATGATCCCCAAAATTGGGGAAAGGGGCCTTTTGCGTCTTTTTCGCAGAGTAGTTAATTTCAGAAAACCGCATCTCGCTTTTGTCGAGAGAGGCGGGGGAAAAGAAGGAAATCGGGTTTAAACGGGGAAAAGAGGTTTAGGAAATGGAAGAAGAAGGAAAACCGATAAAATTCTACATAGACATGGCCCTCAGACGGAAATGGTACATCATTATCCCCTTGGCCATTTCCATCGTAGCTTCTTACGGCTATTATAAATATCTGCCCAAAATCTATAGAGCTACCACGATGATCCTCGTCCAGCCCCAGGCAATTTCTCAAGATTATGTGCGAACAACCATAACCACCTCTGTGTCCGATCAACTGAGCACCATCAGCCAGGAAATTCTCAGCCGCACAAGACTGGAAAAAGTGATCCAGACTTTTAACCTCTACCCTGAGCTGAAAAACAAAATTCCCATGGAAGAAGTTGTCGAAAGGATGAAAAAGTCGATAGAGGTGAATCTTCAAAGCAGACCCCACAGCGACCGGGCTCAAAACACCTTTTCCATCTCCTATGATGGAAAAGAGCCGCGGACCGTGATGCTGGTAACGAACCAGCTGGCCTCCCTGTTCATCGAAGAGCATTTGAAGGTGCGGGAACAGCAGGCCGAAAGCACCTCGATTTTTCTGAGCAAAGAGCTCAGCGAGGTTGAGAAACAGCTGGTCCGCAAGGAAGCAGAAATGAAAGGCTTCCGGGAAAGAAATATGGGGAAGCTACCCCAGCAGCTGGATGCGAATCTGAGAATTCTGGAGCGGCTACAACAGCAGTTGCAGACGCTTGCTACAAGCATCAAGTCTGCCGAGGACCGCAGCCTGATCCTCCAGAACCAGATCGAGCAATTGAAAAAATCAGCAACCGTTCAAATTCCTCGTCCCACCACTGGCGGGCAGACGGCCATTGGAGAAGAGAACCTCCCTCAAAGAACCTCCGACGACCCCACAGTGACCCAATGGAACCAGCTGAAAAGGGATCTAACCGCCGCCCGCGCCAAATATACCGAAAGCCATCCGGACGTGGTGGATCTGAAAAGAAAGATTGCCAACCTGGAGCCTGCGGCCAAGGAAATCCTGGAGAAGCAGAAGGCTCTAATCGAAGCCCGGCAGAAGGAGCTGAAAGCCCAGCGGGAAAGAGCCGCCCGGACAAATGAGCCGATCGTAACAACCGATCCGGCCACAGATCGACTCATCGCTCAATATCATGAACAGCATACCGGGGCTTTGTTGGAAGCTGAGCGGTTGCGGGGAGAAGAAAAGAAGTTAAAGGAAGAAATCGTCTCCTACAAGAAAAGAATAGAAGACACTCCAAAGCTGGAACAGGAGTTTTCGCTTCTGAACCGGGATTACGATCTTTTAAAGACTACTTATCAATCATTGAAGGATAAGAAGATCCAGTCCCAGATGGCTGAGAACCTGGAAAGGAAACAGCAGGGCGAGCAGTTTAAAATCCTGGACCCGGCGAGATACCCGGAAAAACCGGTCAAGCCGCACCGCGACAGAATTCTGATGATGGGAGTTTTGATCGGACTGGCGGCCGGGCTGGGCCTGGCCTGGTTTCGAGATACCCTGGATCCGTCCTTCCATTCCGAGGAGGAATTGGAAACTGACTTGGGACTCCCCATACTGGCTACCCTTCCGAATATGAAAGAAAAAAGGACACAACCCGAACAGTCTCATGTATGAAGAGTTTTATGGATTGAAGGAAAATCCTTTTTCCGCCACGCCGGACCCCCAATATCTCTTCATGGGGGACAATCACCGCGAGGCTCTGGCCCGGATGGTATATGGGATCCGGGAGCGAAAGGGGTTCATCCTGATTACCGGGGAAGTGGGGATTGGAAAGACGATCCTCGTCCGCTATCTCCTGGGAAATATCGACAAGGGCCAGAACGGAGTCATTCGGACAGCCCTGGTCTTCAATCCCAAGCTGGCCGCCGTTAATTTTCTCCAATATATTCTGAGGGATCTTGGGGTGACGGTTCGGGAGAAGTCGAAGGGGGATTATCTTCGATATTTAAATGAATTTCTGCTTCAGGCTTATGAAAAGGGAGAAAAGGTAGTTCTGATCGTGGACGAAGCTCAGGGATTAAAGCCCGCCATGTTGGAAGAAATCCGCCTGCTTTCTAATCTGGAAACGGCCAAATCGAAGCTCTTGCAGATCATTCTGGTCGGGCAGCCGGAACTGAAAAAAACCCTCAGCCGGCCTGAATTTCGCCAGCTTAAGCAGAGGATTAATCTGAGGTTTCATATCCCTCCGTTGACTGAAGAGGAGACTCGAGCCTACATCGAAAAAAGGGTAACCGTTGCCGGGGGGAAAGATTCGCTTCTTACGGCTGAAGCGATTCACGAGATTTTCCTGCGGTCCAAGGGGATCCCCCGGCTCATCAATATGTTGTGCGACAACGCCTTGTTGGATGGCTTCGTAGCGGGGAAAAAAGCCATCGACGAGAATTTGGTGAAAAGTGCGGCAGATGATCTGGAGCTGAGTTGAAAAACCGTACAAATCCGGCGTCTTGAAAAGAAACGCTGATTCGCATTGAAAAAGAATAAAAAACCTGTTGGGACACAGATGAACACAGATGAACACAGATGAACACAGATTTTATATTCGAAAAAACCAAAAACAAAGGACTTAATGGGACGCGGATGAACGCGGATAAACACGGATGAAAAGAAAGATTTTTAAAATTTCCTATGCAATAAAAAAATGGAAAACCATTTTTTCTCGCAGAGGCCGCAGGGAGCGCAGAGTAGAACCCCCTTTAAATACCATCCTAAAAATGGCTTTTTCCCTCTCTCTGCGTACTCTGCGGCCTCGAGCGAAGCGGGCGAGAGTAAAACCTTTGCTTTTCATTTTGCACTTTGCATTTTAAATTTTGAAATTTTTTTGTCGATTGGATAAGAAATGAGTCGAGTTTATCGCGCTTTAGAAAAGGCTGAAAGCAGGAAGGGTCTGAAAACGGAGGAAGATTCCATCCTCCGAATT
>Ga0315289_10009351_pt1 | contig 14119 bp, 13 predicted proteins | sample YL17G11_40_MG_FD_203452 | JGI IMG/M metagenome (GOLD analysis project Ga0315289, IMG submission 203452) | Sediment microbial communities from Yellowstone Lake, YNP, Wyoming, USA - YL17G11_40 | ecosystem: Environmental > Aquatic > Freshwater > Lake > Sediment | place: USA: Wyoming | collected...
CGATGGTGCATGTGAGTTTCTTCATTCGTTCCCATGCATTCTGGAACTCCTTCCTCAGCGCATAGCTCGAGCCTGATAACTCAACATACTTGGCCTGTTCGAGGCCGTCGAGTATCCTCTTGACTCTATGTCCACATTGAGCGTGCTCAAGGTGGAGTCTGTCGCAGAGCTGGTCAACTGTCAGCGACTTCGTGGTTTCAAGCTCGTAGAGAAGTCGTGGTCTGAGATAGTCGCCTCTAGGTGGGGGAAGGTCCAGTTTCTCGTTGAGGAATCTGTGTCGGCAGTAGATCATCTCCTCCATCTCTACTGGCTTGTCTTCGAATTTGTAGCCGCAGAGGCCTGACTTCTCCTTGAGCTTCCTTCCGATGGCGGTGTCGCTGATGAGGGCTGAATGCTCGCCTGAGAGGGTCCGATCCATGAGGAGGATCCGCACGTCCTCGTCGATGATGAGCCTGTAGGCGAGGTAGAACTCTGAGAACGCCATTATCCAGTCGGCGATTCTTGAATTGTCGAACACCGCCTTGTCATCGAGGGGCTTCTTACCGCCGAGCGTGTCGACTATCGAATCGACATCAGACACCTCATTCACATAGAGCGGAACACAACTGGAAATACCCCGACCGTGCTCAAGCAGTTTCCCGGCATGCTCGACTGATGGTTTCGCATCCTTGTGGAATGTTATCGAGCCGAAGGAGACGTAGGCGCCGCCGAAGAAGATGATCAAATCGAACATGTTTCGCGCGTACTCGGTTCCATCCACGGCGGCGAACTTCACCCGTTCGGAACCGAACAGCTTCAAAGCGGTCTCGTGAGCCCGCTCCGCGCTGAAGTCTTGAATGATAAGGTTCGAGAGGAGCGCGTCATAGACGTCGCTTGCCGAAGAGAATCGCTGGCTGTAGTCGGATATGCGGTCTAAGGCGCCGGCTTTCAGAAAGTGGCCTGCTCGCTTCAGCTGGTTGCTGAGGTATGATGTCTCCATTTCTGAAAGCCTAGGCGTCAACCCATGCACGCTCCCGTTGCTTATCTGGGATGGAAGATCACACGCTTGCTGGGAGAGAGTTGCGTAAGCCTGTATTTAACACGGGCTCACAAGTGAAACTACTCTGCAGTCGCTAGAGCTCATACCTAGGGATCTCGCATGGTTTGATATGACGATGTCGAACAAGAGGTCACACACCAGTCTCTTTTCGGATTTGGGCGAGCGTCACGAAGCCGCCTCTCTCGATTTCTCGGCGACCTTGGGCGATCTGTCTCTTCTCCGATGCGGTGGGCCGCTCCTCAGGCAAGAGGTCGGCCCGCAGCCGCAGAAGCTCAACTTTCACATCGTCCAGCTTGTTGATTATCTTGTGAAGCTGAGTCTTTTTGACTGCCATGATCCCTCATCTTGAGAGAACGCATGTCTGCATGCTAAGACTTGCGGTGCCGGCATGATATCTAGGAGAGAACTCGACGAGCGTAAAATAGTGAGCATATGCCCGGGAAATTAGACTTCATGACTCCCATCGTAATCGGCATAAACGAACTCGCGAAGCTGAAACGGGAAGAGAAGCCGCAGTACGAGAATGTCCAGATGAGGATAGTGCTGTGTGGGAAAGAATGAGCGTCGAGCTGACCAAAATCGCTGAGGAATGATGTCTCCATTTCTGAAAGCCTAGGCGTCAACCGATGCACGCTTCCGTTGGTTGTCTGGGATGGAAGATCGTACGCTTGCTGGGAGAGAGTTGCGTCAGCGAGTATTCAACACGGGCTCACAAGTGAAACTACTTGCGACGGCTGATAACGTGGTTTGTGAGGGTTTCGAAGGCAGAAGCATCAGGCTGCCGGCCAAAGTTTGGGGCTTGCTTGAGCGGGTTAAGAGAGACAGGCAGGATCCCACGCTATCAGACACTATCCGCGTTCTGCTCCTGCAACAGTTGGCAGAGAACAGCTACCTCGAAGACAGAGAGAAGAAAGCCCTCGGGCTCGCAATCTAGACATAAGCTGGCCTGGGGCCACTTGAGATCTTGATTGTGCGCCGTTGGTTACTGCGCGTTCGGTAGACACTTAAAGTCACCTATGAGATGAAGTGGTGAGCAGGACCATGCACTCATCACAAATGGGGGCTAGCCACCCGGGAATTGCGAGGATCTTCTCCGGAAGTGAAGTCAAATATGGTGTCTCCCTTTTTGTGCAGAACGAACTGGATTTCGTCGAGAGACTGATCGTGGAGAAAGATGGCAAGCTTCTCTTACATTGTCAAGTTAGGGACAAGCTAGTTGTTGCAAAACCCGAAGAAATCGTGCGCCAACTCTGGATTCACAGGTTGCTGACCGAATACGGGTACCCGAAACAAAGGATAGACGTTGAGAAGATTGTGTACTTTGGTTCCCGTGTTGAACCAGGAGCCGCCGATATTGTCGTGTACCATCAGAATCTCGAGGACTATTACATCTTGTTTGAGACGAAGAGACCAAGCAGAACGGCAGGCCTAGACCAGCTCAAGAGCTACTGTAATGCGGAGGGCGCACCTATTGGTGTCTGGTCCAACGGAAACGAGATGATAAGACTTCACAGGGAAGAACCAAACATATTCACTGAGATACCACAAGTTCCTCGAGTCTCCGAGACACTGCGAGACATACTGACTCAGCGATGGACCCTCAAATGGTTGGAAGAACATGACGAACTGCGACAAGGCAAGACAACTCTGAAGAAGATCATCCTCGATCTTGAGGAATTGGTGTTGGGAAACGCTGGTGTTGATCCTTTCGAGGAGATATTCAAACTAATCTACGCAAAGCTCTACGACGAATGGAGAGGAATAAACGATGCAAGCTACCAATTGTCGTTCTTTGTAGGAGACAGAAGTGCTGGTGAGACTAAAGAAGCGATCACCAACCTACTCCGTGGCGCGATGAACACTTGGTCTGGGGTCTTCGAGCCTACCGACAAGATAGAACTCAGAGATGATCACCTAAAGATCTGTGTGTCTTTTCTTGAGAAAGTCAAACTATTCAATTCAAATCTTCAAGTAATTGATGAAGCTTTTGAGTACCTGATCCCTCAAGTTTCCAAGAAAAAAGAGGGCCAATTCTTCACCCCTAGACCCGTCGTTGACATGGTCGTTAAGATGCTCAATCCGAAAGCACACGAATTTGTCTTGGACCCTGCTTGCGGATCCGCCGGTTTCCTGCTTCATTCGGTGATGTGGATCGCGGGTGGTGCGATTACCGGAAAGGCTCTCGCACAGCCCGCTGCGAACTTCGCCCAGAACAGTATCTACGGTATCGATTTCGCGTCGAAGCCTGTCAAGATCGCAAAGGCAATCAATCTGATCGTCGGCGACGGCAAGTCCCATATCTACAAAGACAACTCACTTGCACCCTATACTTGGACAGACGAGACAAAGTCTGGCATGAGAGCAAAACTTTCTCGGTTTCCCAAGGACTCTAGTAAGGATTCAGAGAACCAAGATAGGTTTCTACGTTTTGACTTTGACGTGCTCATGACTAATCCCCCCTTTGCCGGGACTGTCAAGGAGAGAGAAGTCCTGAGGCTTTATGAATTGGCCGAAAAGAAAGGAAGACTGCTAGGCAAGATGGGTCGACATATTCTCTTCCTGAATCGCAGTCTGCATATGATACGACCAGGCGGTCGTTTGGCGATAGTGCTTCCGCAAGGCCTGCTGAATAACGCGAACACAGAATACATTCGTAGATTCATGATCGATGAAGCGAGAATTGTGGCTGTAGTGGGACTACACGGAAACACATTCAAGCCTCATACTGGGACAAAAACGAGTGTGCTATTCCTGCAGAAACACACTGTAGAGGGCAGATTGGCAATTCAGGAAATCAAAGCGAAATACCAGAGCTCTTGGAATGATTTTGTCTCGAATCTGGACAAACAATATTGTGATCTAGATTGGGCTAAGTCAGTGGACGAGGAGAAGCTTCCCGAGGAATTGAAATCGTTCATTGAGAGCTATTTCGAGATGACAGAGGACTTGCAGGAGCCAGATGAGGAAGAAGTGACCGGAGAATCTGAACAAACCTATGAGACCGACACTGTTGAGACGTTGACACAGGAGATAGAGACTGTCAAGGCGATCATCAAAGAGAAAGAAGAAGAACTTGCCAAGGGGTTAGATGATCGAAAAAGGGCGTTGCGCAAGGATATCAGAGACCTTGACGCGAATCTTAGAAAGCTCTACCGTAGAGTTTCAGAGAGGACACTGGCCGGGCAGGTCTGGTTGGTCTTGAACGATGCCACTACAAGGGAAGAGTTCAAGAACTTCTATTTGGACGGCAAGGTTGCAGCGGAAAAGGACTATCCAATATTCCTAGCAGTGAACAAAAATCCACTCAAAGACGAAAGCGGAGAATACCGCTGCAAGAAGGTTAACGGAGAGGTTGTTCTGGACGAACGTGGGTACCCGGTAATCGACCACGATCTGACCGAAATAGCGGAAGCCTTTGTTGAATTCGCTAAGAATCACCATCTTGATTTCTGGGTGCCGTGATTTGGCTGTTCTAGCTGGCGCAAGGCTGTCAGAAACTACTCGCTACCACCGGTCGGACGCAGAGTTCTATCAACCTCAATACTTAATCGACTTTTCTAAAGGCGATTGGCGGCCGATCAAGAATTTCTTGGCCCTTTGCCAGTATGGGATATCGCAAGCCATGACAGAGGAACCTCCAGGTTATCAGATCTTTCGTATGGACGATATCGAAAACTGCTTCCTGGTGGATGACGAACTTAAGCGCGTAGAGATATCTGACTCTCTGTTCAAGCAATTCAAACTGGAACGCAATGACATACTTTTCAACAGAGTGAACTCGGAAGATTTTGTGGGAAGGACTGGCATATTCAAGTCATCAGGGGACTGCGTCTTCGCGTCGTATCTAGTACGAGTCAGAGTCAGCCCTCACGCAGATATCCTTCCAGACTATCTCAACATCTTCCTGAACTCGGAGTATGGCAAAAAGCAAATACATCGATTCGCAAGGCGTGCAGTGAATCAAGCAAACGTGAACGCCGAAGAGCTGAAGAATTTTAGGATCTGTGTCATCTCATCTGATGTCCAAAAGGAAATACGGCGACTTTGTGATGAGGCATGGCAGAGCACACAGCTTTCAGAGTCGCTATACGACCAAGCGGAGAGCTGCATTCTCGAAGGCCTGGACCTCAGGCATTTCCAACCTGCGTATGCTCTTACTTATACTGCAGAGCTTTCCGAAGCATCTCGAGCGCAACGACTTGATGCAGAGCATTTCCAGCCTGCTTGTGATGATTTGATCCGGCATTTGGAAAACAAACACTCATCCGCCATACGACAAGCTCAAGTCTTCAACAAGAGAGGGGTCCAACCCGAGTATGTGGACAACGGACCGGCCAAGGTTGTCACAAGCAAGCGCCTGGGAAGAAGATCGCTGGACTATGACGGCCTTGAGACGACCAATCTCGAAAGCTGGAAGAGATATCCTGATGCACAGGTCAGGCAGTTTGATCTCCTACTGTACACTACGGGAGCGTACGTCGGCAGGACCAATTGCTATCTCGAGAACGATGTTGCTCTGGCAAGCAACCATGTGAACATTTTGAGAGTCAAGGACTTCAATCCCATCTACGTGGCTGTCTTCATGAATTCAATCCTGGGTCAGATGCAGGTAAGGAGATTTGTGAGTGGTTCTGCCCAAGTGGAACTGTACCCGACCGACATCTCCAAGTTCATGATCTGGAAGGCTCCAGACGAGATCCAGCAGAAGGTCGCTGGTCTCGTCCAGAAGTCACATGAAAGCGCAAGAAAGGCCAAGCAACTACTGGACATGGCCAGGACGAAGGCCGAGGCGACAATCAGGAAACAGGGCTAAGTCTGCTCAAGAAACACAAGCCTCTGGGCGCCCTTGGTCCAAGTCAAAAGAAGTAGGGCTTTCCTAGGCTGATCGGCTACGGTAAGGAGAGCCCCATTTCGTTTGGGTCCATCTGTGAAGATATGCTATGAGTGGAGATGGAGATAGGATCTGGTTGAGTTCTCGGTCGTGGGTTTCGTCGACGAGCGCCTGTGCTGTTGGCATGAGTTTCTGTAGTCTTCGGAGGACTTCCATCCGGTATTCTGCGGCTACGATTTGGAGTTCATCGAGGATCTGTCTCAGCTCAGCCTTCATGATTGCGATGTGGACGTTGACGAGGGCTCTGTCGACGGGTGCGGCGCTGCCTCTTGCTTCGGTCCAAGTTTCCAGGGAGACTTGGTTGCGGTTGCGTTGGATCCACTGCCTTACAGCGAGCTCCCCGGCCTGTCTCTCAGAGATGCCTAGGAGAGCGCAGAGTGCCTCGAAATCCTTCGCCGTCGGTTCCGGGAGGCGTAGATGCTTAGATTTCATGTGGTCGTCCCATGTGCCCTTAAAGAGGTGTACGTCCGCGGAAGGGATGACCTTGGTATCAGGTTCAATGTCATGATCGTCTGAACGCTCGACACTTTGCGCAGGCTCTCTCCACTCTGAAGCAATCACTCACCCGTTTTTCCTCGCGGCGGTAAGTGTCGTTGCGTTGAATCGTATGCGTCAGCGCATACAGCTCCCCGAAAGGGACGAGTACAACCGAATCGTCGTTAGGATTCCAGCTGATCTCGATCAAGCCTGCAGACGCCTTGCCAAGAGTGAAGGGTGGGAGCTGGGAGACATCTGCCGCAGCCTGGTTGTGCTCGGCGCCTGCGGATCATATCTGACACTGCGCCCGCCCGAGCCTCAGAGGCCGACATCAGACGATCGCTTCTCAAGCGTGGCGAAAGAATACTTGGGAGCACGATCCTACGCCCCTAGGACCGGAAGACGCTCGAAGCTCATGACGATCCGCTTGCCGACTGGCGTCGGCCGCTCGCTAATCCTGTATTCCAAACTCACATCGAGGCTGCGTTCGCATGTGTACACGCGTTTCCTGCACGCGGGCCTCTTGATGTATCTCGAGTCGGAGCAGCGTCTGGCCGAGAGCCTCCAAGCAGCTGGCCCCAGAGTAGGCGCGGACGCGAATCATGACAGGAGGTGAATTGCATGACGAACGATCATTTGCAGGAGTTCCTTGATGCCGTGGACGAGTGGATTCGCTTGTACCGCTCGATAGGAATTGCTGGGTTGCCTGGAGCCGAGAGGCGAGCGCAGCTTGAGAAGATCATGTGGCAGGCCCTCCAAGAAGTCGTTGAGTACTCGAAGAGCGAGGAAGCCGCCAAGAACGCAGAAGAACGACGACGGGTCATGGAGCTACTGAATCATGCCGTCAGAGCCGAGCTTGCAGTGCTGCACGAGCAAGACGCCGCCTATGTCGATGACCTTATCGAGGAACTGAAAAAACAGATGGAAGAATACGAGAAAGGAAAAGCCGACACAAATTAGGCTCACAGACAGGGAGACAAGAGCGAGTCCAGATTTCGACGCCTTACTACGACACCATTAGATGTCAATCCGACCAAGCAACCATGACGCCGGTGGTCTGGCAAATCCTGATTGAGATCGTTCATGCGCTTCCGATGTACAAGCATCACAAACGTTACGTGGAGCGAATCGTGCTCCCGGAGAAGCCTCGCATTTCCGCTCTCGCATAGGAGATCACATTTCCAAGTAGGGATGATTCTTATGGAGTTCGCGCATGGGTGTTAAACACTCAGGAAAGGGTGTTAAACACCCCACTGAGCCGCGTCAAAACTCTCCTGGAGACTCCGAGACCCAGATGTGCGGGTTGCCGTGGCTGGTGAGAATAAGGATGGTATTGATAGTCACAGGCCCGGACCCCCAGGGATGGTGCTCTGTTGACTTGTCGCGTGGTCGGAGGTGAGGGGCGGCGATGTCCAGTCGTCGCGGAAATCAGATGCCGGGGGTGTGAATGCCATAGATAACGCATTTGCCGTGACCTTGGATATGCACCTTCAAGGTTACTTGCACTAGGCTTCCGTTCGGTTTTCTCCTCTTGAAGGTCAATTCGAAGCGATTGGCATCATTGGAGGGGTATCTCCTATCACCATAGGGAGCATCTCTGACCACTTGGCACAAACCATTTTCGTCTAGGAAGGCGCTTTTACGGCGCAATTTCGATCGCCTTAGGGGTTCAGATATCGTAACGTGGCGACAGGGGAAGAATCGACGAAACTCCATACCATCACTCCCTTTCACTTATCAGCGAATATTCGGAATCTTTAACTATCTGCCCCTCAACTACGAAGTGTGAAATATGCGATGAGAATGAGAAAGCATACTCCTCCATACACATTGGGCCTAGAAGCTCGACAGAAGGTAGCTCTCGCTCTGGAGAAAAGGCTATTGTCGATAGTGAAGGAGGCCCCAGGCTTGTCTGCTTACGACGCCAGCCTCAAATTGCATAAACCTCCTGCAACTGTCCACAGCGCGATCAAGAGAATGGCGCGTAAGGGAGAGGTTGGGACAAGAAGCGTTCTGCGAAAGACGGGGAAGGTAACGTTGCTCTATCCGAACGACTACTCATTTCCAGACAATACTCTTGTCGAGATTCCACGCGAAGTTGTTCATAATGGAAATCCCTCTTGGCTTAGCGCCTTCATTTATGCTCTCAACGATGAGAGCATTGGAGTTTCAGGAGAACCGGTTCCAGAATGGGAGGCAAATTGCCTATGGAAAGAACAAGCGAAAGTTGATCGTGAACACGCAGGACTCTTGGTTAGGTTGCCGGAAAAGATCGCTAGCTTCTACCAAATAGAGAAGAAGGAGGTTATGCAGGTATTTCTGAATAACAAGACACTGCTAACCATGATTGGCACAATACAAGGGTAACCTAAGAAGAGGGAAGATCTTTTCATTCGCTCAGATGATGTCTTGCGCGTAACTGCTCAACAACCACAGTGACCTCAGAGGTAAGAGCAGGAAATGTCAGAGCTGGGAAGCATAGTGGTTCTTAATGGGTTCTCGGGGTTAGTTGCATTTTTCTGGCGAAACTCACTAGGTCGTGTAGATGGTTCTCAACACTGAACTTGTAGGTTTGAGCGTTCCCGACCTTCCGACCTTTCTTGACAAGTCCCAAACCCTCAAGCTTTCTTAACGAGGACTGAACAGTCTTATAGTCCAGATCTGTCGAGTCAGCGAGCATACGCACCGTTTGTTCCATGTTTCCCACTAGAATGGATTGGTCCAGCACCCTTGCTATCGCTCTGCCATGCGGATCTCCGAAGAGGCTGGTTAGGGGACCTGTTTGTGCCATTGTCCTCATCGTCATCAAAAGACATCTGCCCTATAATATAGGGTTGTATTATGTTACACTGAGAGTGGATTGTATTCCAACACCCAAAATAGGCGATCCGAAACGCGTTCAAGGATTCATCCTCAACAAACTCTGGCTTGGTCGCTGTTGGGCGAGAGGGGGGGCAACGCCACAAACACATAGATCTCGATAATGATTTGCACACAGGTTATGACAAGAAATTCAGAGGCGTAATATTGTCGGAGGCCAGAGCATTGCATACCCGTAGCCTTGTCACCATTTTCAAATCTGCGGGGCGTGATGCAATATCAGCCGTTCTTTCCGAAGAGTGCATACAAGCCGGATTGCCGATAGTAAATGCCGATCTCGAGGCTGTATGAGAGGAACCATTGGAAGGGACTATCCGAGAAATCATCACCGGCAAGCACTCAGCAAGAAAGGGGCCACTGACGCAAGATGAACTTCGCAAGTACGCTAGAATGCACCATCAGGCACAAGATCACTAACCCCTCCCAAAAACACATCCATAAACGGGCGATCTAACCGAGCGACCTCCCCAAGTTACCATCGATCAAACCGCGACCCGACCCCCTACCCAAGTTACCAGAACCGACCTACCCCCCCAGGGGGGGTACCCCCAGCTCAATATGTAGAATCAAGTCAGGAGAGTCCGGACGCTCCCTCGTCGCCTTCCACAGATCTGACCCTACCCTGCACACGTTACCTTTGCTGGTTCAGACTCACGGCATGAATCGCTCCGAATAGGCTCACGGGGATCCTTGAGGAGCATGTGCGTCAACTCTCTGACGCTAGAAACCAACTGTCTGACAATTCAGACGAACCATACGTACGACTAGGGCGGCTCCGCGACCTCGTGGATTGGATCATCCTCACATAGCGATACACATGCGCGTAGGGGTTCATCGATAATCAGGGCGAAATCCTCAGGTTGGGCGCCTCGGTTGGAGTTGGGGCTCAGCAATCTCAGGGCAGTCGGGGTTTGGAATTGCTGAGTAGTCAGTAACACCAAAAAACCTATCTTTTGAAATCACTGACTATAGCTGCTATGCTGTGGGAAGAGAGATCGGCGGTCCTGCTCAAGAAAGAGTTTGGGCAAAGGGCGTTCAGGACTGGAGAGGCGTATCTCGCACTGAGAAGACACTCAAGGGTTAGAGGTGGCTATTCCCTAGGGAGCATACATCATCTGCTCTACTCACTCTGCAAGAATGGGAAGCTCGTGAGGTTTGGGAGGGGTCTGTATGCATTTCCCTCGGCTTCCCGCCTCGCCAAGATGAGGTTAGTCGAGGGTGTCGGTGTCTCAGACACGCTGGTTGTGGACTTGGTTCCCGGCGCCTTGTTGGACGCGACAAGGGCACTGAGGGAGAAGGGAGTGGATTTCATGGCGACGGGACCGAGTGTACTCGCCAAGTACCACCACTACTTCGCCAGACGACTCCTCCACCTGATCTACGTGGTCAAAGGTTCGGGAGAACTGGCGGTCGGGGCACTCAAGGGAAAGAGGTACGTAGCGCTGCTGAACCCACAGCTTCGAGACATAGAACTCGCGCTTGACAGTTTCCCTGACGCTGATCTCTTCATTGTGAGAGAGTTCTCCGATCTCGACGGCAACGTCGATGGCAAGGCCCTTCTCGAACGAGCGCTCATAGACTCGTACTTTGAAACGACACGACAAAGGATACCGTTTTCCGAGGAAGAGGTCGCGAGAATCTTTGCGAGCGTCGCCAGAAACGAGCCGATCAGCGTGACCAAACTGACAAGGTTCGCATCACGCAGGGGCATCGCCGCTGAGATCGTTGCTGTCGCCAAGGTCATGGGGCTTCCGGCTGGCCGCGGTCCCCACAGCTCTCCAGCCTCCGCAAGACATGCGGCGAGGTTCATTTCACGTTTGGAGGAGGCAGTGGGTTGAGATGAGTCTAGTTCATGATTCACGGTTCTTTTCGAGAGACTGGATTCTCGCGAGATCAAGGGAGTATGACTTCCCAAATCCGCTCGCGGTTGAGATGTTCCTCTGGGACTGCGAGATTGCAGCACAGTTTCAGAAAGCGGATGCTCGCATCATCCTGAAAGGAGGTGCAGCTGCGCAGCTTCTCCTCCCCGTTGGTCAGCAGCGGGGCAGTGTTGACATCGACACGACAGCAACAGAGATGATCGCTGACTCGGAAATCTCGCGCATGGCCGCAGTGGTCAAGGAGGCCGTGCCATCTCTCAACTTCAGGCTTCACAAACCAAGAAGACCGAAGACACGGCTTCCGCTCGTCACCTACTTCATAGACGCACCCACCACTCTCGGCTTGGAGCTCACGCGAAGGAAGCAACTTGAGATCAAAGCCGACTTCCTACTAGATGATGCCAGATTGCCGACATTGGAGGTCGAGGATGTAGAGACTTTTGCCTTGCAGGTCAAGCGAATGAGGATACCAACTCTTGGCACCTGCATAGGAGACAAACTGCTAACGCTGGCGAAAGGCAGCATCGGCATGACAAGGGAAGAGGATTACCCGAAACAGATGTATGACATCGACCTGCTCTCCCGCAAGATATCCGAACCCACATTCCCCGAAATCGTCGATGCAGTCAGAAAACTCACGCCCCTCGAGGCATCCTATCGAGGGCTGGAGATCGAACCCAGCGACGCGCTGCGAGACGTCCACAAGCTAAGTGCCTCCTTCGGCACGATCGACACAACCATCGGCGGCGCAGATGAGAAGAAGCATATTGAAGCATTCCAGCAGTTCTTTGTCAGTCGAAGCCAACGACTACCTTTCTATGAATGGGCATCACGAGCGCTCAGAATAGCCTTCATGGCCAACCTAGTGAACATGGCATTGACGAAGGAGACGGCTCCAGCAAATGCGGCCAGAGCTCTTACAAGAGCCCAAGGCCTAGCGGAATCGCTCAGCACAGTTCAGGCGCAGAAGATCAGGCCGGTCAGAGAAGGCCTTCTCAAGATGATCCCCAAGAGGATCCGCTACTTCAAGGAGCTCAAGGGCAAGCCACTCACGCGGGTTTTCTGGGAGGCCGCCACCCCACACAACTTGGATGACGTAGCTAATCTTCTGGCTTGATTCGCGCGATTCCCACGCAAGGACCTACGTGGTGCACCCGTTTCCGCAAGTCCCGATATGATCTTCCTCGAGTAGTGGAATCAGTAAGCTCTAATGGCTACGTTCTGTTTGTCTTGAGTGAGACTTCCTGGTCATTTCTCGAGGGAATGGATGTGGGTACAACGACTGGTCCGATCGTGGTTGTGGCGGACACGCATCTTGGTCTGTTGGCAGGAAAACGGTTCTACATGATCCGCAACGACAGTCGATGTGACCTCGTCGGGTTGTCAGGTTTCATGCGTTGGCTTGAGAGACTTGAGACCGAAACCATGCAGACTGTCATTCGAGGTAGCTGGGGAACCCCACTGGAGATTCGAAAGCCTGCTCAACTGATCCTTCTTGGAGATTACCTAGAACTCTGGGACGCAAGTGACGCTGCAGTCGAGGTATCGAGCCGAGGACTATGGAATAGGATGGAGAGGCTCACGTGCAAGAAGGTCCAGGTGGTCGGAAACCATGATTTCTCGTTGAACCAGCTCGCATCGAGCAACGCTGTGGGTTTCCCACAAGGTGAGAGTTTCATCGGAGTCTATTCAGACACCTATCCCCCTAAGATGGCGAATGGGCCGACATGGGTCAGAGTCGGGAATGTATGCTATCTCTTCCTTCACGGTCATCAGTTTGATTGGGCCTTCCGTCACTTGGGCAATGCTTGGACGATCATCTCTTACCTGCGGGATGGCGCTGAAGCGTTCAGACTCTGGAGTTGGATCTTGGTTTTGGGGGCGCTCTTGGCGCTCATTGCTTCTCCATTCTCCATCGTGTTTCAGAGCTTGGCTGTCGCTCTGCTCTTGGCTGGTGCTCTTCCTCGGCTCATAGTTACTTGCGCGAGGCCTGCATGGAACTGTCTCGCCCAGACTCGCTACGAACCCGGAAAAGCCCTGAGAGGCTTCCTTGACTGGTGGAAGAACACCATAGAAGTGAACAAATGCCCTGACGAAGAACTGTGCGTAGTATACGGGCACACACATCTGATGGACATCTACGATTCAACTGAGCTCAAGAAACACATAGAGGCAGAACTACCGAGAAATCTGAAATTGATCAACATACCGTCATGGGTCGAAGACGTTCGCGAGGAATACCAGAAAATCCTCCGCGATGTTGCACTCTACATTGATGACGCGGGTGCTCATCTGCTTGGCTGGGACTGGAAGAAGGAGCAACCATTCTACATCCCAGAAGACATAACTAAGAGAATTGCCGGCGGGACACCGATTGATGAGCAGACGGCCCAGAATTTGGGAGAGATCGGCTGGCCGCAGAAGCTTCTCGATAAACTGAAGCAACCACCAAGTATCCTAGCAATGAATCGTCGGGGTCTCTGAAGCAGCTAATGGCCTACTCGATATTTGGAATCAAGTCAGGCAAGCTCGGACGCGCCCTCGTCGTCTTCCCAGAATGAATGGTCACGAGGTCATGGGTGGTGTCATGTTCCCGAGCGGCCGACACTTCACGTCAGCTCTCTCCACTCCGAAGGAATTGCTCTCCTGCTTATCTTCGCGACGGTGAGTGTCGTTGCGTTGAATCGTATGCGTCAGCGCATACAGCTCCCCGAAAGGGACGAGTACAACCGAATCGTTGCTAGGGTTCAAGGTCATGCTTCTGCTGGCTTGTGGGGGGTGATGGTTCCCATGCTTGGTCACAGGTCGACCCAACCCCCCCAGGGGTGTGTAATTGACTAGGCGAGGGTCTGTTCGGCATAGCGTAGGTAGTGATTCGGGAAAGAGTAAAGAGGTAGGTTCGTGGCTTCCCATATACGTGCATCCCTTGACCGTAGGCAAGGAAGATGTGGT
>Ga0315289_10009353_pt1 | contig 14119 bp, 19 predicted proteins | sample YL17G11_40_MG_FD_203452 | JGI IMG/M metagenome (GOLD analysis project Ga0315289, IMG submission 203452) | Sediment microbial communities from Yellowstone Lake, YNP, Wyoming, USA - YL17G11_40 | ecosystem: Environmental > Aquatic > Freshwater > Lake > Sediment | place: USA: Wyoming | collected...
GATTGGCTTTAAGGTAAATTCTATAAGTGATGTTCTTTCATTAGACAAAAAAGATTATTTAAAGAGAAGGCTTCAAACAATACTAGTTAATAAAGGAATTGCCAGAACTCCGAAATCTTCAAGACAATTAATAACCCATAAAAAAGTTTTAATCGCGGGAAATAGCATAAATTCCCCTTCTTATATTGTTCCTATTGATTTAGAGAATAAGATTTCTATTAAGCCAAGTAAAGAAAAGAAGAAAATTGTTAAAGAAAATATTGCGGAGATAGAAAATGAATAAAGAAGAATTAGAATTAGTTGAGAAAAAAGTCAAAGAAGAAAAGAAGGAAAAATATGGAAAAGATTTGGAAGCAGTAATCAATATCTATACTTCATTCAATAATACAATTGCTCATGTAACAGATATGTCTGGAAGAACAATTGCAAAAGTAAGCGGAGGACAGGTAACAAAACACGGAAGATTGAAAGCAAATCCGACCATTGCAATATTCATAGCCAAAAGAATTGCAGAAACTCTCAATGAGCTTGGAATAAGATCTTTATATGTAAGAATAAGAGCAAAAACGAGAAGTCCTGCGCCAGGACCAGGAGCTCATGCAATAATAAAAAGTCTTACAAGAGAGGGGTTTAAAATATTGAATATACTAGATACTACTAGATTCCCACGTGGAGGACCTAAGAAAAAGGGTGGAAGAAGAGGAAGGAGACCTTAAACATAAATTTAAAAATGCACTTGAGGATACTTTAAAATGAAAATAATGAATAAGAAAGACAGCCAGATAACATTTAGTTCTGAAATAGACGAAAGCCTGGCTAATGCAATAAGAAGATATGTAGACCAAATACCTGTTCTTGCTATTGATGAGGTTGAAATATCTAAAAATGATTCTCCTTTATATGATGAAACTATTGCTCACCGAATGGGATTAATTCCATTAAAGATGGATAAAACAGTGAGTGAAAAAACTATTGAAGAGGTAACCCTCGTAGCAAAAAAAGACGGGATAGTTTATTCTGAAGAAATGAAAGGAAAAGTAAAACCTGTTTACGATAAAATTCCAATAACTGTATTAAAAAAAGGACAAGAATTAGAAATCCTTGCTACTGCGAAAGTTGGAAAAGGAAGCAAACACTCTAAATTTTCTCCTGGAATAATGTTCTACAGAAATTTAATAAAAGTAAAAGTAGACAAAGATTGTCCAAAAGAGATTGCTAATGCCTGTCCTCAAAATGTATTTAGTTTAGAGTCAGGAAAAGTTTCTGTTGTTGATGAAGATAAATGCGATATGTGTGAAGCCTGTGTTGATTTAGCGAGGAAAATGGGGAAAAATTGCATAGAATTAATTCCTACAGGAGATTTGGTTATTACAATAGAATCTTTTGGGCAGATGGACGAGGAAGATATTTTCAAGAGAGCAATTAAGATATTAAAAGAAGATTTGGAAGAAGTTTCTAAAAAGATTTCTAAATAAAAGTGCGGGTAAAAGGATTCGAACCTTTGTAGGCACTGAGCCAACAGATTTTGAGTCTGTCCCGTTTGACCGCTCCGGCATACCCGCTTGGACTAACAATATCATAAAAGGGGGATATAAAAACTTTTATAAACCATAGTTCTCTCAGAATTTTATCTGCGAGCTGGTGCTCGTGTCTTCGTTCAAAATTAATGGCGATTTCACGAAAACACTCGGCGATAGTAGAGATTTATTCTCTAACGCATTATCAAATGAAAAGCAAAACACTAATAGAAAAGCAATTAGAAAAGAAAACAAATCCAGAATTAGTCAAGACTATAATTGAAGCGAAGAAAAAAAAGAATTGGCTTCAAGTCGCAGCAATTCTTTCAAGTCCAAGAGCAAAAAGAATAAACATGAATCTCGACAAGATAAATAATGAAGCAAAAGAGGGGGAGATTGTCGTTGTTGCGGGAAAAGTTTTGTCTCAAGGAGAATTAGATAAAAAGATTAAAGTAGTTGCATTTAGTTTTTCTGAAATGGCAAGAGAGAAAATATCAAAAGCAAAAGGAGAAACCTTAACTATATTAGAAGAAATCAAGAAAAATCCGGAAGCTAAAAATGTGAGGTTTTTGAAATGAGCAAACAGGAAATTAAATTCGCAACTTCACTGATATGGATTACATATGAAATTGCTCACCACAAATACAAAACAGGAGGTTTTGCGTAATGAAAATCATAGATGGAAAAAATGCGATATTGGGAAGATTAGCAAGTTATGTTGCAAAAGAAGCGCTTAAAGGAGAGGATATCGCAATAGTAAATTGCGAACAAATAATAATAACTGGAAATAGAAAAAATATTCAAGAAGGATTAGAAGCAAAAAGAAAAAGAGTTGGAAGCACGCAAAAAGGACCGAAGGTTTCAAGAACAAGCGAGAAAATAGTTAAGAGAGTTATAAGAGGAATGCTTCCTAATTACAGAGTTGGAAGAGGAAGAGTTGCATTCAAGAGAATAAAATGTTATGTTGGCATGCCAAAAGAATTTGAAGAAGGAAAAAAGATTTCTGCTGGAAGGCTAAAAACACAGGGAAAAATGATAAGTGTTAAGGAGATTTCAAAATGAGCAAACAGGAAATTTGCCACAAACACAAAACAGGGGGTTTTGCGTAATGAATAAAATAATTGCATCTGGAAAAAGAAAACAGGCAGTAGCAAGAGCTGTTCTTCAGGAAGGAACAGGAAAAATCTCGATAAATGGAAGAAACTACCAAACACTTCACTTTTTTGATAAATTAAAAATAGACGAGCCATTAAGAATTGCAGAGAGTATTTTAGGAAAATTGAATTTTGATGTCTCGATAAGCGTAAAAGGTGGAGGAGAAAAAGGACAGATAGAAGCTGCGAGAATTGCACTATCAAAAGCTATTTTGAATTTTTCAAAATCAGAGCAATTGGAAAAAGCATTCTTGGATTATGACAGAAATTTGTTAGTTGCTGATGTCCGAAGAAAAGAGACTTACAAGCCCGGAGACAGTAAAGCGAGAAGCAAGCGACAGAAGTCATACAGATAATTATCTTATTCCTAATCTCTCTAATTTATTCTGAACATGATTGAATAATGTTGAAGAAACAATCGGCTGATGGTTTCCGTCGTGGATTTGATTGTTGAATTTTATTTTTCCTATGTAGGTAAAATTCTTGAGAATTTTTTTCAGTCCATTAACAGAAAGATTGTGCTTTTCTGCTAGTCTCCTTAAGCTTAAATTTTCATTCAGAAATTCTTCAAATATTTCTTCTATTTCTTTGTAATTTTCTGCTGGAGTCAATTTTCCTTCGAAAATTTTGTATCCGAAAGCAGCACGAGACATTAAATTCCCCTGAGAAGCCTTTTTTATCATACCTTGTTTTTGATTTATTTTCAAGGATTTGAGTTTTTCAATTTCTCTTTTTAGTTCTTCATTCTCTTTTATTAGTTTCTCTATTTCATTCATAGGATATTATAACAAAAATCATATTTAAATTTATTATTAAGAAATTAAACAAAATATTTATATACTAATTATGTTTTTTATCAAAACGTTTTAAGTTACAAATATGAACCGCAGTGCAACTATTGTTGAAAGAGCAGAGAAAAATGATGATGAACCACCCAATCTCGCGAGAGTAAATTGGAATGTTTCTTTAGACGAGATTTCTGAAGTTTTTGATTTACCTAAAGAACGTCTTCGAGAAGTTTGCAAAAAATATCCTGCAAGAATCCCAAAATACTATTTCTCTTTAATTAAGAAAAAAGATGATGGAATCTACAAACAATGCATTCCTTCTGAAGAAGAAATTTTAGACATTTTTGGAGAAGAAGATCCATTGTGCGAGGAGAGCAGGATAAAAGAAGGAGTTCCTTCATTGATAACTCACAGATATCCAGACAGAGTTTTATTCAGAATTTCAAATTCCTGTGCAATGTATTGCAGATTCTGTACAAGGAAAAGAAAAGTTGGAGACCCAAATAAGCAACCGACTTGGAAAGAAATAGAAAAAGCCCTGTTATATATTAAAGAGCATTCAGAAATAAGAGATGTTATCCTTTCTGGAGGAGACCCCCTTATGCTTCAGGATGTTTTATTAGAAAAGATATTGAATGCAGTTTATTTGATAATTTCTAACAGAGAAAACGGAATTATAAGAATTGGAACAAGAGTCCCCTGTGTTTTTCCACAAAGAATAACACCTAATCTTTGTAATATTTTAAAGAAATATCATCCTCTTTATATAAATACCCACTTTAATCATCCTGTTGAAATAACTCCTGAGAGTAGAAAAGCTTGTGAGCTACTTGTTAATGTGGGAATTCCTATGGGAAACCAGACTGTTCTTTTGAAGGGAGTTAATGACAACCCAGAAACAATGAAAAAATTAATGCTGGGTTTAATTAGTATGAGAGTAAAACCCTATTACATTTATCAATGCGATCCTGTTAAAGGAGCAAATCATTTCAGAACAAAAGTAGAAAAAGGATTGGAAATTTACAAATCTCTAAGAGGACACATTTCAGGGCTGTGTGTTCCGCATTTTGTTATTGATGCGCCTGGTGGAGGTGGAAAGATTCCTCTTCTTCCAGAATATGTTCAAAGCATAGATGATAAGAAAGTTATCATGAAGAATTATAAAAACGAAAAATATGAATACATTCAGCCTGATTAAAGCTTATCCTGAACTTTAATGAATAAATCTCTTTCTATTATTGGTTCGTGTTGTCCTTGGCTTTCCTGATTTGCGAATTTGACTTTTCCAAGGTAAGTGGAATTTGAAAGAAGTTTTTTTATTCCTGATGTAGTCATATTGTTTTTCTTAGCTAATTGTGTGAGAGAAATGTTTGAATTCAAAAATTCCTCAAAAATAGTCTTAACTTTCTTAGATTCTTCATCATCAACTAAAAGTTTTTTGTTAGATAACTTGTATCCTTTTGGAGCTTTGGTTATAAAACCCCCTTCTCTTGCTTTTTTCTCCATTCCGAATTTTGTTCTGTCACCAATTATATTTCTTTCAAACTCTGCAAATGCTCCAATAATCTGAAACATTAATTTTCCACTTGCGCTTGCTGTTTCTATCTTGTCCTGAAGAGAAATAAAATCTATATTCAATTCTTTCAGTTTGTCAATAGTTAATATCAAATCTTTTAAACTTCTTGAGAATCTATCTAATTTGTAAATAAAAATTGCCTGAAACTTCTTTGCTTCTGCATCCTTAAGTAAATTAATCATTTCAGGACGATTCAAATCTTTTGCAGACTTTCCTTCATCTCTGTAAAGTTTGTAAATTTCATAGCCAAGAGCTTTTGCATAATTCTGCAATGCATCCTGCTGGGCATCTAAAGAAAAACCATGTTGAGCTTGGTCTTGGGTTGAAACTCTAATGTAAATCGCTGCCAGGGGTTTATTTTGACTCATCTTTCCTCTTTTGTTTGTTAACTTAGGGCTTAAAATAGCTCGTTCACAACAACTTAGGGTGCCCTAAGTATATAAATATTGCGTTTTTATGAGGAAAAGAAAGAGATTTGTAGGTTTTATTCCTCTTCTGCACCTAAAAACCCCCTTGCAGTGTGTATGGGTGTGCACTTAGGTAAGGTTTGTGCAATCTGAGTTTCTTTAATAGAAAGCCATTCAACCAAAGATTTAGCTGAATTGATGTATTCTCTAGCTTTTTCAGGAGTTGTTTTGGATGCAATAATCTCAACTTTTTTCCTATTAAAATAATGAGGATATCCTTTAAAGTCCAAAAAAACCGCTGCTAAATTTCTGAAATCTCCTTCTTGATGATCTTCATAGCCTTGGAAAGATAGGGGCCATGATAAAGGTGGAAGGTCATATAAAACTCCTTTTTCTAAAAGATTTCCATCTTTATCTTTAAAAAATTCTCGCATTTTATTTATTTTTAATTTTTAACCCGGACAATAATGGCTTCTAAAAGATCATCTGTGAACTTTAAGTGAGGTTTGTGCAGATTCTTGATATTCTTCATGATACCAACAATTAACCAAATTCATCATATAAACTTCGCCAGTCTCGTGAACTCTTCCAACTACAGAAACAGTGGGTTTTGGTCCTCCTTTGCCCATCAATTCAATTCTTTCAACTTCATAAATTGTATTAACGGGGGCTGTATACTTCGGGTCGACAAAAATTTTTCCTTTAATTCCTCCTTCTAAAATATATTCTCCGAGGGTTTTTTTTGTCTCTCGATTAAATATTTTTACTAATTCTTCAGATTCTGGAAACATCATTCCCCCTCTTGTAATAACTGACATGTTCAGATTGAGATTTTAGATTATTTAAAGATTATTGCAATCTTTTAGTATGTTTCGTCGCAAATTTTTGCATTAATCTTTAATGTTTGGTGGGAGTTGTGCACTAAGGTTAACTTAGTTAATGGTTGTTTAAAACAGCTGTTGAAAAGAATAGGCGTCACTAAAAAACAAACAGCTGTTTGTGGCTGTTTAAAACAGCTGTTTGTCCTATTTTTTCATTTTTAAACAGCTGTTTTTAGATTGTTTTTTGAGGAGAACTAAGAATTTTTTGTAAATAAATAAGAGGAAAATGTCGTCGAAAACAAAAGATTTTTAAATCTGTTTTTACAATAATATATTATGTTTTGGTTCTTTGGTGGAAAAAGAGAGGTTGAGAAAGTAAAAGAGGATACAAAGAAAAGTTTTGATTCTGTTAAAAAAGACATAAGTTCGGTAAGTGGGTGGATTAAACATCTGGATTCTGAAAAAAATTTGCATAAAAAAGAGATTGATGAGATAAAAGATATTTTATCGTCGATAAAATTAGATGTTGATGGATTAAAAAATATCATATCGGTTATGAACGAATTGAAAACAAACAGGCTGTTTAAAACACCCAAACGGGTGTTTAATAAACAAACAGCTGTTTATGCTGTTCAAACAGGTGTTCAAACAGGTGTTCAAACACCAAAATTAAGCCAATTTTCAATAACTGAAAGAGCGATATTGTGGATATTACTAAACACAGAAATGAAACTGAGCTATGATGACTTGTCTGCTATGCTCGGAAAAGAGAGATCTACTATAAGGGGACAGATTAATACCATGAAACAAAAAAGTGAAGGTATTATTGAAGAGGAAATAGAGAAAAACGGCAAAAAGAGAGTGTTTATACCAGAAAACATCAAAGAAAAGATGCTAAAAAAGACAAAAGTGAGAGTTAAATCAAGCAAAAATGAAGAAAAATAAAAGGGGAAATAAAAAATGGAGTCAAAAAGTAGAGAAAAACAAAGAAAAAATAATAATTTTGAGAGTTAGAAAAAAGATATGCTAAGTCGAAATTAGGGAGCTAAGCAGAAAAGAGATAGTTATTCGGTGAGCGGGGAAAGTATAATCTTTATATTAATTTAAAGCTCTCTAAGCTGAAAAATAACGGGCAAAGGAGCAATTTTCTTTAGTTTTTCCGAAATTGAAAGTTGAATCATTTTGTTGTTAATTTTTGTTTTCTCGACGGGAATTCCTTTTTTTATGAGTTTTCCAACATAATCCCTTATAGAACTTTCTGTAAGATTCAGCCTTTGAGAAAGGGATTTATAATCTACATAATCTGTCTCTTCGGCCATTTGGTATATTGTTGAAAAGACTAGAAACTCCTGATCTGTAATTCTTTTGAACTTGTTTCTTATCTCTTTCTTTATGTTATCGAGGGAGTTTAATATCTCTAGAGCATTGCCGAAGTAAGTTTTTTCTGTCTGTTGGTCTGTCTGTTGGTCTGTCTGTCTGTCTGTTGGAACCCCTTCATTTCCTATGGAAATACCCTTATTTTGCCCCTTTAAAGGCTTAAAGGATGAGTCATCTGTTGGAAAATGTGTTGGATATGTTGAATTTAGGGGGTTATTTGTGGGAGTATTTATTACTCCATTATGACCATATTTTAAGAGATTATATTGAATCTCTTTAATTGTTTTGTCTATTTCAGAAAGCTTTTCTTTATTTTCAGACAAAAATTGTTTTAATATATCAATCTCTTTTTTCATAGAATCCATATCTTGTTTTACCTTCTGAAATGCATTTTTGATTTGGTCCATAGGTTTTGAGAGGTTAAGAGATATTTAAGGATTTTGGCTTTCTGGTTGATTATTTTGGTGACTTTTATAAACTTTGTAAGCACTATCACTCAGTTTCCATCTGGATCTTTTAGTATAGGGCAATCCTTTTGGATTCTTTTTAATTTCTATGACAAGTTCCTTTTTCTTTAATTCTAAGAGAAGGAATTTAACAAACTCTTCGTCCCTAGCAATTTCTTTAGCTATATTTAAAGTAAAAAGGGGTTTAGGAGAAACAGAATATAATGATGCAAGAATTTGCTCGTAAATCTTTTCTTTTTTTTGTTCAGAGATTCTCATCAAAGAAACAGTAAATCTATTTTTTTAAAGTTTGGCTATTTTTTCTCTTGCATATTCTCTTTGCTTAAGGTGGGCAAAGGAATGTGGAGAGGCAAACCCAATTCGTCTTCTAATTGTAATGCCTTTATATTTGCCTTCCTAAGAATGATATTAAACATAAAAATTCTGAACTCTTCTGAAGTTTGCTTATCTTTCCAGCCCCTTAAAACTTCCCTGGCTATTCTGGGTTCAACAGCGAGGATAATGTTGCCTGTGAGTTCTATTTTAGCGAATTCTGGCTCATACAGAACAGAATAGATAAAATCAACCTTAAGAAGTTCTTCTTTTGATCTAAAAATATCTGACTTTATTGTGTCTATAGCAGAAACGTCTATTTTTGTATTGAATTTGAGGTTTTCTGCCTGGTCTTTGAACCTTTCAATACTTATCTTCTTAAAATCAAATCCTACAAGTCTCATTTTAATCTAAATCAAAATGGTATTTTTAAATATTTATATCTTCAAAGAATAATTATATTAAATCTTCTTCTGAAACAATAACGAAATCGCCTATAGCAATTATAGCGTTATAAGGAATCAACAATTCATTTGAATTTGTCTTCTCTAAATTAAGGTTTTTTGTATAAGGAGTAGAATCTTTAACTACAACATTTATCAGCTCTCCAGACTTAGTCTCGAAGGTGATATCTCTTACAAATCCTAATCTCTTTCCTTCTTTTGTTACAATCATTTTTCCAATGAGAGAATTGTATGTATTTTTATTCCCTTGCATATAAAACTTATATGAAAATAATTTATAAACTTTTCTGTAAAATTAAATAGATTTACGAGTATACTAATCGAAGAGAAATTGGCTCTTTTAGGGCATGTTTATGGTTTTTTTGACCCTGACCCCTTGATTTCTTGTAGAAATATTTATAAATGAATTTATTTGTTTTGTTTGTTTTTCTTTTATTTATTAAATTTTATATTATATAGTATATATATTATATAGAAGTAGTAGTAAGTAAAAGAAGAAAAAAAGTAAAAATACAGATTATATAAAAGTAGTAATAAATAAGGGTAAAGAATAGTAAAAAGAATAAGAATTAGTAATAAAAAGTAAGTAAGAAGAAAAAGTAAAGATAAAAAGAAATTTAGGGAGAAAATAAAGAAAGTAAAAATACTTCTATTAATTCAATTAATGATAAACAGATAAATTAAGTAAATAAAAAATAAAACCCTTTCCATAAGAAATAAGGGTGTTTTTCTTTTTTAGTAGTTATAATTCTTTATATAATCAATTCAAATAATTATCGTTGATAACATTTATTATTTAAGTGATTTCCATAGGAAATCATAGTGTGAGAGTATAGCAGAATTTAAATAATAAATAAAATTAAGATATTAAGGGAAATAAAAAGGAGTTGAAAATGGGGAATGAATTAGACAAAATATTTGAAGCATTTGATAATAATGGGATATTCAAAAATAAAGCCATGTTACAAAATAGCTACCAACCAGAAGAGATTCCTCATAGGGGGAAACAGATAAAACAAATTGCTTCTATACTTGCTCCTGTTTTAAGAGGAGACAGAGCCAGCAATCTTTTTCTTTATGGAAAGACTGGAACAGGAAAAACTCTTTCAATACAATATGTAAGAGATGAATTGTTAAAAAGAGTAAAAAAAGATGCGGACTTTAAATTAAAAATGGAATATTTAAATTGCAAATTGAAGAAGGTTTCTGATACAGAATATAGGATACTTGCTGAATTGATTAAGAAGTTTGGAGGAGAGGTTCCTGCAACAGGTCTTCCAACACAATCTGTTTATGATAAATTTTTAGATATTATAGACTCAGAGAAACAAACAATTGTTCTTATATTAGATGAGATAGACCAAACAGCGAAAAAAATCTCTGACGATTTTCTTTACAATCTTACAAGATTAAACTCTGAATTAACAAAATCACAAATATGCCTTGTGGGAATAAGCAACAATCTTACCTTTTTAGATGAGCTAGATCCAAGAGTTAAGAGTTCTCTTTCAGAAGAAGAAATAGTTTTTGATCCTTATAACGCATTGCAGTTACAGGACATTTTGACTAAGAGATCTAAAGATGCTTTTAAGGAGGGAGTTATGCAAGAGGGAGTTGTTTCCAAATGTGCTGCTTTGGCTGCTAGGGAGCATGGAGATGCAAGAAGAGCTTTAGATTTATTAAGAATTGCGGGGGAATTGGCAGAAAGGGATAACTCCAAAAAGATTTTTTTGAAATATATAGACGAAGCGAACGACAAAATAGAAAGAGACAAGATTTTGGATGTCATCAGATCAGAACCTAAACAATTTCAGCTTGTTTTAAGTTCAATAATACAATTTTCAGAGAAAAATCCAAATCATCATCTTTTTACGGGTGAAGTTTATAATCTTTATAGAGATTTATGTGCAAAAAACCATTTAGAAATTCTAACCCAGAGAAGAATGAGCGATATAATACAAGAATTTGACATGCTCGGAATTATCACCGTAAATGTCATATCAAAAGGAAGAGGTGGGAGAATGAGAGAAATCAAGCTTGCCATTACAAAAGATATTATTGGAAAAGCCAAAGAAATTATTGCAGATTCCTTATCTTATAGTTAATCATAATTAAATTAATAAGACTTGAAATAAATTTTAAAAGGAGCAACTATGGATACACAAGAAATATTGAGATTTTGTTTGGAAAGAGGATTTTTATTGGACAAAGAGGTTCTTGCTTTATTTGACGAAACAAATGATGTCGAATCTGTTAAATTAATTATAGAAAGAATTAAGGATTCCACAAATCAAAGAATTATTACAAAAAATCTTTTTAATCAAAATAAAGAAAAAGTATTTCAAATTTTTTCAACTCTTCCGAAAGAAAATCAACAACAACTGGAAAAATTAAAAATAAAACTAGGATTGAGCATAGAAATTTCTAAGGAATTTTCTACAGAAAATGAAATTGAAGAAAATTTAGAAAAAGGAATAATACCAAATATTCATGGGGTAAAAATTCTTTCTGCTTTTCCTAATAACTATACCAAAAAGTTAGAGGTTAACGATTTTACAAGATATTTCAGAAATAGACTCAATGAAATGAAAAAAATACTTCAAGGAAATGTTTCTCTGAAAAATTTGGTTTCAATAAATAAAATTTCTGGAAACAGACAAGGAATATCTATAATTGGAATTGTTTATGAAAAATCTGTAACTAAAAACAGAAATATACTTCTTGGAGTTGAGGACTTAACAGGCAAGATGAAAGTTTTGATAAATTCAAATAATCCTAAACTCTATGAAAAAGCAGAGGAAATAAGTTTAGATTCTGTTTTGGGTTTCAGTGGGGTTGGGAATAATGAAATTCTTTTTGCTAATGATGTGGTATTTCCAGATACTGTTCTTCAGGAAAGAAAAAAATCCCCTATTGAAGAGTATGTTTTATTTTTAGGAGATTTGCATTTTGGTAGCAGACTTTTTTTGGAAAAAAGTTTTTTGAAGTTTATAGACTACATTAATGGAAAAGTTCCAAATACACCAGAAGTAGAGAAAATAAAATATCTTTTTCTTGTAGGAGATATGATTGCAGGAGTTGGAGTTTATCCCAATCAAGAGAAAGATTTAATTTTGAAAGATATAGAAGAACAATTTATCGGACTTTCACAAATTTTGAATAAAATAAGAAAAGACATCAAAATAATCATGTCCCCCGGAAATCATGATGGCGTGAGATTAATGGAACCACAACCCTTACTAAATGAGAGATATGCATGGAGTATTTACGATTTAAAAAATGTAATACTCACAGGAAATCCCGCTTATGTTAATATCGGAGCTACAAACAACTTTTCCGGATTTGATGTTTTGACTTATCATGGGTTTTCTTTTCCTTATTATGCAAATACTGTTCCAAAATTTATGGCAGAAAAAACCCTTAATTTTCCTGACAGGATTATGGCTTATCTTTTGAAAAACAGACACCTCGCCCCAAGCCACTCCTCTGTTCAATATTATCCTTCTGAGGAAGATAATTTAATGATAAAAAAGATTCCAGATATTTTTGTGTCTGGCCACACCCATAAAAGCGCAGTTTCTTATTACAACAATATCTTAATGGTTTCTACATCCTCTTGGGAAAGCAAAACTTCCAACCAAGAGAGAATGGGAAATGAGCCCGATTTTTGCAAAATTCCTATGTTCAATCTTAAAACAAGAACAATTAAAATTTTGGATTTTGAAGATGAAAAATAAAAGAAGAATAGGTATTGACTTGGATGATGTTTTGGCAGATTTTCATACGCCAATAATGAATTATCATAATAAAATGTATGGCACCTCTTTAAAGCCCGAAGATTTTAAGACATATTCATTCAATGAAGTTTGGGGGGGAACCTTAGAGGAAGCAATTAGAAAAGTAAATGACTTTCAGCGTTCTGTTTATTTTAGTGAGATTTCTCCAATCTTAGATTCAGTAACTTCAATTGAGGCCTTATCAAAAGAAAATGAATTGTTTGTTGTAACTTCCCGTCCTCTTTTTACAAGAGAAAGGACAGAAATGTGGTTGAATAAATTTTTTAAAGATAAATTTGAAGGAATATCCTATTCCTCTAATCATTATAGCAGAGCAGAGAATTCTGGAAAGACTAAGTCGGATATTTGTAGAGATTTGGGAGTTTCGGTATTAATTGACGATTCTTTGGACTATTTGATGCAATGTTTGCCTCTGGGGATAACAGAAATATTATTTGGAGATTATCCTTGGAATCAAAATGGAAATCTGCCTTCAGGAATTTTCAGAATTAAAGGATGGAAAGAAATCTTGAAGAAATTAAAATGAAAAACTTAATTGAAGAAGTCAGAAGATTTGTTGAAGAGGAATCAAAAAAGCCAACTGCCAAGTATGGTTATGAACCTTATGAATTTCATCTAATCCCTGTGAGAAATTATTCTGTTGAATTAGCCCAAAAACTAAGTGCAGATGTTGAGATTGTTGAAATAGCCGCCTGGTTGCATGATATTGGTTCTATAATTAATGGAAGAAAGAATCATCATCTTACAGGAGCAGAAATTGCTGAAGATAAATTAAAAGAGCTAGGTTACCCCTTAGAAAAGATTGAGAGGGTGAAATCCTGCATCTTAAATCACCGGGGTTCTGTAAACAATTATAGAACAACATTAGAAGAGCAAATTATTTCTGATGCAGATACTATCAGTAATTTTGATAATATCCCTGGACTTTTTAAGGTAGCATTTGTTTATGAAGGACTAAATCAAAGAGAAGGGGGAATTTCTGTGAGGGAAAAACTTCAAAGAAAATGGAATCAATTATGTCTAGAAGAATCTAGAATAATCATCAAATCAAAATATGAAGCAGCAATGTTGCTTTTAACTTAAAATGAATCCACAACAATATTTTATTAATTTAGAAAAAAGTGTGAAAAAAGTTTATGATATTGCAAGCGAAGCTAGAGCAAAGAATCTCGACCCTGTAAATAAAGTGGAAATTCCACTTGCAAGAAGTCTTGCTGAAAAAGTTGTAGGTTTGATTTCTACAATATACCCCCAAATGGAAAATTCAGGAATTGCAAAAAGAATTCTTGAGTTAGAAAAAGATTTTGGGAAATTGAACATGGCTGTTTCATTCAAGATTGCAGAAGAGGTTGCAAAACAAAAATTTTGCAAGTTTGCAAGTTTGCTAGAATCAATTGACGCAGGAATAAGAATTGGTTTTTCATATACTACACTTGGAG
>Ga0315289_10009354_pt1 | contig 14118 bp, 13 predicted proteins | sample YL17G11_40_MG_FD_203452 | JGI IMG/M metagenome (GOLD analysis project Ga0315289, IMG submission 203452) | Sediment microbial communities from Yellowstone Lake, YNP, Wyoming, USA - YL17G11_40 | ecosystem: Environmental > Aquatic > Freshwater > Lake > Sediment | place: USA: Wyoming | collected...
CTCTCGGCAAAACGAATGACTTGTCCGACATCCGGCCCGCCTCCATACCATTACGACCCGCTATCTCAGTTGAAGGTGTGCTAAGTGTTTTCTTTCGACAACCGGTCCAGTCACATGACCGGTCGCACCACGGCTTATTAGGGGGACCGTCAAGTTTCCTAGACTCCAGTCCGGACGTGGAAGATTGCCAGCAGCAAAAGCAAACATGGGCCCCTCCGTTTTTGCCGGATTGATCATCGGCGGGATAGTGGGAGTTGTTCTCGATGTACTCGAAATCCCGGCAGGGAGTGCGATCGGCGCTTTTGCTGGTGGTCTCGTCTCAGCGTTGCTGCTCTACGCCGAACGCAAGAGAACATTGGTCGCCGGTTTTCTTGTGGGACTGTTTAGCTTTCCCGTTCAACTCTCAATCTTCATGGCATTGGTGTCTTCTCAGCTTTACATCCCGCCTGAGGTACCGGAGATTCCTCAGGACGTTCTCCTTGTCGCCCTGATTGCGACCCTGGTCATGCAGGTCGCAGGAGGCACTGTTGGAGGATTGCTTGGTGGCATGGTTCGCCACCCGCCACCCGGGACTGTGGAATCCCCAGCCCTGCAATTGCCTCCACCTCCGCCACGTCCTGAGAAGTATTGCATCCAATGCGGAGCGGGATTGGCGAAGGAGACTGCGGTCTGCCCCGCTTGTACGGCAAAACAGCCGGCGTGATCAGTCCAAAGCTACTACACTTTGAGGAAGTCGAGTGAATAGTAGACGATATCGGTCCGTCTGTCAACGACTGCCAGTATCAGGTCCTTCTTGTCTCTGAAGGCTCGTGTCAGCAGCTTTCGCAGGGTCTTGAGGTCGGCTTCGCCGCCTTCATAGACGATGTAGACGTATCTTCGCATCGGCCCCTTTCCATGGATTTCGAAATCGAAAACGCGGCACTCTCTGACAATGTATCCTCTGTCACGAAGATCACGATATACGAGGTACTTTACCCAAACCGCCGGTTGTTTGGCAGAAGCCGATTTTACGAGGCCTTCAAACGTTATCTTGTCTCCGCTCTTATCCTCAACAGTGATTCTGCCCTTTTCGAGGAGATAGAATGCTTCGTGAGGTGTCAGGACCAGCCTCTTTCCTCTCAGACTTCCGAAACCACGTTCGCGCATCTCCATTAGCCCTGATGCTCTGGGAAGGAAGACTTCGCCTGTCCGTAGGAACGCTTCGTGGACTTCGAATGGCTTCTCAGTCTCCGGTTCAGTCGCTGTATGTTCAGTCACTTGCTGTCAATCCGGGCTCATCTACACTGACGCTGCACTTTTAATGTGATCGCGTCATGCTCTACAACGGCGTCGCAGTTGGTTGACATCTCAACTCTGAGAACAGTCGAGTGGACTCGTGGCGGCGTGCGGTTGGTCGATCAGAGGCAGCTTCCGGACCGGCTGGCGTTCGTTCTGTGCAGAGATCACAGACAGGTTGCTCGAGCGATACGCGACATGACGGTAAGAGGTGCGCCCGTCATCGGAGTAACCGCGGCCATGGGGATAGCGCTGTCGGCAAAGCGCAGCAAACGCCGTGATCAGAGACTGCTGATGCTTGACATCGAGAAGGCGGCTGAGATCATGCTAGCAACACGACCAACCGCCAGGAATCTGTTCTGGGCGATCGAGCGAATGCTCAGGAAATCCCGAGAGGCGGCTGACCAAGGACGCGACATCCGAGAGACTCTTGTCGCTGAAGCACAGCTTATGGCTGATGAGGACGTCGAAGCCAACCGGAAGATGGGGGCTCGTGGCGCCGAGCTGATTGAAGACGGAGACACAATACTCACACACTGCAACACGGGCACGATGGCTACAGTCAGTTATGGAACGGCTCTTGGAGTGATCCGAAGTGCGATCGCACAGGGGAAGAGAGTCAAAGTCATCGCGACTGAAACTAGGCCTAGACAGCAGGGAGCGAGGATAACTGTCTACGAGACATTGTCTGACAAGATCCCCACGACTTTGATAGTCGACAGTGCCGTTGGAATCACGATGGCAAAGGGCATGGTGGACAAGGTGATCGTAGGCGCTGATCGCATAACCCGGGCTGCGGTCGCCAACAAGGTTGGCACTTTCATGATTGCCCTCGCCGCCAAATACCATGACATCCCGTTCTACGTCGCCGCACCTGCAACAACCCTCGACTTGGCCGCAGAACCAACTGCGATATCAATCGAGGAACGTGACCCAAGAGAAGTCACCGAGATTGTGGGAAGACGGATCACACCAAGAGGCGTCGACGTTTTCAATCCAGCCTTCGACTCGACTCCACTGGAACTCGTCACGGCCGTGATCACGGACAAGGGAGTTTTCTCAAGGGAGCAGCTTCAGAGCATGGTCGATGTCTGATCGGGATTGTGGTCAGACTCGTTTGGGTTGCTCACGCCGGCTTGTTGAAGGTACAGAGCTGAGTCGATTCCTCTAGGTATCTGTTGATGGTTACTTCTGCGATCATCTGGCAGTATCGTGCTGTCTCTGTTAGGTTCCATGCGATCGACCTGAATGCTAGTGCAACGTTTCGGTTTGAGACATTGTCCACGATCTTCTCTGAGATCTTCCTGTTTCTGGCTTGCGTACGTATGCCGTCTTCGATCGACTTGTTCGCCAGATCCACGTCAAGTTTGACAAATGCTTTCATCGTGTTCTCCGAGATCAGTTTGACCGCCTTGTTCATCTCGGCGATCTCATCAAGTACCGAACGGTGTTCATGGTAGCTCTCATCTTTTATTGCGATGACTTCTTTAGCTTCATTTTCAGCGCAGTCTGCAATGCATTCCAGATATTTGGCGACGATGCGGTTGCCTAGAGCGTGTTGCGGGTTGGCGACGCCGATGTCACGAGCGGCGCTGAGCTTCGTAGTTGCCAGTATTAGTTGGCGCACTATCAACCAGTAGATTCTGTCAGCCTCATTCTCCATCTGGAGAACCTCGCCGGCTATTTCTTGCCTCTTCTCAAGAAGAGCAGTCAATGCCGTGTCCTGCATGGAGAGTCCAACTCTGTGCAGCCTCTGAATGAGACCGCTGACGGGGAATTTGGAGGGATCCACGAAGCTCTGAATCACAACCTGCCTCGGAGTCTGTTCGACAATGCTGAGTCCCATCAGCCTCTGAACTGTGCTTCTGATCTCCCACAGGTGCTCAGAGCTCAGATCCTTGCTTGATGTGATAACTACCGAGTCTCGCCCTTCGATGTAGTTTCCGGTGATGATCCTTGACAGCAGCTCATGATCTTTGCAGAGGTCCGCGTTGACTCTCGCCACGGTAGCTTCTGCCTTCTCGCCGGCCAAGCCCGGAACTAGTCGAAGGCAGCCGTCGTCTGTACGTCTGAGGGTTACAACGTTTCCCCGCTTCAGCCCCACCTGTTCGACCCAATCTCGGGGCAACGAGACCGTTAGTGTCGAGTGACCGACTTTCTGCACTTTCCGAATTTCCATCTACTCAACCAACTGGACGCTAGGCAACGTGGCCTCTGTCAGTGCCATGCTTACGTCATTACCTAGTGTGTAACACTGGGGGCGCAGTTCGGAGTATATATATTCCGTCTAGAAAACAGATAGAATCACTAAATCAGTCGATGACGAGTCAGACTCGGCATCTCATTGATGATATGATTCTGTGATCAGCCCAGATCTTGCAGGTCCCTTCCGAGGAGACCATAGTGGGGCCAAGTGGGCTCGGAGGCGTGCATTCCTTCATGTACAAGGGACATTCTGGAGGATCGATCTTGCCGATGATAACGTCGGCGCACCGAGCGTCTTTCACAAACCCCTCACCCTCGGGTTTCGCAGTCAGTTCATAGTGTTCTCGTGCATCTAGGTGAGAGAACTCAGTTCTCAGGTCGAGCGCGCTGTTTGGTATCGTTGCGACTCCGCGCCAGTAGCCCTCACGAAGATCAAATACTTTCCACATGGTTTCTTGTGCTTTCACGTTGCCATCCCATGTTACAGACCGTGTGTACTCGTTCTCCATCTCCGGCTCATTGTCGCGAACCTGCTCTAGGATCATAGCGACAGACATGAGCACGTCAAGAGGCTCGAATCCTGAGAAGACCATCGGTTTGCGACATTCATCAAAGCATGGCTTGTACGCTTTCATCCCCGTTATCGTTGAGGCGTGTCCTGCGTTGATGAACGCATCGACTCGAAGGTCTGGTGATCTTGAAACTGCTTCGACAGCAGACGGCACGTATCGATAGGATGTGAGGAAATGAAGGTTAGGGGGCGGGCCTTGTAGCATTTCGTACGCCGTCGCCGGCGCTGTAGTCTCGAAGCCGACTGCGAAGAAGATGAACTTCTTCTCCGGTTGGGACTTTGCGATGTTGACCGCGTCGTGGACGCTGTAGACTAATCGAACGTCGCCGCCAAGGGTCTTCGCCTCAGCCAGCGACTGCTTTGATCCCTTCGCACGCGACATGTCACCATAGGTCAGAACTGTCTTGCCGCCGAGTGCAAGGTCGACCGCGGCGTCAATGTCTGACGCGGGCGTTACGCATACAGGACACCCCGGACCTGCGCGGACTTCCACGTTCTCTGGTAGGAGGGTTCTCACGCCATGGTGTGTGATTGTCCATTCGTGAGAACCGCATACATGCATGATCAACAGTTTTCGATCGATCTCTCCACCGAGTCGGCTGATTCTGCTCTGCAGCTTCTTCGCTAGGTCACCGTCCCTGTAGCCGTCAAGTATCGACACAGCAGTCACCGACCAGAGGATTTCGATTCTTGCTCGTAGGCGAGGATTTCTCTCCAATACGAGAGGGTCTTCTGTGCCTCTTTCTCATCCATCACCTGGATCGCGTACCCTGCGTGTACGAGAACATACTGGCCGGGCTTGGCCTCAACGAGGGAGACATTGATACCCTCTCTTGCGGTTCCTTCGCCAAAGTCAACCTTGGCGAAGTCGCCGTCTATGCTGAGGACTCGTCCCGGAAAGGCGAGGCACATGGAGACCTTTGCACGATTCTGAGTAGCAACTATTAGGGTTGTTGCTCACGAGACATTTACAACAAATAGTGCGAACTGGGGCGATTGGCCAGCGGTCATCACGCCGTTTTGGCTGCGACGACGGCTTGTCCGAAGGACAGGCCCCCGTCTCCAGGTGGCACGGACTTGTGGAGAAAGAAGGAAAATCCCTCGCTCTCCACCGTTACTCTCAGAATATGCGCGATCGCCTCGTTGCATGCGACGCCGCCGGTAAAGCCTATCGTCTTAAGTCGAAGTTCGTTTGCGACCGCTATCGCGCTCTTGCCTAGTGATCGTGCCATGTATGATTGAGCCGAGTACGCGAGATCTCGGGTGCTGAGCCTCCCAATACTCGCGAAGACTTCGCGAACCATCGGTGTCGTCTCAATCACTTCTCCATCAAGCACCGGCTCCAGTTTCAATACGTCGTTGCCACCGAGTGCAGCAGACTCGAGCTTCATAGCCGGTTCACCTTCGTAGGTCCGCTCGTGGCATAGACCCAGAATGCCCGAGATAGCGTCGAGCACACGTCCACAGCTGGTGGTCATCGTTTGCGCGGACCGCATCTGCTTGAGGATCATGCTGATCTCCTCTTTGCCATGCCGGAAGTGTTGTTCTCGTTCGCCCAGCCAATTTGCAAGTTCGGACTGATCTCTGAGGATGCCAGCGACCATTCTGAGCGGGTACTTGGTCGCGAGGTCTCCTCCAATCATTGGCTGTGGTTCAAGATGCCCGACGCGTTTGTGTCCGTTGTGATCTGCTAAGATCATTTCTCCGCCCCAAGCTGATCCGTCGTTGCCGTAGCCGTACCCATCGCAACAGATGCCGACCATTTCGTCAATGTTGTGCTCAGCCATGAGGCCTGCCACATGCGCGTAGTGGTGCTGAACTGGAACTACTCGCATGTTCGATTCTTGTGCAAGTTCTTGAGCATACTTCGTTGTGTTGAAGAGCGGGTGCAGATCTCGTCCGACTACATCTGGCCTGCAACCAGTAAGCGTCAGTAGATGCCGCGTCGCTTCTTTCTGAAATTGGAGGGTCTGAAGCGTCTCCATGTCGCCAATGTGCTGGGTCATGTATGCTCGTCCTTGATAGACAAGACAAGAGGTGACGTTCAACTCACCGCCAACCGCGAGCGTGCAAGTGTCCTTGGGAACGGCGACTGAAATTGGGGCAGGAGCATAACCACGAGACCGTCTCAGTAGTGTGGCGGTACCGTCAAGCCATCTGACAACTGAGTCGTCGCATCTCTGCGCGACCCGACGATTATGCACCAGGAAGTAGTCGACTACGTCTCTCAGCCTAACGAAGGCTTCCTCATCGTCTTTTATGATCGGTTCGTTCGGAGGATTGGCGCTCGTCATGACGAAAGCGCGCTCGTTCGTCTCGTCGAAGAGCATGTTGTGAAGCCCCGTGTAGGGAAGCATGACACCGATATTGTGAAGGCCAGGTGCGATCTGCTCCGAGAGATCGAACTCCGCTCGTTTCCGAAGCAGAACTATTGGCTTCACGTAGCTGGTCATCAGTTCCACCTCAGCCGGAGTCACCTCAGCGAACGATCTCGTAGCCTCAAGGTCCCTTGCCATCACAGCGAGGGGCTTCTGGACTCGGAACTTGGTCTTTCGCAGTCGAACTATTGGCTCGGTAAGGAGTGTGGATGATGCCAGATGGTATCCGCCGTTGCCCTTTATCGCGAGGATGTGACCGCGTTCCAGGAGTCTGCCAGCTTCGCGTATTGGGTCAGTCGAGTCGATTCGCCTGCCATCGTGCGTGACAAGAGTCACCGAGGGACCGCAGACGGCGCATGCGACAGTCTGTGCGTGGAATCTTCGATCGCTCGGATCCTTGTATTCACGTGAGCATTCATCACACATCTCGAAATCTCGCATGGTTGTGCGCGGACGATCGTAGGGGAGAGCGTCGATGATCGTGTAGCGTGGGCCACAATCTGTGCATGTGATGAAGAAGTAGTCGTGCCTGCGATCTCTCTTGTCTCGCAACTCTCTGAGGCAGTTGCCACAAATGGCGATGTCGGGAGGGATGACTGATCCCGCGTGGACTCGTGAATCGTCACTCTTGAGGATCCGAAACTCTTTGAACTCCCCCGTCCCAGGCGGATGTGTCACATCGACTTGATGTATTGTGCATGTGGGTGGTCGTTCGGTCTGGAGTTGTTTCACGAATCTCGAGATCGCTTCTGATGTGCCTTCAACTACTACCTCGACCCCAGCATCGCCGAGATTCCGAACGAATCCCACAAGTCTGTTCGCGGTTGCGATTCTGTAGACGAAGGGTCTGAAACCTACTCCTTGTACGATGCCTTTGACAACGAGTCGAGCCCTCGTCGTGTCTCACATCCAATTCATTCTGGGGCAGCTGATTCAGCGATCGACAATGGAAGTCGTATCTTCTTCGCACTGGACACCCGCCCCGCTAAATAGTTCACTCTGTTCTCGGACTCAGGCGCGATGCCGTCTCAGCATCTAGACTAGCTACGAAACGCACTTAAGCTCGGCCGAGAGACCGCATGACGCTCTCAAGGTCGGGATATCTTTTGGCACAGACTACGCAGCAGAAATCCCTGGTCAGGATTCTTGAAGACCGGTGCAAGGGCTGCGAACTCTGCGTCGTGACCTGCCCCCAGGGGAACCTCGCCCTCTCGGACAAATTGAACAAGATGGGGTTCCATCCCGCGGTGTGGAGTTACATTGGCACGAAGGGACATTGCACAGCTTGCGGTATCTGTTATTGGGTCTGTCCGGACTTTGCTATACACGAAGTCTTGGTGAGGACCTGAAGGATGACTGAACGAGTCTACATGAAAGGCAACGAAGCGCTCGCATACGGTGCGTTGAAGGCAAAGCTCAACGCGTACTTCGCGTACCCCATAACCCCTTCAACCGAGATTCCAGAAACGCTCGCCAAGGAGTTTGGAAACCCAGAGTATCCGGATTTCAAAGTGTTCCTGCAAGCCGCGAGTGAGCTTGAAGCCGCAAACATGGTGTTGGGCGCCGCTGCAAGCGGAGTCCGAGCAATGACTGCCACATCGAGCCCTGGTTTCAGCCTCAAACAGGAGGCGCTATCATACGCAGCCGGAATGGAATTGCCGCTTCTCATCGTGAATGTGAACAGGGGCGGCCCCGGGCTTGGAAATATCGCGCCCGAGCAAGGCGACTATTTCCAGATGACAAAGGGAGGTGGGCACGGTAGTTATCACCTCATTGTCTTGGCGCCGAATTCAGTTCAGGAGATGGCGAGTTTCCCAAAGATCGCGTTTGATCTTGCTTTCAAGTACCGGAATCCTGCCTGCATTGCAGGAGACGCATTCACAGGCCAGCTGAAGGAGGACATTATCTTCCCCAGAATTGAGCCAACAGAGTATGATGTGTCAAGTTGGGCCGTCGGAGATGCGAAGGGACGAGAACGTCACGTACTCAACTCCATGAACTTGGATCCGGAAGTCCACGCGAAACATGTGGCACACCTCGATGAGAAGTATAAGATGATCCAGCAGAATGAGATCAGATACGAAACCCACTTGACCGATGATGCTGAGATTGTGATCGCCGCATATGGTATCGCTTCACGCATCTGCAAGAGTGTCGTGAACAAGCTTAGACGCGGGGGCTCGAAGATAGGACTGTTCAGGCCGATCACTCTGTGGCCCTTTCCGTACGATGAAGTTCGAAAGCTGACCGAGCACGCCAAACGGTTCCTGGTCGTAGAGCTCAACACGGGGCAGATGGTAGAGGATGTTCGATTAGGAGCGGAAGGACGAGCACGCATCGATTTCCTTGGGAAAGTCGGCGGTCTTCTCCCGACCGAACGAGAGATTGAGGACAAGATAGCGGAGACGACTTCAGTATGACTGCACAACTGCCAATTCAGGAAGACTTCCGCAAGAAACTCGGAAAACTCGAGGCGTTGACGGACAAGCCAACTCATTATTGTCAAGGCTGCGAGCACGGCGAGCTGACGCGATTGATCGCAAGCGCGATCGAGAACCTTGGGATCAGAGAGAAAACGGTGATGATAGACTCGGTCGGATGCAGCGTCTTGGCGTTCGACTACTTCAACATCGACCACATACAGTCACCTCACGGTCGAGCGCCCGCGATCGCGACAGGACTCAAGAGAGTAAGACCTGACCTCGCTGTCTATACGGTTCAGGGAGACGGCGACACTCTGGCCATAGGCTTGCTTGAAGTCATGTATGCTGCCATTCGCGGAGAACCGATATCGGTATTCCTCGTCAACAATGCGATCTACGGAATGACCGGCGGACAGATGGCGCCAACAACATTGCAGGGCCAAGTCACGACAACCACCCCGTACGGTCGCGATGTCGGGTTCACAGGCGCGCCTGTTGACGGGTCAAAACTGATCTCGGCGATCGATGGATCCGCCTATGTGAAGAGAGTAAGCCTCGCCATCAGTGAGTTGGAAACTCCGAAGGGCAAGACGTACAGCATCAAGAACATACTCGAAGCGAAGCAAACAATCGAGAACGCTTTCAAAGTCCAGATGATGGGAGGATTCACATTCGTTGAATGTCTCTCAAGCTGCTGGGTGAACTGGAAACTACCCATCATGGAAGCGAAGCGGTTCGTCAACGAGCGTCTTGTGAAGCAGTATCCGCTCGGAACCTACAAGGACAAGTTCGGGATTGAGAAGAAGTGACGAAGATTCAGATTCTTCTCTCCGGGCACGGCGGACAGGGTGTGCTTATGCTCGGAGACTACATCGCATACTCGGCCGTGCTTGATGGCAAACATGTGGTTTACACTCCTTCATATGGACCTGAGACACGAGGTGGAAAGGCGAAGTGCTATGTCGTGATCTCCGACGACGAGATAGACACGCCAATCCCGGAAGAGCCTGATCTGATGATCATACTAAATCAGCCTTCAATGGACTTTGTGCCGATGTTGCAGAAGGGTGGCCTACTGCTCTACAATAGCTCACTAGTTCAAGGAGAACCGCAGAGGAACGACATCAAGAAGATCCCGGTTCCAGCGACTGAGCTGGCCGATTCTTTAGCCAAAGAGCTGGGCCCCGCGATCCTGGGAGATATCAAGGATACGAGATTCGCGGCTAACTCGGTAATGTTCGGCGCTTACTTGGGGGCTCCGGCAGGTCAAGCAGCAAAGAAGCATCTCAATGAGACTCTAGAGCACTTCCTTGCGGGAAAGAAAGCCAGCCTTCTCGAACTCAACCGATCGGCCGTGGAACAAGGCCTGCGTCACATGTCGGCCGCAACAGCATAGAGCCGCTAACGTCGACCCCCCTGGGGGGTCCGTGTACAGCATCGAGAGCATATACGGAATCCACATATCTATTTACCAGGTAGCTGCTCGCGGAAGGCAATACGAAATGCCCGAAGTTACGAAAGAACAATTACTTGAGAAGGCGAAGAAGCCCGCAAAGGATGCGATGCGTCTTCACCCATTCTATAGGGGCAAGATACAGACCGCCCCGAGATGTGTGATTCGCGATTTCAACGATTTCGCGATATGGTACACACCAGGCGTAGCTGAGCCGTGCCGCGCCATTCAGAAGGACGAGAACCTCGTCTATGACTACACAAGCAAATGGAACACAGTCGCTGTCGTAAGCGATGGAACCAGAGTCCTTGGCCTCGGAGACATTGGCCCGAAAGCAGGAATGCCAGTCATGGAGGGGAAGGCGCTACTATTCAAATACCTTGGAGGCGTCGACGCCGTCCCGATCTGCCTCGACACCAAAGACCCCGACGAGATAATCACCGCTGTCAAGTGGATCCAGCCATCCTTTGGCGGCGTGAATCTGGAAGACATCTCCAACCCGAAATGCTTCTACATCTTGGATAGACTTCGCGCTGAAGCAGAGATACCAATCTGGCATGACGATCAGCAAGGGACCGCATGCGTGACCCTTGCGGGCCTGATCAACGCTCTGCAAGTCGTCGGCAAGAAGATGAACCAAGCCACTTTGACCATGATCGGAGCGGGAGCAGCAAACGTTGCCTGTGCGCGTATCATGTTCTCCTACGGGCTGAAACCAGAGAACACTATCGTCGTAGACACAAAGGGCATTCTTAACCGGCAAAGAAAGGACGTCGAGATGAAGAAAGCAGAGCTAGCCCATAAGTGGAGATTCTGTGAGACGACAAACAGAGAGCAGAGATCTGGAGGTATCCCAGAAGCTCTCAAGGGCGCTGACATATGCGTCGCGTTGTCACAACCAGGGCCGGGCACCATTAAGAAGGAATGGGTTGCGGGGATGGCGACCGACTCGGTAATCTTCGCCTGTGCAAATCCGATTCCTGAGATTTGGCCATGGGAGGCCAAGGAGGCAGGAGCCAAGGTGGTCGCCACAGGCCGATCTGACTTCCCGAACCAAGTCAATAACTCTCTGGGCTTCCCAGGAATCTTCAGAGGAACACTCGACGTTCGCGCTCGAACAATCACAGACGAGATGTGCATCGCTGCCGCGGAAGAACTAGCGAAGTGCGCGAGGGAGCGAGGGTTGAATGCCGACTACATAGCACCAAACATGGATGAGTGGGAGGTGTTCCCTCGTGAGGCCGTCGCGGTGGGAATGAAAGCACAAGAACAGGGAGTAGCTGGTCTCAAGATGAGTCGAGACGAGCTCTACGATCGCTCTTCAGTAATAATCAAGAGGTCACGGGACTTGGCCAAGAGCATGATGGCAAACGGCTTCATCGCTCCAGCTCCGCCAGAGTGAAACAAGTAGTGCGAGGGCCACTCCGATCCGAGGGAGTCAGCACAAAATCGTCGCCGGAGTAGACCTGCTACGCAACGATCGAATGCTAGATGCTAGTCATTACCATGATATGCGAAGACCTAAAACCAAATGCAATGAGTACGGTACACGTCAGCGGCGACGTGCGAGGCGCGCCCTGACGGTTGGAGCAGGTAGTGCCTACAGTCTCTGATAGGATCGATCTTCTCCACATATCCCCGATACGACGTGTCGCCGCTCTCTTGGCTGAAGCCAGGAAGGAGAGGGACATAATCTCATTCGGCGGTGGCGCTCCGAGCCTTCTTCCACCGCAAGAAGTCCTAGACGAAATGAAACGAGTGCTTACGGAGGACCCAAAGGCCGCATGCGGATACGTCGGTACCCGTGGTATCTTGGAACTGCGTCGCTTACTATCCGATGACTTCGCGAGAGAGGAAGGAACCAAGTACGACCCCGAGAAGGAGATGGTCATAACTGACGGTGCAAGCGAAGGCGTCTTCGCTCTCTATATGTCCCTCCTCGGAAAAGGAGACGAAGTGATACTCACTGACCCAACCTACTTGGGCTTCCGGGAAGCAGCTACGCTGGCAGGAGCACGTGTCCAGATGCTCCCGGTCAACGTCGATGAGGGCTACCAGCCGGACGTCGAGAAACTCAAAACACTGATCACAAGAGAAACGAAAGTATTCGTGCTTCTTTCTCCGGATAACCCGACCGGAAGAGTTGTCAAGGATGATTTCGTGAAGACACTAGTCGATCTTGCCGTTGACCACAACTTCTGGATCTTGTATGATGCCACGTACCGAGACATACTCTACGAAGGAACGTACATGAAGATCTGTAGCCTTCCGGGTGGGTATGATCATGTCGCGGTCACAGGTAGTTTCTCGAAAGAAGCCTCCGTTCCTGGGCTCCGGCTTGGATACGTCATGGGTCCACCTGCAGTGACTGATGCCGTGGAAAAGATCAAGCAATACACAAGCCTCGCCCCAAATACTCTCAGCCAGATTGCAATGATCAAGTTTCTCTCTGGCGACATCAAGCAGAGATACCTGAATGAGATGGTGTTGCCGACCTACAAGGCAAGACGAGACTTCATGGCAAAATGCATCCGGAAACACTTGCCCGAGGCAAAGCTCTCAGTGCCACAAGGAGCATTCTATTTCTTCGTGAACATGAAGCACTATCTTGACGACATGAAGAGGGACGACAAGGACTTCTGTAATAGGCTGCTTGAGCGGAAGAGTATCGTGCTGGTTCCGGGGTCGTTCTTCGGTCCCAACGGCGCAGGGCACACACGAGTAACTTTCGTGAGCGAACCTGAGGAGAGAATCGAGGCTGGGATAAAGGCCGTCGCTGGCTACGTGTTCAGTTTCACGTTCTAGCTTAAGGGATTTCCTGCAGTGGCTTCTTAGCGACCTGCAGAACGATCTCTACAGGCGCTCTCGCTGCTTGCTCGATCTTCGTCTTCCAGTCGGTCCCTATGGACACGAGAGCGTATATGCCGCTAACCTCTGCCTTGGCCTTCTGGACGATTCGGGCGAGCGCAACCTGTGTCTCCCCGCTATCTATCACATCGTCGACGATGAGCACACAGTCTCCTCTCTTCATGGCATCACGTGGCACGAACAGGCTCATCATGATCGCGGTCCTGCTTGGGATGTAGATCTCCTCGATGAACTCGCGTACGCCGACCTCCCGGCTCTTCTTGGCGATTACCAGGCCAACCCCGAGCCTGTGAGCCAGTAAGGTCGCGAGGGGGATGCCGTCCACAGCCGCGGCCAGAACCTTGGTGATCCGCTTCCCTGCAAAGGCGTTGATCGCGTGCTGTACCGCTCTCTCTAGAAGAAGCGTGTCCGAAATGAGTCGAGTATTGTCGAAGTAGCCGAGCTCGTCGAATCGGATTCGCTGCTGTATCTCGCCCTCCAGTCGCATGATCTTCTGGAGGGTCTGGTTGATTGACTGAGCGCGGTCAATCGTGGGCAGAACGTGTCCTTTGACGTATCTGCTGAGTACAGTCTCCGGTAGGCCAATAATCTGGGCCAATTCCCGATATGTATAGTAGTTCTTGGCGAGATTGAGGAGTTCGATCGTCATCAGCTTGTATTTGAGGTCTGAGATTCTAGAACCTGTTCTCATGGCTATTTCCTCTCAAAACCAGTCTTTTCTGTCGGATACTAACAGGTTCATGCGCATATCTAATAAGATTTTCCGCGTCCCTTTGACACGAAACCATGTGGTAGCCTAGCGACGGCTACCTACAGCACCACGACTGTCCTGATACCGCCCCTCGTATCTCGTGGCAGCATCCCTGCCAAGCCTCAGCAACACCAGCTGAACGAACCTCTCCCCCGCCTTCAGCCGAATCGTTTTCTTCCTACCGTTGAAGAGCG
>Ga0315289_10009357_pt1 | contig 14117 bp, 13 predicted proteins | sample YL17G11_40_MG_FD_203452 | JGI IMG/M metagenome (GOLD analysis project Ga0315289, IMG submission 203452) | Sediment microbial communities from Yellowstone Lake, YNP, Wyoming, USA - YL17G11_40 | ecosystem: Environmental > Aquatic > Freshwater > Lake > Sediment | place: USA: Wyoming | collected...
CGACGCGGGCATCCGGCCGCGCGCGCCGCCATCGGCAGCCTGCTGACGGCAATCGCCGATTTCTGCGCTTTCCTGCTGGTGCTGGTCGCGGGTATAGGCTTTCTGCTGACGCGCCACGACCTGCAGGACTACAAAGTGCTGGGCGCGGGCGCGCTGTTGCTGCTGGCAAGCGCGCTGAGCGGGCTTTTGGCGCTGAGTCTCTGGCGCCCGGCCTGGGTGCAGCGCCTGCTGAACTGGGTGCAGCGCACGGTTAACCACATCGCCGCCCGCATCAAGCGCCCACCGCTGCTGTCCGCGGGTTGGGCCGAGCAGAACGCAGCCGAGTTCCGCGAGGCGGCCATGGCGGTGGCCGCGCACCCCGAGCGGCTGGCACGCACGGTGGCCATTGCGTTTGGCATGCACGTCGTGGATCTGATCACGCTACAGGCCCTGTTCTTCGCCTTCCACCAGCGGGTGGGCCTGGGCGTGCTGGTGGCTGGCTACGCCATGGGTACGTTGTTCTGGCTCGTCGCCATCACCCCGCAGGGTGTCGGAGTGGTGGAGGGGGTCATGGCGCTGGTCTTCGCCTCGCTGGGCGTGTCGGCGGCCCGTGCCACGGTCATCACGTTGGCCTACCGCGGCCTGAGCGTGTGGCTGCCCGTCGTCGTCGGCATTGCAGTCCTGCGTCGCATGCGCACCTTTGGCGCCGGCGAACGTTCACGAGCCGAGGTGTCCAGCGTGCACACGGTGGCCGTGCTGACCGGAGTGATGGGCGTGGTCAACGTGCTCTCGGCCCTCACGCCGTCACTGCGCAGTCGCCTGGCGCTGCTGGCACGCTTCTCGCCGCTCGAGGTGCGCCATGGAGGCCACCTCACAGCCGCGCTGGCCGGCTTTGCGCTGCTCGTGCTTGCGCGCGGCTTGTGGCGGCGCAAGCGGGCCGCCTGGTGGCTCACCGAGGTGGTTCTGGTGGTCTCCATCGCCAGCCACCTGCTCAAGGGCCTGGACTACGAGGAGGCACTCCTGGCCGCTGCCCTCGCGGTTTGGCTGGGCTTTCTGCGTGCCGAGTTCCACGCTCGCTCCGACCGCCCCTCCGCGCTGGAGGGGCTGCGGGCCCTGCTGGCGTCAACATTCTTTACCCTGGGCTATGGCGTGCTGGGCTTCTACCTGTTGGACCGTCACTTTCGGGTGAGCTTTGGCTGGATGGCGGCCCTGAAGCAGACTGTAATCATGTTCACCCAATTCTACGACCCCGGGCTGGAGCCCCTCAGCGCCTTCGGGCGGAGCTTTGCCGACTCGATCTACGTCGTCGGGGCCGGCACGCTGGGCTATGCGCTACTCATGCTCCTGCGCCCGATCCTGGTACGTCAGCCTGCCAGTGCCGCCGAGCGTGCGCGAGCACGGGCCATCGTCGAAGCGCACGGGCACACGTCGCTGGCCCGCTGTGCCCTGTTCAATGACAAGGGGTATTTCTTCTCTGCAGCGGGCTCGGTTATCGCCTACGTTGCCAAGGAAGGCATCGCGCTGGCGCTCGGAGACCCGATCGGCCCGCCAGAAAACGTGGCAGCGGTCATCGCTGGCTTCCAGACCTTCTGCGCGCGCAACGACTGGCAGCCCGCCTTCTACCAGACCCTGCCCGACCATCTCAAGCTCTACCAGGCCGCGGGCCTTGACACGCTTTGCATCGGGCAGGAAGCCATCGTGCATTTGGCGACCTTCACCCTGAGCGGCAACGTCAACAAGGCATTGCGCGCTGCTTTCAACCGTCGCACGCGCGAGGGCTATCGCGCCGAACTCCACGCGCCACCGCTAGACGATGCACTGCTCCAGGAGCTGCGCACGATCAGCGACGAGTGGTTGAGCACTATGGGCGAGGGCGAGATGCAGTTTTCACTGGGCTGGTTCGAGGACGACTACATCCGCAACAGCCCGGTGATGGCCGTGCACACTGCCGGTGGCCTGATCACCGCCTTTGCCAATATCACGTCCGAGTACCAGCGCAACGAGGCCACGATCGACCTGATGCGCCACCGGCGCGATGTCGAGTGGGGCACGATGGACTTTCTCTTTGTCAGCCTCTTTCAGTGGGCCAAACAGCAGGGCTTTGAGACCTTTAATCTGGGCCTCAGCGGACTGGCCGGCGTGGGCGAAGGCCCGGACGCCCCGCCCATCGAGCGCGCTCTGCGCTACGTCTCGCAGCACGCCAACCGGTTCTACAACTTCCAGGGTCTGTTCGAGTTCAAAGACAAGTTCCACCCCGAATGGTCGCCACGCTATCTGGTCTACCCCGGGCCGGCCAGCCTGCCCCTGGTGGCCAACGCCCTGCTGCGCGCGCATTCAGGCGATGGCTTCTGGCGCGACTTGTTCACGGACTGGCTCAAGCAACTGCGTGAACCCAAGAGCAGGTCCCGATGAGGCCGGCGCTTTCAGACGCGCGACAGTTTCTGAACCGTCTGCCATTTACGATGTTGATGCTCGCGACGCTGGCGTTCGAGGCGCTGGCCACCAACACGCACGTAGAGGATCTCTCCGCCCACTGGCTACACCGCTTGGGATTCGCGCCGCGCGATCTGCTGCAGTGGCGTTGGGGGCGGCTCATCACGTCTGCGCTGGTCACCAGCGGCGGCGCGTCCTTCTGGGTGACACTCGGCGCGCTGGCACTGGCCGTCGGTGCCGCCGAGCGGCTGGCGGGCACATGCCGCGCGGCCGCCACCTTCTGGGTCGTGCACGTGCCGACACTGCTTCTGGAATCGTGGCTGGTGACTGTGCCCCTGCGCATCTACGACGTCTCACTGGGGACGGAGCTGAGCGTGGCGCGCGACGTGGGCGCGTCGGCGGGCTACTTGGGGTGTCTGGGGGTGGCCTTTGCGCGGCTGCCCGGTCGTTGGCGCTGGGTCGCTGGTCCGGTGTGGCTCGGGTTACTGGCAGTGCTGTTTCTGCCCGGAGGTGTGGGCCACGCGCGGACGCTCGCCATGTCGGCCAACCTGGCGCACGCCATCGCCTTTCCCCTGGGATGGGTCTCCAGCGCGGTCAGCCGCCGCTGGCGCAAGGCTACCAGTTGAACCAGTACGCCGTGGTGTCATTCCTCTGCACTTCCTGACGCCGCCCGTCGAGCGCCAGGTAGAACATCTCGGCTTTCTCTCCCAACGCCACCGCCAGCGCCTCTTGCGAGTCTGTCAGACGTGCCCAGGCATCGTGGGGCAGCACCTCGCCGGCGCGTTCTGTGATAGTAGCCCCCGCAGCCAGCAGCTCGCGCAGGGGAACATCGCGTCGCGCGGTGTCCACCACTTGCTCCGCGGTGAGCCAGATCAGCGCCGGCAGCTCGGCGGCCGGCCTGGGCGTCCCCTGCAGGTCGGCCAGGAATACCACCAGGCAGCCACCCACTTTGCTCCCCGCCTCCCACGGCTGGTGGGGCGGCGTGGGCCAGTGGCGAAACACAACTGCGGCCGGCCGCTCCCGGCCCCGCAAGGTGACTCGCTCCACAAGCCCAGGACCACGCACCACCAGGGTTTCGGGGCTCTCCAGCACCAGCACCTCGCAGGCGATCTCCTCTCGCACTTCGCGCAGCACGCCCGCGGTCACACATTCGTCTTCGGGCTCTACACCCCCGCCGATGCCGGTCAACTCCAGGATCGTGCGCGTGCCCTCGGTCTGCGGTGCGCGCACACCGCAGAGAAAGCGGCCGCCCTGCCGCAGGATCAGACTGGTGCCAACGAACGTGCCAGCAGGGATCAGATCATCGAGCATCACAGAGAGCCTCCCATGACAGCGTGCCCACGATCCCTGTCACAGACGCGGACCGTTTTGCCATACATGCCGTGCTCCTGGCCTCGGCTTACCAAACACCCGGGATAAGGCGCTTGGCCCTCCTGGCATAGTCGCGATACTCGTCGCCGAATTGCTCGATCAGCAACTTCTCTTCGGCATTCATGCGGTAGACCAGGCCTGGCAGCAGCACCAGGGCCACGGCGGCCAGCCCGATGACGCTGGAGAACCCGACGGCGATACCCAGCCCCATCAGCATGAACCCGGCGTAGCCCGGGTGGCGCACGTAGCGGTAGGGGCCCGCCTGCACGACGCGGTGTTCGGCCTGGACCTGCACGTGGCCGGTGTAGAACCCGCGCAGCGCAAAGCGCACCCAGACACGCAGCAGCATGGCTGCCGCCAGCAGCGCCACGCCCGCAGCCTGCATGGCTCCCGCCCGCGGCAGCATCGCAGGCAGGTAAAGGTACTCTAGCGGTGCGCCAAAGAAGACCGCGGCGAACCCCGGCGCGATGGCCCACAGTGAGCGATCGCCCGCCTCCTCACGCACAGCGCCCCGCCGGCCCTCGAAGGCCAGGTATACCCCACCGCCCAGCAAGTAGCCCAGGCCCGCAAAGACCATGAACCAGCCGAGCACGTTGCGTGGCACGGCCCGTAGGCCCAGGAACACGAGCGCCGCACCGAACACGACCGCAACCGCGATGAGCAGACCGAGCTTGAACACCCTCATCGGGAACCTGCCTTTACGCACAGCCTTCCCCTATGCAGACTTCCGAAGTCGATGCGACTTCGGAAGTCTCTAATCTCAGTCCTATTGCGCGCGTTGCGAGCTACTTGGGCTGCTTGCCAGGGTGGAGCTTGGCGAACTTGGCCAGCAACTGCTCCTTGGTTTCCTTGTGGTCCGCATCGGGCTGGCAGGCGTCCACCGGGCAGACCGCGGCGCACTGCTGCGTGTTGAAGAAGCCTACGCACTCGGTGCACTTGGCCGCGTCGATTACGAAGAACTCGTCTCCCTCACTGATGGCCTTGTTTGGGCACTCGGACTCGCAGGCAGCGCAGGAAATGCACTCCTCGGTGATCTTGAAAGCCATTCCGTTTCCTCCTTGCACCATGAAGTTTGTTTGTCGCTGTCACTCCAGGGGCCCCATGGCGACTGCGCGCGCCGGTGCACCGTCTCCTCCGGCCACCTTGAGTGGAAGACAGCAGAGATTATACCACCCGCTGTGCAGAGATGACAAATCCAGGCCCTCCACGATGATGACGCCCGCCCCCAGCAGGGCATGGTGGGCTGCATGCTCCGCGGAACCGGGCCGCTCCACGGACAAGTAGTCGACTCCCAGCAGGCAGATGCCCTCGTGTTGTGCAACCCAGCGTGCCGCCTCGAGCGTGAGCGCGGCGAAATCGGGCGTGAAGTGCTGCACGTCGCGGTGCCACAAGGCCGAGTTGGTTGTTTTCAACAGCAGCCGGATAGTGCCTGCGGGCACATGGGCTTGAAGAAAGTCGACACCAATGTCGTACAGAGAGCCGCAATCGCACACCCAGGCACGTCCCAGCAGGGCCTCCAGCGGCAATTCATCCACCTTCATGCCATTCTCAAGAAAGTGGTAGGGCGGATCCACGTGCGTGCCCGTGTGCGAGCCAAGGCACAGCTCCGAAACGTTGCACACGTCGCCGCGTGCAATGCGCACGCGCGACTCAACACGCACCGCGGGATCGCCCCGCCACGTGACCATCGACGGCGAGATGGGCAGTGACAGATCATGGATGGCCAAGCCGACACCTCCTAGGATCCTTTTTCCGACTCCATCGCCACCAGCGCCTTGGCCAGTTGCTCAATGGCCACGCGCTGCTTGCGGTAGAAATCCGACTCGCTGATCGCCATGCGATCGGCGATCTCGCGGATGCGGCGGCCCTGGAGGAACTTCATTTCCAGGATGTTGTAGACCATCCATTCGCTGGAGGTCATGCTGCGTTCGCCCGCCGGGCGCAGCCGCTCGATGGCTGCCGTCAAGACGGCGCGCAGCGCCCGCGCAGGCACGCCTTCGTTCTCCTGGAGTGCCTCGCGCACCATGCGTGTGTCCATGAGTGGGCTGTTCACCAGGCGCGGCCCGCCCCAAAAGTGACTAAGTGCCTCCCGGACCACTTGGGCAAAGTTGGGGGCGTAGACCGGGTTGCTCTCCAGTCGCTGCAATCTCGCAGGGGCGGGGTAGAACGGTTGGCTGCGCCAGCGCTGGATCTCCTCGATCTCGGGCACGATCTGGCGCAGCGCCGCAAACACGTCCTGTTGCAGGTGCATGTCCTCCAGCGCCAACTCTGCCTGCCCTACAAAGTCGGCCACGTTGGCCAGCTCCTCCAGAGATAGCGCCGGCTGGCCGTGGTTGCCCTCCACGCCAAGAATGCCCAGCGTGGACTGGCGATCCTTGCTGCGCAGTGGCAGCAGCCAGTAGCCGTTGCAGACGACAAAATCCTCGTTGCGCAACTCGCCGCGCCGGCTGGCGCTCTGACCAAAGGAGGTGAGCAGAGACTGCCAATCACAACCCTTCAAGAATTCGCTGGCTGCCTCGCGCGGGCCGCAAAACACCCGAATCTCGAGCGCGCCCTCCTGCATGGCCACCACAAACCCGCTGTGCACTCGCAGCAGGTCACATAGCGTGATCAACACGTTCTCCAGCAACTGCTCGAGGTCCGTGCTAGTCAACAGGTGCGAGTCCAACTCCTGGATCCAGATCAGCTCCTCGCGATCCTTGCGGTAGAGCAGCCGGTCGATGTAGGGTTTGGCCAGGCTGATAGCGACCTGCGCCAGCACAATGCCGATGGCCACGGCAAAGATGAGTACCGTGTCGCGGGGCAGGCCCAGGATGTCCTCGACCTTGGGTATGACCAGCATCAGCGCAATGATGATGGAGCCCAGCAACGGCCCGCGCAGGAGGTAGTGGACCAGGTTGTGTTTGATGACCCGATCAGGGATAAACACGCCCTGATAGGCGACTGTGTAGGCGCTCACGACGGTCATGAGGGCCACCGCCACGTTGCCCACCAGTGAGAGGCCAAGCACTGTGTTGGGCGACAGGTAGCGCGACGTGCCAGCCACCAGCAGATAAGGAAACACGCCGGGGCCCGGGGCGATGATGGCCACGGTCAGATAGGTCATGCGCCGTCGCGAAGTGGAGGTCAGACAGCGTTGCCGAGCACGAAAGACATTGAAGACGGCCGCGAGAACCGTTGCGAAGAAGTAGAGGGTGAACAAGCGAAAGTACGGTCCGGGCGCGAGGTGTGACAGATACTGCGGGCCGAGCCCATCGCGCACCACCCAATCGCTGGCCACTGCTAGCACAAGGAACACCAACCCGAGGACATAGGCGACACGCACCAGCAAACGGCGACTGGGTGAAGTGTCATTTGTGGTGCGCAGCAGGGCGTCCGAGAAGTGCAGCGTTGCAGCAGGCACGAAGGCAATCCCCAGCCATTGGAACCGCAGCCAGATCAGGGTTAGTTCCGGTGTGACCACGTTGGTAACCAGGATGTCGCCGACGTACACGGCCGTGGTGAAGGCCAGCAGTGCCGAGAAGGCAAGCGCGACTGGGCTGCGCAGGTTGTGCGAGAGTACGTACGCCAGCAGCGAAAAGCCGATAATCACATTGGCCGAGGCAAGGATAAGGTTGCCCAGCGACAATGAGGAGGTTATCCAGCTTCCCGACATTTCCTAGACTCCAACCAGGCCTTTCGCAAAGATGCTCGCAGACCGTCGCGGATGCGTGTCGCCGCTACAGGCCAATGCGCGCCACCCAGATCGCAAAGTAGTACACGATGGTGCCCGCAAACAGCAGGCTGTCTACGCGGTCGAGCATCCCACCATGACCGGGGATCAGGCTGCCCGAGTCCTTGACGCCCACCTGGCGCTTGATCAGCGACTCCGCCAGGTCACCCGCTGTGACGCCGAGCACCAGGATGGCACCCAAAGCCAGGCTCTGCCACCACGTCAGGCCGACGAAACGGCCCGCGATCAACGCTGCGATGATGCCCGTAGCAAAACCTCCGATAGCGCCTTCCCACGTCTTGTGCGGGCTGATGTGTGTGAAGAAACCATGTTTGCCCCACAGACTGCCCGCAAAGTACGCTCCCGTGTCGCAGACCCAGGTCACGGCGCATGTGAGCAGGAGCCACTCGAATCCGCGTGGCAGATTGCGCAAGAAGATCAAGTGGCCGAGCAGACCGCCAACATACAGAGCGCCGGTCAGCGTGAGTGCCCAATTAGCAAGGAAGCCGCGTGTCTCCTGGTGCAGGATCTGGCGCACCATTAGAAGCATGAGGGTGGCGGCCACGCCCCAACGCCACAGGCCAAACCGGGGATAGTACGCATCGAGCAGGAGTATGGCAATGAGCGTGAGGCCTGCCACATAGGATGGCTTGTAACCGCCAATGCGCATGATGTGGTAGAACTCGTACCCAGCCAGCAACGCCGCGACCGCAACCAGGGCCGCCAAGTAAGGTCCGCCCAAGTACGCCAGACCCAGTACGATGGGTATTAGCACCAGGGCGCTAAGAATGCGCTGGATCAGCACTGTGCCTCTTTTCCTGTGGCCGAGCTTAGGCAGACGTGGCGAGGTCTGGCAGTCCACCGAACTTGCGGGAGCGCCAAGAATAGGCCTCCAAGGCCAGGTGGAGCTCCTCGCGGCCAAAGTCGGGCCACAAGGTCGCCGTCGAATAGAACTCGGCGTAGGCTGCCTGCCAAACCAGGAAATTGCTCAGACGCATCTCGCCCGCTGTGCGTATGATGAGATCGGGGTCTGGTAGATCACCGGTGTACAGGTGCTGGGCCAGCGTCTCCTCTGTCACCTGCTCCGGGACAAGGCCTTCGCGCATCATGTTCCGCACCGCCTCTACGATCTCGCGGCGGCCTCCATAGTTCAAAGCGATGTTCAGAATCAGGCGCTTGTTGGCGGCAGTCATCTCCGTTGCCCTGCGGATCTTGTCGCGCAAGGAAGCAGGCAAGTCCTCCAGGGCGCCCAGTTGGCGAACCTGTACATCGTTCCTGTGCAGCTTGTCAAGCTCACGGTCCACCGACTCGGAGAGCAAAGCCATCAGACCATCCACTTCTTGACGCGGCCGAGACCAGTTCTCTGTGGAAAACGCATACAGGGTCAGTATCTGCACGCCGAAATCCGGGCACGCGCTGACAATGCGCCGCACATTCTCAGTTCCGGCGCGATGCCCTGCCAGTCGTGGCAAGCCGCGCTTCTGCGCCCAGCGTCCGTTGCCGTCCATGATGATTGCGACGTGCCTCGGGATAGCAGACAAATCGCTGCGCGCAGCAGTATCAGCCGCGGTGCTATGCATCGAGGTACCTAGACTTCCATGATCTCTTGTTGCTTGGCTTTGCCGATCTCTTCCATTTGTTCGACGTGCTTGTCATGGAGACCCTGCAGCTTCTCGCGGCCCTTTTCCAGCTCGTCCTCCGTAATGAGCTTTTCTTTCTCGAAACCCCGCAGGTCATCCTGCAGGTCTCGTCGGATGTTGCGCACCGCAATGTGGCCCTCTTCGACGCGCCGCCCCACGGACTTGCTCAGCTCTTTTCTGCGTTCTTCGGTCAGGCGTGGGATGGGAAGGCGGACGACGGCACCGTCACTGCTGGGAGTGAGGCCCAAGTCTGACTTCATGATCGCCTTCTCGATCTCCCCGATGGATGATGGATCCCAGGGACGAATCACCAGCAGTCTTGGCTCTGGGGCAGAGATGGCGGCCATCTGGTTGAGCGGCGTGGGCGTGCCATAGTACTCGACGCGCAGACGCTCCACCAGCGCAGGAGAAGCGCGCCCGGTCCGAATGGTCATCAGGTCTTCGCGCAAGGCCTCCACGGCCTTGCTCATTCTGACTTCCGCTTCCTTTAGTGTGTCCGTAACCATAGACTACCTCCTCCGCCTGGCAGTGTACGGGCTGCGCAACAAGTTGGCGGCCATCACAGGCCCTTCCCTGCTACGGCCACAAGACTGAGGGCCCAGGTGACATCGTCAGCGTCAACGGCTAATGATGGTTCCGATGGGTTCCCCACAGACCACCCGCTCGACGCTGTTGGCCTCGGCCAGCCTGAAGACAACGATAGGCAGATCATTGTCCATGCACAACGACAGCGCAGTGCTGTCCAGCACCTTGACCCCCAGGTTCAGCGCCTCAATGTAGGTCAGATGGTCAAAACGGCGCGCGTCGGGATAGGTCACCGGGTCCTGGTCATAGACCCCGTCCACCTTGGTGGCCTTGAGCATGACGTCCGCGTCGATTTCCATCGCGCGTAAGGCCGCCGCTGTATCGGTTGTAAAGTACGGATTACCCGTGCCAGCGCCAAAGATCACCACACGGCCCTTTTCCAGGTGGCGAGTGGCCCGACGCCGGATGTAGGGCTCAGCGACAGCTCGCATTTCGATGGCAGTCTGGACGCGCGTCGGCACGCCGCTGCGCTCCAGGGCGTCCTGCATGGCCAGGGCGTTGATCACAGTTGCCACCATGCCCATGTAGTCGGCCGTGGCGCGCTCCATCCCGCGCTCGAGCCCATCGCGACCACGCCAGATGTTACCGGCCCCGATCACGACGGCGACCTGGACTTCGAGCTCATGCACGCGCTTGATCTGCTCGGCAATGCTCTCCACGGTGGGCACATCGATGCCACGGCCAAGCTCACCCGCCAGCCCCTCGCCATTCAGCTTGAGCAGCACTCGGTTGTACTTGCTTCTCGCCATAGCCCCACCTGACCCCGGAACGGTTCCCGAAACAGTAGCGTGACGGATCACGCCCCTGCTGATGGATTCGTTCTCTCCTACTACTCGCCCAGTTCCATGCGCACAAAGCGCCGCAGGACGATGTTCTCACCGGTCTTGGCGACCTTGGCCTTGATCACGTCCTCGACCACCTTCTCCTGGTCCTTGATGAAGGGCTGCTTCAGTAGGCACACATCGGCGTAGAACTTGGCCAGCTTGCCCTCCGCGATCTTCTCGATCACGGCCTCTGGCTTCTTTTGCTCGGCCAACTGCGCCCGATAGATGTGCTTCTCTTTCTCCAACACATCGGCTGGGATGTCCTCGGGTCGAACGTACTGTGGGCGGGCGGCCACCACTTGCATGGCCAAGTCGTGCGCCAGTTCTTTGAATTCGGGCATGCGCGCCACAAAGTCGGTCTCGCAGTTCAGCTCGACCAGTGCTGCCACACGGCCCATATGCACGTAGGCCTCCACCAGCCCCTGGCTGGTCGCTCGATTGGCCTTCTTGGCAGCTGCGGCCAGGCCCTTTTCCCGCAGGATGTCTTGGGCGCGGGCGATGTCCCCGCCGCACGCGTCCAACGCTTTCTTGCACGCGAGAACCCCGGCGCCGGTGCTCTCGCGTAGTTGCTTCACCATCTCGTTCGTAACGGGCATGTGTGTCTCTCCTCGTGTGCGAATATCTCGTAGACCAGAGCGCAGCGACGTGGTGCCCATCTGAGACGCTGCGTCGATCGCGGCACGCGGGCGTGCCCTGTGCACCCCCGCGCCATTCCAGCTACGCGGGCTGATCCTCAACCTCAAAGGCCGAGAGATCCAGGCCGGTGCCGAACTCCTCAGGCGCCGCCGCAGGCAGCTCGACTTCCTCGGGCGGCTCCACCGGCTGTGCGACCCCCGGCAGAGTCTGGGCGAGTATCTCTGCCCCAACGCCCACCGCCGCACGTTTCTCGGCCATCTCGGGCGCTGCAGCCTCTTCTTGCTCAGCCATTACCACGCCGCGCATGTGCTGCCCTTCTATGACGGCGTCGGCGATCTTGCTCGCCATAAGCTTGATGGCGCGGATGGCGTCATCGTTGGCCGGAATGATATAGTCGATGGGATCCGGGTCGCAGTTAGTGTCCACCATGGCCACGACGGGAATGCCCAGGGTATTCGCTTCCTTGACCGCATTGACTTCGCGGTGAACGTCCACTACAAAGATGGCACCTGGCAGGTAGTACATGTTCTTGACCCCGCCAAAGCGCTTCTCGAGCTTGACCAGGTCGCGCTCCTTCCACAAGGCTTCCTTCTTGGATAGGTTGGCAAACTCACCGAGATCCTTCTGCTTCTCCAGCTCGAGCAGGTAGTTCGCGCGCTGACGGATAGTGCGGAAGTTGGTGAGTGTGCCGCCCAGCCAGCGCTCTGTAATGTAGGGCATGCCGCAGCGCTGGGCCTGCGCTACCAGGTTCTCCTGAGCCTGCTTCTTGGTGCCAACAAACAGGATGGTGCCTCCCTCAGCGGCCGTGTCGCGCACGAAATTGTACGCGGTCTCGAGCAGGCGCATGGTCTGCTGCAGGTCAATGATGTGAATGTCATTGCGCTCTGTGAAGATGTACGAGCGCATCTTGGGATGCCAGCGCCGGCTGCGATGGCCGAAATGCACTCCCGCTTCGAGAAGCTCCTTCATCTGTACAACTGCCATGGTTCTCTCTCCTTCGTTTTTGTCTTCCGCCCTCTTCTCCCCGCCATGGAGCCTGCCGGCCCGCTGTAGGCACCCGCTGGCACGCCATTGCAGTCTGAGGACGTGTGTGATAGATAAATGTCCGAACAGAAAGTATAGTCAAAAGTGCGACAATCAGCAAATGCGCTTGGAGCAGCAAAAAAGCGGGCCCAGGCAAGGTGCCTGGGCCCGCTGGCCATGGGCTCACTAGGCGGCGCACCTGGCTTTGTACACGACCGGGAGCGTGCGCAGGATGATCACCAGGTCCGTCGCGAGGGATCGACGTTCGATGTACTCCAGGTCGAGCCGCACGATCTTGTCGAAGGTCAGGCCGCTGCGACCGCTAATCTGGGCCAGCCCCGTGAGCCCGGGGGGGACTGCCAGCCGTCGGAGATGCCACATCGAATACTCTGCCACTTCATAGGCCACGGCAGGTCGTGGACCCACCAGGCTCATATCGCCACGCAGGACGTTGAGCAACTGGGGCAGCTCGTCCAGGCTGGTGCGGCGCAGCCACTTGCCGACGCGCGTGATGCGCTTGTCCGCACTGGGCTTGTACCCGATCTGGCTAGCCCTGGCAGTTCCGTGGATGTATTGGTGCGCGAACCGGCGGTGGATGTCTTCGTCAGTTCCGCTGTACATGGAGCGGAACTTGAACATGGTGAATTCCTTGCCCCACATGCCCACTCTCTTCTGCCGGAAAATGGCTGGGCCGCGGGAGTCCAGTCGCACTGCAAGGCCAATCAGGGCCATCAAAGGGGACAAAATGACCAACAGAAGCGCGGCGCAGATGGCATCGAGCCAGCGCTTGGCCACAGGATACAAAGGGACCCGCGGTTGCGCAATCCGGGAGCGCGCTACGGTCTCCACCGTAATCCTGGACCATGCAAATGCCTCAGTCTCGGCCTCGATCACTTGCCGCCTCCATGTCTTCTGCCGTGCTTGATCTACGCTGGCATGATACCACTAGCAGGTGAAAACACCATGAAAAGCGGCCAGAACGAGCATGACAGTTTATTCACTTTTGCACCGCACGCGACGGATCAGCGCCGCACGCGCAACTCCACGTCGTCCAGGTAGACCGCGGTGGCACCGGCGAGCCCGTCGTTCTTGACGCCGAAATGCACTTTGATCCGCTGGCCCGCATAGTAGCTCAGGTCAACCGTGCGTTGGTGCCAGCCTACTTCCAGATCGGTCCAGACCGTCGTGCGCAGCGAAAAGTCGTCGCTGGCGCGCAGTACGCAAAAGTAGATGCGGTCTGCGTCAGGCCAGGTACCGACAGGATAGTAGCAGAAGGTCAATACGGCCTGCGTCGCGTCGGCAGGGATCTCGACCGTTTGCTGGGCCGATGAGTAGCTATACACGTTGCGTCCGCTGGCGATGCCCAGGCGCATGGAGCGCAAGCCTCCGTGGGCATAGGCGATGGAATAGCCAGCCGGGTAGACCGTTCGCGGAATCTCCCAACCATTGTCCAACTCAAAGCCAGGGTTGATGAGCCACTGCTGCTCCGGTCTGGGCGTCGCAACCGCCGTCGGCGTCGGGACGACGGTCGGGACCGCCGTGCGCGTTGGCGTCGGCGTGGCAGTAGGTACTTCTGTCGGCGTGACAGCAGGCGTGGCCGTCGCTTCAGGGGTCGGCTCGAGCGCAGGCCCGGTCATGCTGGAATCGCGCAGCACGTTCGGCAGCATGACGCGGTAGGTCGGCAGCGCATAGAAATGTGCGGTGACCGCCTCGTCGCCATCCATGCGGAGTGCAACCACAGGATTGCTGCCAGAGACCGCTCCGGACCAATGGTCGAAGGCATACCCCGCGCGACTGTGCGCCGCGAGCGTGACTCGAGTTCCGACGCTATAGTGGCCGTCCTTGCAGTCGGGCGCGGGGGATGCGTCCACACCACCGCCTGCGGCGGGGCTCGCCAGCATGGTCAGATCAAAG
>Ga0315289_10009358_pt1 | contig 14116 bp, 9 predicted proteins | sample YL17G11_40_MG_FD_203452 | JGI IMG/M metagenome (GOLD analysis project Ga0315289, IMG submission 203452) | Sediment microbial communities from Yellowstone Lake, YNP, Wyoming, USA - YL17G11_40 | ecosystem: Environmental > Aquatic > Freshwater > Lake > Sediment | place: USA: Wyoming | collected...
TTTAAATTGGGTTCGTATAATTGGTGCTTTGCTTCTTATTTTCTTTTTGCCTGGTTACGTCATTCTTAATTTATTCCGGGTAAAGCTCGCAAAGATACCCTTGTCAGTGCTTTCCTATCTTCTAAGCTTATTCTTGGTAGCTCTTTTGGCTATAAGTGCTATGTTAATCGGGGTTAGTCTTGAGCGGGATGGTTTAGCACTGCTGCTATCTTTTAATGTTTTACTTCTAATCCTCTACTTGTTGAATGTATATATTCGTAAACCAGATGTTTCGAGTGAAAAGAATTTTCGGCGGTGCAACCTGAGTGGATTTTTTAACACACATAATCTGGTTCTTTTATGTGTAATAATACTGGTTTTCTTGTTATATTTCACGTCGATTTCTTATTTATTTCCGTTCTTCGGCGGCGATATGACTACTCATAATGGTGCGGCGTTGAACTTCATAAAAGAAGGAATTGTTTCAGCAACTTATCCAACTTATCCGTATCTTTTTCATGTAAATCTTGCTTCGTTCTATGTTCTTTCTGGTGTGCCCAGTATTAACGCTTATGACGCTCTTTCATTCCTCATTATAATGCCATATCTAGCTTTGTATTCAATGGTTTCTGCCTTCTTTAAGAGTAGAAAAATACCTGCAATAGCCACAGTTTTCACCATTTTCGGTGGATTCGGTTGGGAGCGGATTGTTGCTGAAAAAGTGCTCAATTTTCCGGGCTTGCCTGGTATGAGAAGCTTGATAGAGTCAGGAATAGGCTGGGGGGTCTCAATGCTCATGTGGTTTCCTTCAGAGCTAGACCCGATTTTCTTAATAGGAATTCCTTCTTTCCTCATGCTGGTGTATTTATCTCGATGTAAAAATATTAGCAAGTACACTTGTGGTTTTCTGATCGTTGGCGTCACAGTCGTCGGTTTCATGGGTCACATTATCGAAGTTGCCGTTTTCGTCATGATCTTAGCTTTGTTGTTCATACTTTCGAGCAGAAAGGAGTTCAAATTCGGGCTTGTAGCTATTAGTATGACGACCGGCTTACTTCTGATTGCTTTTTTGGACATGTTAGCGCCAGCAAGAAACTACCTCTCACAAGTTGGTAGCCACTTTTTTGTATTCTTGCTAACGATGGGCTTGTCAATTTTTGTGGCTATGTTTTCATATTTCGAAAGAAAATTGCATATTACCTTCACAGTAATGACCTTGCAAAAATACTTTAGGGCAAGGACTAAGAGAATTTTTTCTGCCGTTTTACTATTTCTTTTGATTTACTCCTATGGTCTGTGCTATTTGGTTTGGACCCAAACTGATCCATTAATAAATCGGAGCACAACGGTTGATGTTAACTCAGTTATCTTCAGTTATCCAACAAAAATGGGTGTAGCAGGAATCCTTTCAATTGGATGCATCGCATTCCTTCTCTTTCGCAAGAAAACAAATAATGAACCAAGACGTTTTGACTTTTTCCTTACTTTAGGCTTTATGTCCGTTTTGCTAATTATGATTGCGCCAATTGTTTTTCCAAATACAACTGGTCTTCTAAGACCTCCCTGTTATTTGATGATTGTTGTTAGCGTCCTCGCGGCAGCAGCTCTGACACAGCTCTTTTCTTGGCTGAAAAAGAGATCGTCATCCTCTGGCAAAAAGAAACTTGTTGTAGTTGGGTTATTATCCATAATTGTTGTGAGTAGCATTGCAAATCCGTTGCTTTATTACGGTGAGCAGTTCTCTGTCTGGGTAACAGGTCGATATAATATTTTAACTGATGCGCAAATTGAAGCTTTTAAGTTTTTAGAGAGGAACGTTCTTCCTAATCAGACTATTGGTGTTTTCGATAGTTATACCCAATATATGATAGCAGGTTATACGGGAATAAATGAGGGGCAAATTGGTTATGTTGGGTTGAGTGCCACTCCCGCTTTAGCTTTACAAAGGTTAAGTGACTGTCAAGTTAAGTATATAGTTGTAGACAAATCTATAGGTATCCCTGCAAAGTGTCAAGATTCTTTTGAAGCTCGCTATCTCTTGAATTGGCTCAAAGTCGTCTTTGAAAATGATGCATATATCGTCTATGAAGTCCCCTCCTTGTCTTATCCAACAACATCGCAGCTTGCCCTTGTAGCACCTAATGAGACTCTGCTATCAGAAAACTCAGATATAACCAAAAATATCGTTATGCATTTACCATTTGATGGTAACTCTGATGCCTTAATAGAATCTGGGATCAACGAATCTTCAACTTTCTGGGTTGAAGGTAAATACGGTAAGGCAGCTAATTTTGATGGTAGCGATGATTACCTTAGCTTAGCGAATCACAATTTCACATTTTTGAGTTCAGAGGAGGGAGCAATTAGTTTCTGGTTTAAGCCCACATGGGATGTCTACAGATACGCTGGGGCAGCAGTCTTATGTGGCGATAATGGAGCCGATTCTAACTATTTCAGGCTCTACTTTGACCCGTGGGGTAGTTTGCACCTCGTTATTCTCAAGGATGGACGCATGATTACTAACGTCTGGACACAACAAAAATCTTGGGAACAAAACACATGGTATTACATAACTGTAACTCAAGATATGGCTAATACTAGAATATATGTAAACGGCATAAATGACACTGTAGTAGATATTGACAGCAAGCATTGGTTTGGAGGCATGGCATTTCAAAATTTTTGGATCTGCAGATTCCAAAATAACTATCAAGAAATGATCTTGGATGATTTGAAAATATATAATCAGTCACTTTCTGCAAATGATGTATTGCGGTATTTTGACCCTGCCGAATTTACATTCCAAAACGTTTATCTTCCTTCCCTTTCGATGTTAGCCCTTTCTGGTTACAGATATGATGTAACAGCTAGTGATGCGCCATTTCGATATTCTTTTTTGGTTCTGCCATATGATCCTCCAAACGACTTCTCTATTGATAATTATGTACGTTGGATTAAAGAAGGGGGGCACCTAATTGTCCTAAACTCTATAGGACATGCCTCCTTTTCCAATATAATGGGTATTCGCCAAAATGGTGAGGCCAGTGTTGACGCAATTTTCGGAAACACAACTTGCGTTAATTTGTTAAACATGTCAGCACCTCTGGTGTACGTAAATGAAAATGACACTAAAACTATTGCTCAATATGCTTCCAACGGCAAGGCAATATCTCCATTCGCTTTGCAAAAAACAATTGGCGAAGGATCCATAACCTACATTGAAATGGAACCTATAGTATCTTCACTATTAGATAGTAATTCGAATCGACAAATATGGGCAAATTTGGGGTCGCTAACAAAATTACTTAACTTGAGTTTTTTGGCCTCTCTTAATGAATTACCTGCTTCATATCCTAATCTATTCTTTGACTTCTTCAGAGGAATGGCAAACTTTACGGGTGATATTCGCATCGATTCACCATCTTTTAATATTCCAACCTCCCAACCATTATATGTTAAACAACTTATTTCACTAAATGGCCTTAATTATAGCTTCAATAGTGCAACCGGTAGTCAAACTGACTTTTCGTCGGATTTGTTCATAAAAAACGTTGCGGTTCTCGGAAATGCGCCGTCCACATTGTTTTCATCTGAAGCGGAAATCTTGCCTCAATCTTCCTATGCGGAACGTTATCTTCTTGTAAATCTTAAGACAGAATTCAACTGGACGATGTCATTGCCTGAAGGACAATTAATTAGGTTGGATTGCTCTAAAGGCAACTTCAGTTATCAGATACTCTTACAGGGTGGAATAATAAATTTGATTGATGCAAGTACTGTCAAAAATATGTCGGAAAGTTTCTCGATACTAGCTAATGCTCCTTTGATTCACAATCAGGGTAACAGCTACTTTGACTACCTATCATTGTATATGCAACACTCAAGCACACAGATTGTCAACAATAACGTAATAATCGAGGGCAAAATTGACTTTCAAACTACTTTGTCTGGTAATGGTTCTTCTCTATCGCAGATATTTAATACCAGACCCGTTGTTCCTTATGCTACTTTCTCATCTTTCGTTATAAATGGTAAAGTTACACCTTTATACATGACTTTACGAAGCGGTATAACCAGATATCAAAATGAATGGTACCAACTTTCTTACCCATGGCAGAGCACCCTCGTTTCATGGTCTAATGCAGTACTATTGATTGCTTCGCTTGTCAGCGTACTGCTTATATATGCATTGTCAGATAGCACCATACGCATGAGGCTCATCAAGATTTTGTTTTGGAGAAATAAGGGGAAGTGTTTCCATGGTGCGTGACGAGATTGTTAGTTGTTTTGAGGGTGCCTATGTTTCAAGGTTTAAGAAAACTCTCAACAAGTTTGCTCAACCACAATTCTGCTTATTTCAGCTTTTGGATACGTATTCATATCTGCATAGTTTGAGAAGAAAGGTTAATCTCATCTATTTGACATTCTGAGAAGAAACAAAGGACGTCGAGTATATCTGTCACGAAGAAAAATTGTCTTAGCCTTCTTCGAAGGTTCTGATATTTCAAGACTGCAGAAAACTACTAAACAATTAAATGAAAACAGTGAGTATTTAGTTAAGGTAATAGCCTTTTCGCCAAAATCTGGGAAAGAGCTTCGAGATCACAAAATTGACCATGAAACATCAGATGTTTTCTACCCGCGAGAGAATGATATGCTGATTGGGCAACAGGTTTCTTGGATAGTCAAATACTGGTATAAAAGCTCAAATTTATGCAAAATCATTTTCTTTAATGGGGTATCTTTAGGTAATTTGTTAGAAGATTCCTTTTTTGATTATCTTTTGAACGTACTGATGACCATAGAAACATGGTTCTCGATTATCAACAAGGAGAAACCGGATGATATATTCATCTTCGGAAACGGTTCTTTTTCTTCAGAAATTGGTCAACGTATTACTGAAGAATTGAAAGTTGGTTTGCATGTTTACCGACCTGTGTTATTCCAAACATTCCTGTTTTCAGTAAAAAAGCAAGCTTGGAATGTCTTCAAGAGGTTATATTATTCTCGCCTACAGCGGTATCGCCTTCTTTTTTATGAGCGTTGGCTAAACAGGGGACTCCTCCGTCAAGAAGGCTATGGTAAAAAGAGAAGAATCCTGTTCGTCTTTACTTCGGGAGGTACTTCGGGCTTCATGACGTTATATCCAATAATAGAGCATCTTAGGTCTTTACCAGAAGTAGAAGTTACTGTTATTACTAATAATTTTGGAGCTATGAATAAATTAAAGCAAAAGAAAGTGCCTTTCTTAACATTTGAAAACCTTGAAGTGAGTTCAAAGGTTAATGAGAGCATTAACCGAAAAGGGGAGAGGTTGGCAGGTTTTTGGAAGGCGGCAAAACAATCCGTTACTTTTACTGATTTGTTTCAATATGGGGGGTTTAACTTCTGGTCATATGTGGAAGAAGAATTTTCTTTCAATTTAAGATATGGAACGACTCCTCTTATGAGATATATAACTGGTTTAGCTGCTTATCTTAGTAAGAAAAAGGTTGATGCCATAGTAGTCTCTCATGACGATCATACATTAGGAAGGCTTGCTGTTAAGGTTGCAAAGAAATTAGACATCCCTTCTCTTTTAGTAATACACAATCCTGCTACCAGCTTTTGTATCAGACAATTGCCCATTTATGCCACAAAAGCCGCTGTTTGGGGAGAACTTCACAAAAGCGAATTCGTGAAGAAAAAAGTCCCATCTTCAAAACTTATAGTAACGGGCTGTCCTCGGTTTGATGAGTACTTTAAGAAGCCTCTATTTGCAAGAGAAGCTGTCTTTAAGATGCTGAACTTAAATCAAGATAAAAAGACAATTTTGTTGGCCCCCGACCCAATTGAAGCGAACAAACAAATGGAGTTAATTATACTTTCAATAAGCTTGCTGAAGAAAATTAATAATATCCAAATAGTGATCAAGCTACATCCAGATGACAAGGATCCTGAATTTTACCGTCCAATAATTAAAAGCATAGATCCCTCAGAGTCAATTGTTCTGACGAAAGACTCAGATCTGTTCAGTCTCTTAAACATAAGTGATATGGTTATTGTAGATAGTTCAACAGTTGGTTTAGAAGCGATAATCCTAGGTAAACCTGTAATAGCCGCAAATTTTTCACACTCCCTAAAGAGCTTTTCATATGCGAAAAGTGGTGCCGCTCTTGGAGTATATGCACCTGAGAATTTTGCAGAAGCTGTTGAAAAGGTACTTTATGACAGAGTAGTTCAAGAAAAACTTAGAGTTGCTCGCGAAAAATTCGTTTACGAATATGCCTTTAAATTAGACGGCGCAGCCTCCAAACGAATCTCTGATTTGCTAATGGATCTTGATAGAATAGTTAAAAGTGAAACACTTGCCAAGGATTTTTGATAACCGAGCAATTTATGTAATTTCTGAGTTAAGTAAGCAAATTCTGAATTTAAATTTGTGCTTCTTTGTTTAGCTATAGACGCCTGTTAGTTTGTCAGGTTTTTGTCAACAAGCCAGCTTTAAGCAAACTGTTATAGTGAACCTTTTTAGACTGGAATGTTATTGAGATAACTTAAGTTGATGGCAATGCTTGAATCAAAAAAAGGTTCAAGACCAACACAAGTAAAGGATGATTTATCCCTATTAGATTTGATGATAGACGATACAGAGTCTGCTTCGGATTTGTACAAACCAACTAACTACTGGGCTAATTATGGGAAAAAGTTATTGCCTCAACTACGTTCTTTAGGATTGAGAGATTTTCGGAGAAACAAACGGATGAGTATATTAAGCAGATTCGGTGCTACTGACTTATTGCCTATCTCAGAAGCTCGTATTTCGTTATGGAAATCTATTTCTATTCCACCCAAAGTATTAGAATTGCTTTCGGAAGTGAAGACTTTTGAAAAGCTTTTTGGGGCGATTTCAAGAGGCGTTTCTGGCGTTGAGCTTCAAGATGTGAGAACGCTTTGTTATGAATTTGCCGAATGTTATGGGGAGGCAAATGGAGCTAAATCAATTCGTGAGCTTGAGGCTTCAACTGTTGGAAATCCAGAGGATCTGTTTCTTGTACAAGGAAAAATGTATACTATGTTACTGCTTTATTATTATATTCAATACGCGTATTGCTGTAAGTACCTAGACTTTGATTCAATTGATACAATGGTTGAAATTGGGAGTGGCGCTGGAAAGCAAATCGAGGTTATCAAGAAACTTCATCCACATATCAGTGTTTATGTTTTTGATATACCTCCACAACTATATGTATGTGAGGAATATCTATCTGCTTTATTTCCCGATTCAGTCGTGTCCTACAGAGAAACACGAACAATGACAAGTATTCCTAGCGATCATGAAGGAAAAGTATTCATTTTCGGAAATTGGAAGCTCCCCGAACTTTCAAATTTTAAATATGATTTATTTTGGAATAGTGCTAGCTTCCAAGAAATGGAGCCAGATGTTGTTCTAAACTATCTGAAGTGCGTAAACGAACAAACAAACTATGTGTTCTTAAATGAGATGATGGGCGGACAGAAACTCGCTAATAGAAAAGGTCAACTAGGTGTTCTCGAACAGACAAAACTTGAACATTACAAGAGAGGGCTTAAAGATTTTGAACTCCTAGATTTATCAAAGAGTATTTTTCTTCCTAGATCAGATCTACGTTATAGCTTCTCATTTTGGACCAAAAAGAGGTAGACCGTGCACTCTAGTTCGCACCCAGCTACCATTCTTTTTGAACGGTTTGATTATAATTATTAGTCTCTACCCTCTGCTTTGAGTATCACTATAGCTTACAATTTTGCGTAAGCCTACTTATTTGGTTATATTTTGAAGTATGGCTGTTAGTAATGCCGTAGGTTTTAAATAGCGAGTGTGGTGACTCTGTATAGTTTATTCAAATACAGTTCAAGACAAAGCCTTGTATAGAGACGGTTTCCTTGAAAAACAACTATGATGGATATTCCGCAAAAAAACTGTTCGAGAAAAAGAAGATACTAATAACCGGTGGAACTGGGTCCATTGGAAAAATAGCTGTCCAAGAAATTCTTAAGTTTAATCCTGCTGTAATTAGAATACTGGATGTTGATGAAACAAGAGAAGCTGATATGAGGTATGACTTGAAGGGCTATTCTTCAATTAGGTTCTTACTAGGTGATATCCGTGATAAAGAGCGTTTGAAACGCGCCGTAGAAGATATTGACATTATCTTTCACTTTGCTTCCTTGAAGCATGTTTCAGGATGCGAGTACAATCCTATGGAAGCTGTGAAGACTAACGTCATCGGTACTCAAAATATAATCGACGTTGCCTTAGATGAAGAAGTTGAAAAGGTTGTGTTTACTAGTAGTGATAAAGCTGTTAACCCATGCAATGTGCTTGGAGCAACTAAATTGCTTGCTGAAAAACTAATCACAGCAGCAAACTATTATAGAGGTGCGCGCAAAACTGTGTTTTGTAGCACGCGCTTTGGCAACGTGATGGGCTCTCGAGGATCAATAATTCCACTTTTTAAAGCACAAATAAGAAACGGTGGACCTGTGACAATTACCGACGAAAAAATGACAAGATTCGTAATGTCTGTTGCTGATGCTACCGATTTACTTCTGAGCGCTGTAAAACTGGCTCAGGGCGGAGAAGTTTTTGTTCCCAAAATGCACAGTGTAAAAATTGTAGACTTTGCCAAAGTGGTCATAAACGAGCTATGTGGTCCTAATCAAGACAAGACAAAAATCAATATCGTCGGCAGGTGGCCAGGTGAAAAACTCTTCGAAGAACTGATGACGGAAGACGAAGCTGAACGATCAGTGGAGACAAAAGACTTGTTCATAATAAAGCCTGAGATCTCGGAATATTTGGATACTGATAAATTCAAATATCCCGGCGCTAAACCAACAAAAATATTGGGCTACAGGTCTGTTGACGCGGAACTCCTCACAAGCGAGCAGATCAAAAACTTGCTGCGTAAAGAAAACCTCTTATGACACCCTGCATTTCATTCCCTTATCGTGTTTGATGGTCAGGTGAGCTTAAACGACAACTCTTGTGACCGGCGGAGCCGGTTTCATTGGACGCTGGGTAGTTAAGAAACTCCTCGATGCACCCTACAGCGTTACAGCATTGGATAATTTGAGTATCGGCAGTAACGAAAACATCTGCGATTTCCGAGGAAACCCCAATTTCAATTTCGTCAAAGCTGATATTCGAAATGGAGAATCCGTGGACACTGCTTTCAAAGACGTCGATCTCTGCATTCACTTGGCTGCCCAAATTAATGTGCAGGAGTCATTGGATTTTCCAGACAGGGCTTTCAGCAACAACATTGTCGGGACATACAATGTTCTGGAAGCTTGCAGAAAAAATGATGTGAAACTTGTGATTGTGGGATCTTGCATGGTTTATGATGTTGCTCTATCCCTAGCAATAAACGAGGAACACCCCCTCAAACCCTCGTCGCCTTATTCTGGCTCTAAAATTGCCGCAGAAAATTTGGCTCTATCTTATTATCATGGTTATGGATTGCCCGTAGTAATTCTGAGACCGTTTAACACTTATGGGCCATGCCAAAAAAGTAACTCCGAGGGAGGTGTTGTAGGCATATTCATTAAAAGGCATCTGGAAGGAAAAAACCTTTTAATTTATGGAGATGGAGAGCAAACGCGTGATTTTCTTTACGTTGAAGATTGTGTAGACTTCATTGTTAAGGCAGCATTTAACGATAAAGCCGTAGGCGAAGTGATAAATGCAGGAACAGGTCGTGATATTAGCATAAACAATTTAGCATTATTGATTTGTAAAGATGAAACAAAAATAAGGCATGTTCCTCACATTCATCCTTTATCTGAAATCCGCAAACTAGTTTGTGATTCCTTAAAAGCGAAAAACTTGCTTGAGTGGGAACCAATCACGCCCATGGACGAAGGGATAAGAAAAACTACGCAATGGGTCAAAAGCACCATTGAGCCTTCTGACCAAAATTCTTGCATGCCCACGTGAATTATGTTGTAGCGTAGAGGAATGAGGTTAACCATTTAATGTTCAACAAAGTGCTAATAACTGGCGGGAGCGGGTTACTCGGAAGCAATCTAGCAATGATGATGGAGAATAAGTTTGCGACACATGCCGTTGTTAACGAGCATCAAATGAAGTTCAAAACTTGTCAAGTACATCAACTGGACATAACCAAAGGCAAAGAGGTACTGAACGTTGTAAAAAGAATCAATCCGCAGTGGATTATACACACGGCCGCATTAACCAATGTAGACTACTGTGAAGTGAACAGAGAACACGCTTGGAAGATAAATGTCGGGGGCACCAGAAACATAGTAGCTGCCGCTGAGAAACTCCGCTCAAAAATAGTCTACATATCTACAGACTCAGTTTTCGAAGGTGCGAAGGGGATGTATACAGAAGGGGACTTGCCAAATCCTTTAAATTTTTATGCATTGACAAAACTTGAAGGCGAAAAGGTTGTTTGCAAATGTAACGTCCCTCATATAATCATCCGAACTAACATATATGGTTGGAACGCCTACGACAAGTCAAGCATCGCAGAATGGATACTTACTAGTTTAAGGGATGGAAAGAAACTTGCTTTATTTTCTGATGCTTTCTTTACTCCGACGCTCGTCAACAATCTTTCAGATGTTATTATAGAGATGTTACGGAAAGATTTGTCTGGCTTATTTCATGTGGCTGGGTCGGAGAGATGCAGTAAACTCCAATTTGGTTTGAGCTTGGCCGAGGTTTTTCATTTAGAACGGAATCTAATTGAGCCTATAACACTAAGTAAAAAAAATCTTACCGCAAAAAGACCGATGGATCCCTCTTTGTCCAGTGAAAAAATAAAAACTGAAATTGAAACAAACCTGTTGAATGTTGAGGAAGGTCTCAAAGCGTTTAAGAATCTTTATGATACGGGTTATGTAAAAGAACTGAGGAAGTGTGCATTATCAAAAATTTTAAATTAGGTAATCGTCTCATAGGCGAAGGTCAGCCAACATACGTAGTTGCTGAAGTTGGATCAAATTTTGATGGAAACTTTAAGCAAGCAAAAAAAATCGTGGCTCTCGCGAAGAATGCCGGAGCGGACGCAATCAAATTCCAAAGCTTCTTAGCAGACAAGATCGTGAGTGAACAAGGGTTTGAAAATTTTCAGATTTCTTTTCAATCAAAGTGGAAGAAATCTGTGTACAAAACGTATAAAGACGCGGAATTTCCAAGAGAGTGGCATCAAGAAATTGCGGACTATTGCCGAAAAAAACAAATTGATTTCTTCTCCACGCCTTACGATAAAGAAGCTGTAGATTTATTGGACGAGGTAGAAGTGCCTGCGTTTAAAGTAGGCTCGGGGGACATCGATTTTCTTTCATTGATAGAATATATGGCCAAGAAAGGTAAACCAATGATCATAGGCACAGGAGCGAGCACTTTAGGGGAGATAGAGGCAGTTGTTAAATTGATAAGAGCATCTGGAAACGAAGACATCGTTCTCCTACAATGTGTGACTAATTATCCTTCGCCAATTGAACAAGCCAACATAAGAGCCATGATAACTCTCCGAAAAGCTTTTCAAACTAACGTGGGCTACTCTGACCATTCGCCTGGTTATCTCGTGGCTTTAGGCGCGGTGGCTTTAGGTGCATGCTTTATTGAGAAGCATTTCACTTTTGATAAAACTCGCGAGGGTCCAGATCATCCCTTCGCCATGGACGTTTTTGAATTCTCAGAAATGGTTAAAAATATTCGATTAATGGAGAAAGCGCTAGGGTCGTTTGTTAAAAAACCTGTTGAAGCAGAAACAGAAACAACAGTTATACAGAGACGTTGCATTTACGCTATAGAGAATATTTCCAAAGGAGCGGTTATAACTGGAAATATGATTGCCCTATTAAGACCGAACAAAGGTCTTTCACCAAAATACGCGGACATTATTATAGGCAGAACAGCGCGAAAAGATATTTCGAAAGGGACGGCGATAACTTGGGACATGGTTTAACGCCGCCTCTCATTGTTATTATGTTGCCAATAAGCTACTTTTCACCTTTCCTTTTGGGATGAGTGTCTTTGAAAAGATTTAAATATCTAATATTGGGCGCAGGGATTACCGGGCTTAGTCTAGCATATCATCTGAAAGGACAAGAGTATGCCCTGTACGAAATGGACAACAAAGTAGGCGGTATGTGTAAAACAGAAAACGTGGGTGGTTTCCTCTTTGATTATGGCGAACACTTCATCCGCGTTGACAATAGCTACGTTAAAATGTTGATTAAAAAACTGTTACAAAACAATGTGCATAGCCAGTCACTTAATAGTGCAATTTATTCTGAAGGGCGATTAACGAATTATCCCTTCCAAACAAATCTCTTCGGATTGCCTGTAGACGTTGTCAAGAAATGCTTAGTTGGTTATGTAAAAGCTTTGTGTGAAAAAAAGCAAAACGAAAGAGAAGCAACAAACAATTTTGAACAATGGATTTACACAAATTTTGGCGCAGGTATTGCTACATATTTTCTGATTCCGTACAATGAAAAAATTTGGACATTACATCCGCGCTACATGACAACCGAATGGCTTTTCGGCGAGTCCATAGTACCCAAGGGAAGTTTAGAACTTGTAATTGAAGGTGCATTAAGACAGCGAGAGCGGGAAGAAAGAATACGGTGGTATCCTCTCAGAGGCGGAATAGAAAGTCTCGCAAAGGCTTTCCTACGCTTCATAGATAATGTTCACCTGAACAAGAAAGCTAAAGAAATTGAGTCCTCTAAGAGGCAAGTTACTTTTGAGGACGGCGAAGTAGTACAATACGAGCATTTGTTGAATACAATACCGATACCAGAATTGGTTGAACTTCTTTCTGATGTGCCTTCGGATGTTAAAAAGGCGGCAGCCAATCTTAAACATAATTCAGTTTTTTGCGTGAATTTAGGGGTCAATAGAAACAATCTCTCAGATCATCATTGGATCTATTTTCCAGAGAATAAATACATATTTTCAAGACTATATTTCCTATCTAATTTCTCTTCCTTCATGGTTCCCAGAGGGAAAAGCTCAGTGTCTGCAATGATAACTTATTCGGAATGGAAACCAATTGACAAGAGCAACATTATAGAAAGGGTCGTTCATGATTCAATAGAGGCTAAAATTTTGAAAGAAGAAGACAAGATATTTTCTCAGACCGTTGCAGATGTGAAATATGGGTTCAGCCTCTACACGCCTAATAGAACTAAAAGTGTAGAGTTGATTAAGGCGCATCTTATTGATAACGACATCAACACGGTGGGTAGATACGGCAATTGGGAATACTCTGGGATAGAACACGCGATCCTAAACTCTAAAGAACTTGCAGAATCACTTCAAAAAAGTAAGGGCTGATCGTTTTGAACCATTGGTTATTGGTTGCAGCTCAATCGATGCAAGAAACAGTGGAAATATAGTAAAAACGTATCCAGATTATCACATAGTAGCTACCGACGTCTCCGTAGAAAGACTTCTGATGTGGATAAACAGTATCACATTGAAACTTCCTATCTATTGAAGAAGGGTTAAAAAAAGGGTAGACGCAGTTCTCGTCATGTACATCTCCGAGCTTGCGCGCACTGATCTTCGCTGGAGGAGAGCACGTAATTAACACATCGTCAGTTGTAGGGAAAATAAGAAATATTGGTCAATCTAATTATGCAGCGGCAAAAACAGTTGTTGTAGGTCTCACAAAATCACTTGCAAGGGAAGAGGCTAAAAAAAGAGTCACAGTTAATGCTTTTGCTCTAGTCACAGAGATTGACACTCTTGCTGGTATAGATAATAGGCGAAAACAAGAGATACTGAAACATATCCACTTCAGACGGTTTGGGAAAACAACGGAAATTGCCAGTATAGCTGCGTTCCTCGCATCTGATGACGCAAGCTATATTACAGGCCAATTTCTGAGCATATACAGTGGATTGTACATTCGACATCATACTCGTACAATTCAGAGCCCAATAGTAATGATTCTTTAAGTATAACGGGTTCTCTTCCATATACGGCAATGGATCGATAAGACGGGGTCAAAGGGCGCACGGAGGTTTACTGAGCATGAGAGTCGTAGCTATTATTCAGGCTCGTATGGGCAGCACTAGGTTACCTGGGAAGGTGCTGCGGGATATCTACGGAGAAACGATGCTGAGTCGT
>Ga0315289_10009359_pt1 | contig 14115 bp, 11 predicted proteins | sample YL17G11_40_MG_FD_203452 | JGI IMG/M metagenome (GOLD analysis project Ga0315289, IMG submission 203452) | Sediment microbial communities from Yellowstone Lake, YNP, Wyoming, USA - YL17G11_40 | ecosystem: Environmental > Aquatic > Freshwater > Lake > Sediment | place: USA: Wyoming | collected...
TGTTGATGACCACGATGGGCCTGAGGCCCGCCGCCAGGGCCTTCCCCAGGACGTAGCGGGTCTGCGGCATGGTGCCGTCGACGGCGTCCACGAGGAGGAGCGCCCCGTCGGCCATCATGAGGACGCGTTCGACCTCGCCGCCGAAGTCGGCGTGGCCGGGCGGATCGATGATGTTGATGTGGAAGTCGCGGCCCGAGCGGTCGGTGTAGCGGATGGCGCAGTTCTTGGCCAGGATGGTGATGCCGCGCTCGCGCTCGATGGGGTTGGAGTCCAGGATGCACTCCCCCTTGAGTTCCCCCGCGCGGAACTGGCCGCACTGGCGGAGCAACTGGTCCACGAGCGTGGTCTTGCCGTGGTCCACGTGGGCAATAATGGCAACGTTGCGGATTTCCTGGGACATAAAGCCTTTCTTTGAGAGGTAAGCGTGCGTGAAGCGGTCAGCCGGAGAGCGCGAGGCCGTTATCGGAGGCGGGGCGGATCGTGCAGTTTCTGGCGCGCCGCCACCGACCCGCGGCCGCAGGCAAACCGCGCCGCGGCCGTGGCAACGCCCACCCGAATTTCATGCGTCGTGGCGGATAACATAGGTCAAGGAATGATACTCGATTTCAGGCCGAAGTCAAGGGCGGAGTTGCCGGAAGTTGGAGGGAAAGCCGAAGGAAAAGGGGGCTGCACCCTTCTCGCGCCTCATAAAAAGGGGGCTGCACCCTTCTCGCGCCGTTTGCGAAAAGGGGGCTGCACCCTTTTCGCGCCGTTTGCGAAAAGGGGGCTGTCCCCTTTTCACGCCGTTACGAAAAGGGGGCTGTCCCCTTTTCCAAGCCCTGCCGCGCCACGTGTTGACATTTCTTGTGCCATCGTCTATTCTGTCGCCATGCCAAGAGCTCCACGAGCCTCTGTCGGCGGAATCGTCTATCACGTCCTGAATCGCGCCAATGGCGGGGCCACGATCTTCAAAGGCGCGGGCGACTACCAGGCCTTTGAACAAGCGCTCCCGGAAGCACGCGACCGGCTGGACATGCGCATCCTGGCCCACTGTATCATGCCCAATCATTGGCACATGGTGCTTTGGCCTCGCGGGGACGGCGACCTTTCGGAATTCATGAGTTGGCTGACCACCACCCATATCCGCCGGTGGCACGCCTTCCGCAAGAGCGACGGCACGGGCCATCTCTACCAGGGGCGATTCAAGTCCTTCCCTGTCCAAGAGGACGCGCACTTCCTCACCGTCTGCCGGTATGTGGAGCGGAATCCGCTGCGGGCCGGCCTCGTGACCCGCGCCGAAGATTGGAAATGGAGCAGCCTGTGGCTGCGCCTGCGCGGGGATTCCAAAGCCAAGGCCCTTCTCGGCGATTGGCCTCTCCCCCTGCCCCCCAACTGGGTCGGGCGGGTGAACGAACCCCTGACCCAGGAAGAGTTGGACGCCGTCCGAAAATGCGCGGCGCGAGGAGCCCCCTACGGCGAGTGCGAGTGGACTGTGCATACAGCCGCCAAACTCGGACTCGAATTCACTTTGCGCCCACGGGGCAGACCGAAGGAGCGCCGCTAGAAGCGGAAAAGGGGACAGTCCGCTTTTCTGGAGGGATATCGTGGGTCTTTTTGACTGGCTTCGGCGCCTCGTGGCAATAAATGGGCGACGGCCCCGCCCCAACGGGTACCCGTCTGTGACAGGTGCAGGCACCGACTTGTGGACTTGCTGGCATCGTCTCGTTCCTATGCGCGAGCAAGATCTGTACTCCCCCACCCAACTGCTTCGGTCACCTAGACAGGTTCCGGCCGCTCCCGGGATCTATGCATGGTACTTCGATGCTCTCCCTCGTATTCCGACGGCCAACTGTTACTCGGTAGGACGTTGGCGGCTTATGTATATCGGGACCGCTCCCCGTAATGAGGACTCATCAGGTAACTTGCGTAAGCGCATATGCAAGCAGCACCTTGGGAAAAGCGTGTCCGCCTCAACGCTCCGGTTCAGCCTCGCGTTTCTCTTGCAGAAGGAACTGGATCTTGAGATCACGCGAAGGAAGCAGGGTGACAAGTCATGGTGGTTGGGGGCCGCCGGGGAGCAGTCACTTACGGACTGGATGTGCGACCACGCTCTTGTGGCCTGGTCAGCAGCTCCTCAGCCTTGGGAACATGAGGGCAGGATGGTTGGCGTGCTGGGGGGCGCGCTGCCCCTAAACATAAGAGGTAACACGAGCAATCCCCTTGCGCTGAGGCTCAAGAGAGATAGGACTAGGTGGAGGAAGCGGTGTCTTGGTATCGAGTGAAATAGGCGGGGCCGAACGCGATCAGTAACGTTCTGATCTACTGGCGCGACTACAAGAATAAGCCGGTCGGAGCCGCCGGCGGGATGTGCCGACGATGCGAATGCCGCATGTTCGGCGGGCACCATGCGGCGGCCGCCGTGGTAATCGGCATACGAAAGGAATCGATCTCAGTGCGTGTCTCAACCTGCATGGAATGCACAGGGAGTGTGCGATGGCGGAACTGAGTACCTGGTCAGTTGCGGCTGGGATCCTTCTCCAAGAAGGGAAGGCCCTGTATTATACAGAGATCACGGATCGTGCCCTGTGGAAAAGGGGACAGTCCCCTTTTCGCAAAAACGCGAAAAGGGTACAGCCCCCTTTTCCTGGCAGCCTGCGCCCCTCCGACGGAAAAGGGGACAGTCCCCTTTTCCTGGTCCACCTCTTCTCCTAAGCCTTTCCTTCGCCGAACAGCGCATCGACGAAGGCGTCGGCGTCGAAGGGCGCCACGTCGTCGGCCTTCTCGCCGATGCCGACGAACTTCACCGGGATGCCCAGGTCCTGCCTGATGGCCAGGACGATGCCGCCCTTGGCCGTGCCGTCGAGTTTGGCGAGGAAGATGCCCGTCACATCGGTTGCGGCGCGGAATTCGCGGGCCTGCGCAATGGCGTTCTGGCCGGTCGTCGCATCCAGCACCAGGAGCACCTCGTGGGGCGCCCCGGGGATGCGCTTGGCGAGGACCTTGCGGATCTTCCCGAGTTCTCGCATCAGGTGGTCCTGCGTGTGCAGGCGGCCGGCCGTATCGACGATGAGATAATCGATCTTGCGTGCGATGGCGGCGTCGGCGGCATCGAACGCCACCGCCCCCGGGTCGGCCCCCACGCGGTGCCGCACAATATCGACGCCCACGCGGCCGGCCCAGATGGCCAGTTGCTCGTCGGCCGCCGCACGGAACGTGTCGCACGCCGCCAGCAGGGCCGTCTTGCCTTCCGACAACATCAGCCGCGCCAGGCGCGCCACGGCCGTCGTCTTGCCCGAGCCGTTGACGCCGACGAGCATAATGACGGTCGGGCCATCGGGGTTGGTGCACAGGCCCGCGGTGTCGGCCCGCAGGGCTTCCTTGAGGTCCGTCTTGATGATGCCCAGGAGGTCGTCGTCGGCCGTGATCTCGCGGTCGCGGCAGCGGGTCTTGAGGTCCTCAACAATCCTGCGCGTGGTGGCCACGCCCACGTCGCCCAGGATGAGGGTCTCTTCGAGTTCGCGGAGGAACTCGGCGTCGATCCGCCGGCCGACGCGGAACAGGCTGCGCACCCCGTCGGCGAGTTTCGAGCGGGTCTTCGTGAGGCCTTCGGCCAGTTGGGTCAGCCACTTGAAAGCCATTGCCAACTCCTATTGCGGATTGCGAATTGCGGATTGCGGATTCAAAGACGAACAACGCGGAGCGCGGAACGCGGAACGCGGAACGAGCGGCGAAACGGCATCGCCGGATGGCGCTCCGAGTTCCGAGTTCCGAGTTTCGGGGTCCGGGTTCGCCGTCTTTCAATCCGCAATTCGCAATCCGCAATCCGCAATCACTTGTCAGGTCCCGCTCCACCCGAACTGGATGCATCCGCCCCGGCCGCGCCGTCCTTGCCGCCCTTGCCGGCATCTTCGCCCTTCACGAGCCGCAGGATCTTGTCGAGCACTCCGTTGACAAACGCCGCCGACTCGGCGGCGCTGAACCGCTTGGCCAACTCGATGGCCTGGTCAATGGCCACGCGGTGCGGAATGTCGGGGCACTGCGAGATCTCGTACGCCGCCAGCCGAAGGATGTTCCGGTCCAGGACGGCCATGCGTTCCAGTCGCCAGTGCTCGGCGGCCTGGCCGATGAGGCGGTCGGCCTCGGCCCGCCAGCCCCACGCGCCTTCCGTGAGCCGCCGCGAAAAGAAGTAGACCTCCGGGTCCTTCGTGCTCTCGCGCAGGAATTCCACCATCTCGGCCGAGAGGTCCTCGCGGCGAATGTCCAACTGGTACAGGGCCTGGAGGGCGATCTGTCGGGCCTGCTCACGTCGCTTCATGCCAAACCTTCAACGAACTCAAGACCCCTATTCTCTCCGCGTGCTCCGCGGCCTCTGCGGTGAACCGTACGGCCGCCAGAGCGGCCGCGCGATGAAGACGGCCCCCGGCTACCGGGCCTGTTTCTTCGCGCCGAGTTGGTCCAGCAGGTTGGCCATTTCGATGGCGCTGGCGGCCGCATCGGCCCCCTTGTTGCCGGCCTTGGTGCCGGCCCGCTCGATGGCCTGCTCGAGCGTATCGGAGGTGATGACGCCGAAGATCGTCGGCACGCCGGTCGCCGCGGCGACCTGGGCCACGCCCTTGGCGACCTCGGCGGCAATGTAGTCGAAGTGCGGCGTGGAGCCGCGGATGACCGCCCCCAGGCAGATGACCGCCGCGTACCGGCCGCTCTCGGCCATCCGCTTGGCCACCACGGGGATCTCGAACGACCCCGGCGTCCAGGCCACGTCCACCGCGTCGGGGTCCGCGCCGTGCCGCTCCAGCGCATCGAGGCACCCGGCCAGCAGTCTGGACGAGATGAACTCGTTGAATCGCGACACGACCACGCCGAACCGGTGCTTCCCTGCGACCAGTCGGCCCTGATAGACGTTCGCCATGAGGTTCTCCTTATGCTCTGCGGTATTCCGTCGCCGCAGGATACTAGTTTAGCCCCGCGGCCGGGAACTTCAAGTGCCCACCTGATCGCCGCGCCCTCGTAGGGGCGACCCTGCGTGGTCGCCCTGTGCCGTTCAGGGCGGCCACGGTCGCCGCGGCGACCCGCCCCTACACCGCGGTCGGCGCCGGCACGTTTGTCCTGTAGCGCGGCCGTACGGCCGCGCACGGCTGCGCCCGTACGGGCGCTACATAAGCCCCGGCCCAACCGTAACTGACGCGATACACATTGCGGGCCTGTCGGGCTGATGCGTCTACAAGAGGCCCCACCGGCGGCGCAGAATCCACTCCGCCGCAAGGAAGGCAAGCACCACCCCCAGGAATACTCGTCCGGAAGCCAGGGGCCACTGGCGATCCGCCTCGACCTTTCGCGGCTCAAGACCGGCGGCCAGTTCCGCCAGGAGGCCGCCCAGGCCCTCGATTCGCCGGAACGTCCCGCCGCCGGCCCGGGCGATGCGTTGCATCGCCTCCGCGTCGGCCAGAAGGTTGGCCATCTCGAAATCCTGCTCCACAACGACGAACTGCGCCCGAGATTGCTTCGCTGCGCCGCCGACGGCAGCCTCGGCACAGAGCGTGTACACGCCGCCGCGCGCCAGGGGCACCAGCGCCCGCCAGTCGCCGGCGGCGGGCGAGAGGGCAACCTTGCGCGCCACGCCGTCGGGGCCGCTCATTTCCACTGCGGGGACGGTGCCGCCGGCGCCTGCGTGGACCGTTATCTCGACCTCGGGCGGGTGGTCGGGGTCGGAAATCAGGTACCGCGGCCGGTCGGTCATCACCCAGAGGTCGGCCTCGGGTTTTCCGTCGCGGCCGGCGAGCCAGAGGATCACCTGCCGCCAGAGCCGCCGGTACGTTTCCGGGCCGCCCGTCTCGTCGGCCGCAAGGGCCCACTGCCACGTCGTATCGACCGTGAGGGCCGCCACGCGGCCGCGGCCAAACTCGCGGACCGCCAGGAGCGGCCGCCCGTCCGCCGACTCCGCCAGCAGGAGGGCCTCCGGGCCGAGTACCCCCACCGCGTTTGCCCCCGACAGCGTGGGGAGGGCGTCAAAGTGCATCGCGCCGCCGGCCGCGCCGTCGCGCAAGAAGATAAAGTGCCCGGCCGCGCCTGCGGCGGGCCTGAAGCGGATGGGGCCGGGCGCCTGCCCGTCGCCGGCGGCAATCGCAAACGGCAGCACCCCAGCCAGCGGCGTCTCGGCCCAGCCGCCGGGACCGTACGCGCCCAGGCCGCCGAGCGTAAGCAGGCCGAGGCTGCCCGCGCGGATTCGCTCGGCCACCCGCACCACGGTCTCCGGCGGAAGGGCCGCGGCAGGCAGGTCGCCGAGAACGACGAGCCGCACCGCGTCGATATCGGCGGGAGAGACGTCGGCTTCCCTGCCCGAATCGCCCAGGAGCAGCCGGCGGTCCAGTTCAATCTCCTTCGCGTCGCCCAGGGCCCGCGCGAGGAACTTGCCCTCCGGGCAGATACGCCCGTCCAGGTAGAGCACGCGGATGCCGCCCTCATCAACCCGCAGGGCCGTCTCGGCCCGGTTGTTCCCCGTGATGAGTTCGCCCTCCAGCGGCTCCACCGCCAGGGCCAGGCGCACGAGGCCGGTCGCGCCGGCGCGCGGCGTAAAGACGACCTCCTGGAGGGTCTGGTTCGTCTCGGGCCGAAACGTCCGCCGCTCGATTTCCTTGCCGTCGATCGAAAGAACGGCGTCGAACGTCTTTCCGGCGAGGCCGAGCGTGGCCACGACGGCCCGCACCTGGGGCCGGGTGCCGACGAAGACCCGCGCGGGCGCCCGCAGGTCCCTCACCGCCACGTCCCTGACCCGGTCCGTCGGCGCATCGCACCCGACCAGCACGGTGTGGATGCGCACGCCGCGCGACGCCAGCGTCCGCGCGGCCGCCTCGGGCGACCCGCGCCCGTACGGGCGGCCGTCCGAGATGAGCACCACCGCCGCGCAGCCCCGCTGTTCACGGATAGAGTTGAGTGCCTCGCCGATGTCCGTGCGCCCGTCTGCGGGCTCCGGCGCCAGGTCGTCGGTGGGCCGCATGTGCGTGCCGAAGGCGTACGGCTTGATGGGGCACTTGGCGGCAAGGTCGGCGTAAGGCTCCTTCGCGCCGGCGAGCGCGAACCGCACGGCTTCCGCGCGGCTCGCGAAAACGGTGGCTGCACCCTTTTCCGCCGGCACGTCGCGAATCGCCATGCTGCGCGAGGCATCCACCAGGAAGGCCACCTCGGCGGGCGTTTCCTCGGTCGCCTTCCAGCGGACGGCCGGCCGGAGCAGCAGCATCCCCACGGCGGCCGCCACCAGGAGGCGCAGGACGAGCAGTGCCGCACGCCGCCCGCACGAAAGCGCCGGCGGCCGCACGAGCGCCGCCGCCGTCACGGCGGCCGCCAGCAGCACGGTCACCGCTACGGCCCAGGCGGGCGCAAGAAGCGGGGCCAGCGTCAGATGGTCTTCCATGTTCACCACCGCCAACACGGCGCAAAATCTCCCTTACGACTCGCGCAAAGCCAATCATAGTACCATCGGCACAAGAGACATCGCGGATTGCGAATTTCGGATATTGAACGCGGTGGGGTGTGCCAGAAGTTCCTGGCACGCAGAAAACGTTGTCATTCCGAGCGAGCGAAGCGAGTCGAGGAATCTCGCTGTGGCCGTTGCCGTGTTCCCGTTCGCACGGCGAGACCCCTCGACTTCGCTCGGGGTGACATCAAGAGAAGCCCTGCCAGAAACTTCTGGCGCACCCACGGGGTGTGGCACGGGGCAATTGCCTTGTCGCCCCTATGCGCCGGGCCTTATACTCGGCGCCTGAGCACTATCGCGCGGCGGGTGCCCGCCAGAGGCGGGTAAATTCCGACCCGCCGCGCGTAACGCCAAGGGGCGATTGAGGGCCGAACACCGTGAAGGCGTTTCTCGACAGGGCGTGCGAGTTGATGCGGCAGGCGGGCGCCTCGTACGGCGACATCCGCATCCGCGAGGACCGCAAGGAGAACATCGCCGTCAAGGACGGCCGGCCCGAGCACATCGCCGCCGAGCGATACGCGGGCTTCGGCGTCCGCGTCATCGTGGGCGGCGCGTGGGGCTTCTTCGGAACGCACCGGCTGGAGGAATCCCAGGTCGAGCCGGTCGTGCGGCAGGCGGTGGCCATCGCGCGGGCCTCCGCCAGCCTGCCGCATACGCCGGTCGCGCTGGCGCCGGTTGAGCCGGCCGTCGGCACGTACACGACGCCGCACCAGGTGGACCCCTTCCGGGTGCCGCTGGAGGAGAAACTCGCGCTCCTGGCCGCCGCGACCAGGGCGATGCGCGGGCCGAACATCAAACTGGCCCAGGCCTTCGCATCGGCCTTCTGGGCGCACCAGCACTTCGCCTCCACCGAGGGCGCCAGGATCGAGCAGACCCTCGTCCAGACCGGCGGGGGCATCGCCGCCACGGCCATCGCCGGGGGCGACATGCAGGTCCGGTCGTACCCGAACAGTTTCCGGGGCAACTTCGCCACGGCTGGCTGGGAATACGTGCAGGCGATGCGCCTGGCGGAGGAGGCCCCGCGCGTGGCCGAGGAGGCCGGGGCGCTCCTGGCGGCCCCGCCCTGCCCCGCCGGCCGGCGCACCATCATCCTCGACGGCGGGCAACTGGCACTCCAGGTCCACGAATCGTGCGGGCACCCGATTGAACTCGACCGCGTCCTGGGCATGGAACTTTCTTACGCGGGCGACTCGTTCCTCACGACGGATAAACTCGGGCGCTTCCAGTACGGCTCGCCGCACGTGAACATCGTGGCCGACGCGACGGTCCCCGGCGGCCTGGGCACCTTCGGCTGGGACGACGAGGGCGTGCCCGCGCAGCGCACCGCCATCGTCGAGGCCGGCCGCTTCGTCGGATACCTTTCCAGCCGCGAGACGGCCCCCGCCGTCGGCCGCACGTCCAGCGGGGCGATGCGCGCAAGCGGCTGGCACCGCATCCCGCTCATCCGGATGACCAACGTGAACCTCCTGCCCGGCGCGGCCGGACGCCTGGAGGATCTGCTGGCCGACACCGACGACGGCCTGTTCCTGGCGACCAATAAGTCGTGGTCCATCGACAATAAGCGCCTGAACTTTCAGTTCGGCACCGAGATGTGCCGCGAGATCAAGGGCGGCAGGTTGGGGCAACTCTACAGGAACGCCACCTACACCGGCATCACGCCCGAGTTCTGGGGCGCGTGCGACGCCGTCTGCGGCCAGGAGGCGTGGCGACTCTGGGGCACGCCCAACTGCGGCAAGGGCGAGCCCAGCCAGACCGCCCGCGTCGGCCACGGCGTCGCCCCGGCCCGGTTCCGCAATGTCCAGGTAGGAGTCCGGGCATGACCGCCACCGCTCCGCTGCCGGCCTCCCCGTGCAAGGACCGCGAAGCCAGGTTGCTCGACATCGCCGCCCGTACGGGCGGGGGCGGGGCCGACGAGATCGAGGCCGTCTTCCTGGAGGGCCGCTCGTACCTGACGCGCTTCAGCCGCAACCACATCCACCAGAACGTGGGCGCCGAGGAAGTCTGGGCCAGCCTCCGCGTGGTCGTTGGTAATCGCCTGGGCGTGGCGACGGCGTCGAGCCTGCGGCCGGAGGCGCTGGCCGGGGCACGCGACGAGGCCGTGGCGATTGCGCGGGCGTCGGACCCTGTGGAGGACTGGCCGGGCCTGCCGCCGCCGCGGCCGGTGGAGCCGCTCGCGGCCTACGATGCGGCCACGGCCGAGGCGTCGGCCGAGGCGCGGGCCTCCATGGCCGGCTCCGTCATCAACGCCGCACGGGCCGTCAAGGGCGAGGCCGCCGGCGCCGTCGAGATCGAGGAGGGGACGGTCGCCGTGGCCAGTTCCACCGGCGTCGCCGTCGCCTCCAGCCACACGCGGGCCACCCTGCACACGGTGGTCACCTGCGGCGACGGGTCGGGGTACGCGGAGGGCCAGTCAACGCGCATCGGCGACCTTGCGGCCCGTGGCATCGGCCGGCGCGCGGCCCGCAAGGCCGCCGACAGTCGCAACCCGCAGCCCCTGCCGCCGGGTCGGTACGACGTCATCCTGGAGCCTGCGGCCACGGCGGAGTGGGTGGAGTTCCTTTCGTACATCGCCTTCAGCGGCAAGACGTTCCAGGAAGGCCGCAGCCCGCTCTCCGGCCGCCTGGGCCAGCGCGTGACCGGCGAGGCCGTGACGATCTGGGACAACGGCCGCGACCCGCGGACCCTGCCGCACGCCTTCGACTTCGAGGGGATGCCCACCTCGCGCCTCGTGCTCATCAGCCGCGGCGTGGCCAAGGCTGTGGCCTCGGGCTATTACCGCGCCCGGCGTCTGGGCAAGCGCCGCTCCACGGGCCACGCCCTGCCCGCGTCCTCCGGGTTCGAATGCCTGCCGATGCGTCTTTTCATGAAGGGCGGCCAGGCGAGCCTGGAGCGCCTCATCAAGGAAACCCCACGCGGCCTCTTGATTACGCGGTTCCACTACACGAACATACTGGACCCCATGAAGACCGTCCTGACGGGGATGACCCGCGATGGGACGTTCCTGGTGGAGAATGGTGCGGTCGTCGGGCCGGTCAGGAACCTGCGGTACACGGAGAACGTGCTGGAGGCCCTGGGGCGGATCGACGGTGCGTCGCGGCGGCTGACACTGACCAAGAGCAACTGCGTCGTGCCGGCCGTGCGCATCCGCCAGGTGCAGTTCACGGGGGCCACGGAGTTCTGATCGTTCGGCAAAAGACCTACAGGAGGGAGGGCCGGTATGAGTTGGTTGGATCTGCAAGGAAAGGTGGCCATCGTCACGGGCGGGGCGTCGGGTATCGGGAAAGCCGTGTCTCACGCCCTCGCCCAACAGGGCGTCGGCGTGGCCGTCGCCGATGTGAACGAAGAGACCGGCGCGGCCATGCTCAACGAACTCTCGCAGCAGCGCGGGGGTAATCACATCTTCGCGGTGGCAGACGTGACGAGCCGCAAGAGCGTCGAGGACCTCGTGCGAAAGACCGTGGCATCGTTCGGCAAAATCGACATCCTGGTTAACAACGCCGGCATAAACATCCCCCGGCTGCTGGTCGATCCCGCGGGCAAAGAGGAACTGACGGAGGCCATCTGGGACAAGATCGTCGCGGTAAACCAGAAAGGCGTGTTCCTTTGCACTCAGGCGGTGGTACGTCACCTGGTTGAGGCCCGGCGCGGCGGCGTGATCATCAACATGGCCTCGGAGTCCGGCCTCGAAGGATCCGAGGGACAGAGCGTATACGCGGCGACAAAAGCGGCACTCTACTCGCTGACGCGCTCGTGGGCCAAGGAATTGGGCAAGCACGGCATCCGGGTCACCGGGGTGGCGCCGGGCATTCTGGAAGCCACGGCCCTGCGGTCCGACGAGTACGACAGGGCCCTCGCCTACACCCGAGGCATCACGGCGGGGCAACTCCGGGCGGGTTACAAGAAGGTTTCCATTCCGCTGGGCAGGGCAGGCACGCTTCAGGAAGTGGCGGACGTGGTCGCATTCCTCGCTTCCGACCGCGCCGGGTACGTTCATGGCACCGTCATCAACATCTCCGGCGGAAAATCCAGAGCGTGAACCGGCCGCGACAGGCTTCATCGGCCACGGCAACCGCGGCGGGACTTGCACCCGCGCGGCACCCGAGAGAGATGGCAGGGCACGCAGAAGGGTCTCAATGAAAGCACTGGTCTTACATGGTATCCGCGACCTGCGCGTGGACGATCTGCCGGAACAGGATCCAGGCCCCGGCCGGCTGAAGGTCCGCATTCGGGCGGTCGGCGTTTGCGGATCGGACATTCACTATTACAAGCACGGCCGCATCGGCAAGCAGGTCGTGGAAAAGCCGATCATCGCCGGCCACGAGGCGGCAGGCGAAATCGTCCAACTCGGGCCCGGCGTCGAAGGTCTCGAAGTCGGTCAGCGGCTGGCCATCGACCCCGCCCACCCCTGCGGCACGTGCGACTGGTGCGCGACGGGCAGGCCGAACCTCTGCCCCGAGGTCCGGTTCCGCAGCACGCCTCCGTACGACGGCCTGATGTGCGAGTTCGCCGTCGTCGAGCGGCACCAGTGCATCCCGATCCCCGACGGGATGACGTGGGAAGAGACGGCGATGCTCGAACCCTTCCAGGTGGCCGTCCACGCGACGAACCTGGCCTGCGTGAAGCCCAACGAGACGGTGGCGGTGGTGGGCTGCGGCTCGATCGGCCTGGGGTGCATGGAGATGGCGCGGGTGGCCGGGGCGGGGCGCCTCCTGGTCACCGACCGACTCGATTACCGGCTGAAACTCGCCCGCACACTCGGTGCCGACGAAATAATCAACATTGATAAGAAGAACCCGGAAGAGGAGGTCCGGCGCCTGACCGGCGGCCGCATGGCCGACCTGGTTTACGAGTGCACGAACCGCGCGGCCGGGGCGCCCCAGGCGTGGAGCCTGGCCGCCATCGGCGGCCGAGTCATCATGGTCGGCATCCCGGAAGAGGACGAGATCGCGATCGACGCCCACGAGCCGCGATGCAAGGAGTTGCAGGTGCAGTACGTCCACCGCTCGCGCCATGCCGCGCGGCAGGCGATCGACCTGGTGGCCTCCAGGCGCATCGACGTGGCCAGTTGGGTGACGCACCGCGTGCCCCTGGCCCGGGCGAAGAAGGCGTTCGACATGGTGGCCGATTACGCGGACGGGGTGCTGAAGGCGGTGATCCTGCCGTAAACACGGGAACGGGGAACAGGGAACCGGGAACAGGAAACACGGAACGGAGAACAGAGAACGGGAAACGGGGAAAACGGGCTGCCGCGAGTGAGCCTGGTTTTCCTGTTCCCTGTTCCCCGTTCCCTGTTCCCGGCCGTTGGAAAAACGAGGATCCGGGTTCGCCGTGGCCCGGATCCTCACAAAAGGCTGTTCCCGCAAGATGCGGGAAGACCCACAGCCTCGTAGGGTATATCGACAAGGCTCTGGCGGGCGCTCCAGCAAAACCCTCGCCTGCCCGGACTCGGTGTGCCGGCGTTTTCTGGCGCCCTACCCGGAATGGGTGACATGCCCACGCAACAGCGCGTGGGCATGCCACCCGGCGAGGGGAAGAACCCCCCAATAATTGACGCGATACGCCCCCCGGCGGTTTTCTCTGGCATTCCGCCACGCCGGCCTATAGATTTCCGTAACGGCGCGTGCTCCGCAGAGGGCTGCGCCGGCGCTTTGCGCCGACCCGGGACCCCCGAGGGAGGCAACGAGAAGTGAAAGGCAAAGGCAACACCCTGATTGTGGGCCTGACGTGGGGCGACGAGGCGAAGGGCAAGATCGTCGACCTGCTGGCCGCCGAGCATGACATCGTGGTCCGGTACAACGGCGGCAACAATGCCGGGCACACCGTCGCCTTCGGCGGGCAGACGTACAAACTGCACCTCGTGCCGTCGGGGATCTTCCACAAGAGCACCACGTGCGTCATCGGCGGCGGCGTGGTGGTGGACCCGAAGGTCCTCCTGGAAGAAATCTCGCGGCATGAAGCGGTGGCGCCGCACCTCAGGCAGAGGCTCCTGGTCTCCAGCCGCGCCCACGCCATCTGGCCCTGGCACCGCAAGATTGAGGAACTCTCGGAGAAGCACCAGGGCAAGGGCAAGATCGGGACCACGCTTCGCGGCATCGGGCCGGCGTACGCCGACAAGGCGAACCGCGTCCACGCCATCCGCCTGGGCGAATTCCTGAGGCCCGACCACCTCAGGAAGAAGGTCGAACGCATCGTCGAGAACCGCAACCAGGCGTTCGTGAAAATCTTCGGCGAGCCGGGCCTGGATGCCGCGGCCGTCTGGCGCGAGTACGCCGCCTACGGCGAGGCCATCCGCCCCATGATCGCCGACACCACCGCCTACCTGCTGGCCGCGCTGGACAAGGGCCAACGCATCCTCTTCGAGGGCGCCCAGGGCACGCTGCTGGACATCGACCACGGAACGTACCCGTACGTGACGAGTTCGAGCGCCTCGGCCGCCGGCGCCTGGCCGGGTTCGGGCGTCCCGGCGCGGGCCATCGGCGAGATCCTCGGCGTGGTCAAGGCCTACACGACGCGCGTGGGCGAAGGCCCCTTCCCCACGGAACTGAAGGACGCCCTGGGCGACCAGATCCGCGAGCAGGGCCACGAGTACGGGACCACCACGGGCCGCCCGCGGCGCTGCGGCTGGCTCGACACGTTCGCCATCCGCTACTCGGCGCGCCTCAACG
>Ga0315289_10009360_pt1 | contig 14115 bp, 13 predicted proteins | sample YL17G11_40_MG_FD_203452 | JGI IMG/M metagenome (GOLD analysis project Ga0315289, IMG submission 203452) | Sediment microbial communities from Yellowstone Lake, YNP, Wyoming, USA - YL17G11_40 | ecosystem: Environmental > Aquatic > Freshwater > Lake > Sediment | place: USA: Wyoming | collected...
ACGAGCAGCCAATCACTGACCGTCCAGCCAATCATCTTCCGCCGGAATGGGAGAAGATGAAAAAGGAGATGGTGCCTTACTCGGACCAAGAGGAGGATATCCTGATCTACGCTCTCTATCCAGCGGTCGCCAAAGACTATTTCGAGACATTGCGGGACCCGTTGAAGCTGAAGGCCAGGGAGGAAGCGCTTAAAGGGAAGGCCTTGCCGGAAGGACATCCCTTGAAGCGATTTGTTTTGCGAATCAATAGTCTAGATTATGATGTGGGGGTAACAGAGCTAGACTAGGGAAGTTTTCTTACGCTCCGTAAAGGGCTCTGGGGATCCGGGTAGGTATCGTGGTGGGTACCGGCGCTTGCTTTGCTCCGTTGACGATGCGAGTATAATGGATTTTATCCGGGTGGTATGCTGCAAGCAATTTGCACATACCAGGATTTTTTTTTGATTCCGGCAAAAGACGAGGAGGCAACAAAATGGCTGAAGTCAGTGGATATTTGCTTCCGGATGAACTGTATTATCACAAGGAACACATGTGGGCTCGCGTAGAAGGGGAGGAAGTGACGGTAGGGGTCACCGATTTTTACCAACAACTGGCCGGGGAAATCTCTTATCTGGAATTACCCTCCACAAGTGACGAGATCGGCCAGGACGACGTGATCGGAACCGTGGAGACCGGCAAGTGGGTGGGTAAAGTATACGCCCCGCTGGGCGGTACGGTGATGGAAGTGAATCAGGCCTTGGAAGACGAATCCACCTTGCCTAACACCGATCCTTATGGCAAGGGTTGGCTGGTGAAAGTGAAAGCCACAGACTTGAGCGAACTGGCGAATCTGTACCACGGACAAGCTGCCGTCCTCTGGCAGGAAGAAGAAATCCGCAAACATCCTAAATAGGTCGCGATCTGACAAGGAGTATTGGTGTATGTACCTTTTCCACCTTGATCGAATGCCTGGCTACCTTTCCATGCTCCTCTTCCACGAGCTGGCACGCGAAGATGTGGAAGCCCTGGTGATTGTTTCTCCCGCCAAACCGATGATTTCCATCGGCTACTTTCAAGATGCCCAACAGGAAGTGAACCTGGAATACTTGAGGGAGCATCAGCTTCCCCTGTTCCGGCGGGAAGTTGGCGGTGGGACGGTCTACCTGGACCAGAATCAGATTTTCTACCAGGTGATCTATGGCAAGGATCACGCTCGGCTGCCACAATCCGTGCAGGAAGCCTATCAAGTCCTTTCTGAGCCTCCGGTTCGCGCACACGGGCGTTTTGGAATCCAAGCCCAGTTTCGTGAGGTGAATGACCTGATTACCAAGGAAGGCCGCAAGATCGGCGGGGAAGGCGGAGCCAACATTGCCAACTCACTGGTCTTCGTCGGTTCGATGATGATGGATTTCGATTACCGGACCATGGCGAACGTGGCCAAAATCCCCGATGAGAAATGGCGGGACAAGGTGTTCCAGAGCATCGAAGAGAACGTGACCACCATGAAACGCGAACTGGGAGCGCTGCCCGACCGCTACGATGTCCAACGAGTGCTGATCGAGGAATTCGAAAAGGTATTAGGTCCATTGGAGCGAGCACCGATGCCTGCCTGGGTTGTGAAACGGGCGCAAGCCCTTGGAAAGCAAATGCTTGATCCTTCCTTCCTGTTGGGCAAGCGAAAATCCCGGGTGGATTCCTTCAAGGTGAAGTCGAACACGCATCTTCTGTTCGGCTCGCATAAGGCCAGAGGAGGTCTGATCCGCTCCGTGGCTGAGGTAGAGGGACCGGACCTTGGTGGCTTGATCCAGGATGTATCTCTCAGTGGCGATTTCACGTTGATCCCCAAGGAGAGCATCAGCGACCGGCTGGAACCGGCCATTCGCGGTGCAATCCGGCGGGAGAAAGAGATCCTACCCAAGGTGGAAGAGTTCTTTGCTGCGCGTGACTTGGAAATGCCGGGGGTAGAGGCCAAGGATGTCGTCAAAGCCCTCGGGTTGGAATCGGAATCATGACAGGGCGCAGAATCTTAGCCTCATCGGATTCGTTCCACCTGCCCTACCAACAGCGGAGCGAGGGCTTTTCTGTGTGGTATTTCCCCGCTGCCTGTTCGAAAAACAGGCAGTTTGTTTGCCATCCTCAAATATAGGAGGTTCCTGCCTTGCGAGAAATTGACGCGTCTGGAGTCACCGCGGCGGTCCGCCGGCTCTGTATCGATGCCAACAATCTGCTGGAGGAAGACGTGATGGCCAAGCTGGAAGAGGCAATCCCCAAAGAAGAATCCCCTGTCGGGCGGGAGATCCTAGAGCAAATCCTGAACAATGATCGAATGGCTGCCCGCTTGGGAATGCCGATGTGCCAAGACACGGGTGTGGCGGTGGTGTTCGTGGAGCTTGGCCAGGATGTCCACGTCATCGGCGGTGATTTCATCGAAGCGATCAACGAAGGGGTGCGTCAAGGATATCGCGATGGGTTTCTGCGCAAATCCCTGGTTACAGACCCGGTGATCGAGCGCAAGAACACGAAGGACAACACTCCTGCCATCATTCATACACAGATCGTGCCCGGAGAAAGCATCCAAATCACGCTGGCGCCAAAGGGCGGAGGTTCGGAGAACATGAGTGAAGTGCGGATGATGCAACCATCGGACGGCATCGAGGGCATCACGGACTTTGTAGTCGATCGGGTGCGCCGGTCAGGAGGCAACCCTTGCCCGCCGGTGATTGTTGGCGTGGGAATCGGCGGCAATTTCGAACAAAGCGCTCTATTGTCCAAGAAAGCTTTATTACGTCCCTTGGGTTCCCTCAATCCGGATCCGATTTGGAATCCCGTGGAGGTTGAATTGTTGGATCGAATCAACCGGCTGGGAATCGGGCCGATGGGTTTGGGCGGGCGCACCACTGCACTGGCTGTACATATCTTGGCTCAACCATGCCACATTGCGTCGATGCCGATCGCCGTGAACCTGCAATGTCACGCAGCTCGGCACAAGACCGCAGTGATTTGAGGAGGAATGGAAATGTCGGAAGCGATCCGTTTGCAGACGCCTTTGCAAGAGAGAGATTTGACAGCGCTTCAGATCGGTGATGCAGTTCTGATCTCCGGCATCATTTATACCGCTCGCGATGCAGCTCATAAGCGGCTGGTGGAATTGTTGAAAACCGGCCAGGACCTCCCCTTCGATCTCCGCGGTCAGATCGTGTATTACGTGGGCCCCACGCCGGAACGGCCAGGCCAGGTCATCGGCTCCGCCGGTCCAACAACCAGCGGCCGGATGGACTCCTATACCCCGCTCCTGCTGGAAGCGGGAATGAAAGGGATCATCGGCAAGGGGCAGCGCAGACCGGTGGTCATTGAATCGTTGGTGAAGAACAAAGCGGTGTATTTCGCGGCCACAGGCGGTGCAGGAGTGCTTCTGGCCCAGACCGTCAAGGCCTCTCGAATTGTGGCCTATGAAGAACTGGGAGCGGAAGCGATCCGCGAGTTGGTGGTGGAGGATTTCCCAGCCATTGTGGCCATTGATACCCAAGGGCACGACCTCTATCAGGAGGGGGTCAAACGGTATCGTCAGGAGGAACCGACGCGATGAGGATTGGCGTTTACGTCTGCCATTGCGGCGGGAACATCTCTGATGTGGTGGACGTCAAGAAAGTCAACGCCGTGGCCGAACAAGAGCCGGAAGTAGCCTTCGTGCGGGATGCGGAGCATATGTGCTCGGAAGACGGGCAGAAGCTGATCTGCGATGATGTGCTAGAACAAAACTTGGACCGGGTCGTTGTCGCTTCCTGCTCTCCATTATTCCATGAGAATACCTTCATGAAAACGGTGGCCAAAGCCGGAATCAATCCCTATTTGTTCGAGATGGCCAACTTGCGCGAACAATGCTCCTGGGCTCACCCCAGTAAAGCCGCTGCCACCCGGAAAGCGGAGGATCTGGTGAAAATGGCCATCGCCAAGTGCAGGCTGGATGTTCCTTTGGCGCGACAAGCTTTGCCCATCGGCCGGGATGTGTTGATCGTGGGCGGAGGCATCGCCGGAATCCAGGCTGCTCTCGATTTGGCGGATGCCGGGTTCCAGGTGACACTGGTAGAAAGGGAACCGGCCATCGGTGGCAAAATGGTCATGCTCTCCAAGACCTTCCCGACCGAGGATTGCGCGACTTGCATTATCGGGCCCAAACTCGCTGACGTGTCTCAACACCCCAATATCCGTCTGCTGACTTATGCGGAAGTGGAGGAAGTTTCGGGTTACCTGGGCAACTTCAACGTGAAGGTTCGACGGAAGGCCCGCTATGTCGATTGGGAGAAGTGTGTGGCCTGCGGAACCTGCGCCGGGAAGTGCCCGACGAAAGTGCCGGATGAGTTCAATCAAGGGCTTTCCCAGCGGAAGGCGATTTACCTGCACAATCCGATCGCGGTCCCTCACAAATACCTGATCGATGGTCTGGTTTGTCGCCGCCTAAAACAGGACGGGAACGCCTGCGGTGTTTGCGAGAAGCTCTGCGCTCAGAAAGCGATCAACTTTGCGGACCAGGACGAAACGATCGAGATCAGGGCGGATACCATCATCGGGGCCATGGGATTCGATCTGTTCGATGCCACACTAAAACCGGTCTACAACTTCGGCCATGCCAACGTGATCACCGCACTCCAACTGGAGCGGATCATTGCCACCGGATCTTCCGGCCCTCCCCTGCGAGCGGTGGGAAATCGCGTGGCCTTTATCCAGTGCGTCGGATCGCGGGATGAGCAGATCAACCGGGAGAATTGTTCCCGCATCTGTTGCATGTACGCCACCAAGTTGGCTCAACTGCTTCTGCGGATTGATCCCACCCGGGACATCACCATCTTCTATACGGACCTGCGAGCCTACGGCAAGGGATTTGAAGAGTACTACAAGCGTGCGCAGAAAGCGGGGATCCAATACATCCGTGGTCGCGTGGCAGAGGTTCAACCTGACCCAGAGGGGCGAACGCTATGGATCACCGTTGAGGACACTTTGAGCCGTGAAATCATCGAATCCGAATACGATTTGGTCGTACTGTCCGCTGGGTTGGTACCGGCGAGGGCCACGGACCGGATTTCCGAGTTGCTGAAGCTCGCCAAAAGCCCCGATGGTTTCTTGCAGGAAGCGCACCCCAAATTCCGTCCAGTGGACACTCTGGTGGACGGCGTATTCATCGCCGGTTGTGTGCAAGGCCCCAAGGACATCCCGGACACCGTTTCCCAGGCCAGTGCAGCTGCGGCGCGGGCCATTCGACTGATGAACAAGGGCGTGTACGAAACAGAACCGGTGAAAGCGTTCGTGCACGAGGAACGCTGTGACGGTTGCGGTCAATGCGTAACCGTCTGCCCGGTACGAGCCATTTCCACAGGCAAGCAGAAAGCGCAGATCAATCAGGCGCTGTGCAAAGGTTGCGGCATCTGCATCGGCAGCTGCCCCACGGAAGCGCTCGACTTGCACTTCTACACCACCCAGCAGCTTGAGGCTCAGATCGAAAAAGCACTGGAAGGAAAATCGGCAGACGAGGTTCGGCTGCTGATTTTTGCCGACAACGTCTGCACCTACCGCCTAGCCGACAACCTTGGGACTGGCCGATTATCTTACCCGGCGGAGACTCGCATCATCCGCATTCCCTCCAGCGCTAGAATCTCGCCCCAATTGATGCTGTACGCCTTCCATAAAGGAGCGGATGCCATCTTCCTCGGGGAATGTGATCACAAGGCTTCACCCTATACCGGTTCGGTGGATGCGATCGAGCGCAACTTGACTGTCGCCCGCTGGGTGCTGGAAGAGGAGGGGGTTTCTCCCGAACGGATCCGTTTCTCGGAGTTGTTAGCCTCTTTGCTGACCGACTTCTATAAGAATGTGACGTCATTGGTGAAATTGGCCAAGAAGGAAGCCGAGCCGATCACGCCCGAGCAGCGGGAGCGGTTGGGTGAAAGAGCCAAGGGTCCTCTGCCGGAAGTACGGGAAGGAGCCGTCATCCATGGTTAGAAAAATCAAGCTCCAAGCGAAAAATCGCGAATTTTGCCGCAAGATTTCCGAACTATCCGGTGAGGTGGTGATGCTCTGCGAACAATGTGGCACCTGCGCCGGGAGTTGTCCGATGTCGGCGGAGATGGACATCACGCCCTCCCAGATGATACGGCTGGTTCAGCTCGGACAAGAAGCGGTACTGGAAAATAAAACCTTTTGGGTGTGCGCTTCCTGCTATACATGCACCGTGCGTTGCCCGCGAGGAATCGATCCTGCCAAGGTTGCCGAGGCCTTGCGCCAGGTGAAACTACGCCAGGCAATCGACTACATCCAGATCGACGAAATCTCGTCAGAAGAAGCCAAGAAGCTCCCTTCCGTCGCTCTGGTGGCCGCCTTCCGCAAGATGACGGGTTAGGAGAAATCGGATGATTCAAATCCCTTACTATCCTGGCTGCACGCTGAAGAATAAGGCTTCCAACTTTGAAACATCCGCCCTAGCAGCAGCTCGGGCTCTCGGCCTGGAGCTGGTGGAACTTCCCCGCTGGAACTGTTGCGGTGCCGTTTTCTCCCTCTCTTCCGACGACCTGATGCGCCACATCGCACCGACCAACATCTTCCTGCGCGTTCAAGAGATGAATCGGGACCATTTGGTAGAGGATGAATATCGATTGGTCACATTTTGTTCGATGTGTTTCAACGTCCTGAGACGAACGAATCAGCGTTTGCGCGAAAGCCTGGAGGACCGTAATAAAATCAACGATTTCTCGTACCTGGAAACGGAGACTTACCAGGGCCGAGTGGAGATCGTACATCTGCTGGAACTATTGCGTAGCATGGGTTGGGACAAAATCCAGGAAAGGGTGCACAAACCTCTGACCGGACTAAAGGTAGCTCCCTACTACGGCTGCATGCTGCTGCGGCCCAAAGACGTTGGCATCGACGATCCGGAGCGCCCCACGATTCAGGAGGAATTGTTGCGCTCTTTGGGCGCCGAGCCGGTGGATTTTCCGCTCAAGCTTCGTTGTTGCGGCAGTTACCAAACGGTACCGGACAAGGACTTGGTAGCGAATCTAGCTTACGATATTCTAAGCCGTGCGCAAAAGGCAGGTGCGGAAGCAATCACGACCAGCTGTCCCCTCTGCGCCTTCAACCTGGACTTCCGCCAGAAAGAAATCCAGGAGAAATACCCCATGTTTCTTCCGATTCCGGTCTTCTATTTCAGCCAATTGATGGCAATCGCTTTCGGTCTGCCGCAAGAGGTTTTCGGTTTGGCTGGACATTACGCAAACCCAAGGACGCTTCTAGCCACCAAGGGATATCTGCAAGCGACTTCCCCGCTTGAAGGAGGAGAGGGATGAACGAACCCGAAAAAATGGATCTGATCACAATTTACATCCTCAGCCGCCAATACCATGTGCCAGCCGGCTCCACGATTCTCACCGCCCTGGAATATGCCGGTTTCAAGTTGAAAAAGGGGGTGGGTTGCCGCGAAGGCTTTTGCGGAGCCTGTGCCAGTCTTTATCGCTTGCAAGGCGATTACAAGCTGCACGGCGGGTTGGGTTGCGCCACAGTGGTCCAACCGGAAATGCAAATCGTGCAGCTCCCCTACACGCCGGCACCAAAAGCCATCTATCACCTGGAAGAGCTCGAGCCTGTGCCGGAAGTTTTCACCCATCTTTATCCTGAGCTATACCGTTGCCTCTCTTGCAACACCTGCACCAAGATTTGCCCGCAGGATCTGCAAGTGATGGATTACATCCAAGCCGCAGTCCGGGGCGACCTTGAACAAGCGGCCGACCTTTCCTTCGATTGCATTCAGTGCGGACTGTGCAGCGCCCGTTGTCCGGCGGAGATCACGCAGTTCAACGTGGCCCTGTTGGCCCGCCGCTTAGTTGGAAGGTACCTAGCGAAGAAAGGGAAGTACGTCGAGGATCGAATCAAAGAGGTCGAAGCGAGCAAGTTCACCGCGGGCTACCAAGAGCTGCAGGACCTCTCTCCCGAGGACCTGAAAAAGCGCTACTTCGAGCGCGAGCTGAACAATCTGATTTTCTAAGGAGCGACCATGGGCTATCCGGAATACATGAACGAATCGCTGCAAATGGTGGAAGCCAGCCGCCCGCGGAGGGTCGAGCTGTCCAAGCAGGGGTTGCAGAACATATTGAAACCTTTATCCGCGGAAGGGCGTCACAAGGTTCTAAGCGAGAATCACCCGGATTACCAGCCGGATGCGCGCAAGTCGATCCGCGTGGGGATCAACCGGGGCGAAAGCATGACCGGGCAGGTCGTTGACGTGTTGGAAAGCTATTCCCGATTGCCGCAGGGGTTCCGGCTTGAGCCGCTAGACTACGAGACGGATGTGCTGGTCATCGGGGGTGGTGGAGCCGGCTGCATGGCTGCAAACTGGGCCCGCAGGGGAGGGGCCAAAGTAATCATTTCTACCAAGTTGCGCCTGGGGGATGCCAATTCGATGATGTCTCAAGGTGGAATGCAGGCCGCCATCAATCCCCACGACTCTCCCCTGTTTCACTATCTGGACGCCATGGGTGGCGGACATTTCGACAATAAACCGGAGTTGATGCAGGTGCTCACCTCCGAAGCGCCCTATATCGCCAAACACCTTGAGGAGCTAGGCGTGATGTGGGACCGTACACCGGACGGGAATCTCTCCACTCAGGCTGGAGGGGGTGGGTCACGCCGCAGGATGCTGTCCGCCCGCGATTATACGGGGGCAGAGATCATGCGGGTATTGCGAGACGAGGTGCGCAATTTCCCGGAAGATATCCTGTTGCTGGAGTACTTCCCCGCAGTGGAACTGCTGAAAGACCGTGAGGGTAAAGTAGCCGGCGCGGTTCTCTTCAACATGGAGACGGGAGAATACGCCGTGATCAAGTCCAAAGTCGTCATCCTGACCACCGGCGGTTTTGGTCGCCTTCATATCAAGGATTTCCCCACCACCAATCACTACGGGGCCACCATGGACGGGGTGGTCATGGCCTACCGGGCTGGAGCTCAGTTGTTGCACATGGACTCCGTCCAGTTCCACCCCACGGGGGCCATCTATCCGCCCCAGATCTTCGGCTTCCTGATCACGGAGAAAATCCGGGGGATGGGCGGCCAACCATTGAACGCCAAGGGCGAGCTGTTCGTTTTCCCCTTGGAGCCGCGGGATGTGGAAGCCTCGGAGTATATCCAGGAGTGCAAGAAAGGAATGGGCGTTCCCACTCCCGATGGAAAAGTGGGAGTCTGGCTTGATTCGCCCATTGTCGAGATCTTGCACGGTCAAGGCATCATCGAGCGTGCCTTTCCGGCCATGTTCCGACAATACCGTCGCTTCGATATCGATATCCGCAAGCAACCGATGCTGGTGTATCCCACCTTGCATTACCAAAACGGAGGGGTGGAAACGGACCCAAACACACATACCAATCTGCCCGGTTTGCTGGTGGCCGGTGAAGTATCCGGTGGGGTGCATGGGCGCAACCGGCTGATGGGAAACTCGGTACTGGACTACAACGTCTTTGGACGCCGTGCAGGTATCGAAGCGGCACGAATGGCCAAAGAGACGTCATCACCCCAGGGATTGAATTTAGAACACGTCGCTAGTTTCGAAAGCGAACTGAAAGAAGCGGGGGTAACGCGCGATCGGTTCGCGCCGGTCCTGTTGCCTGAATACCGCAACATTTCCGCGCTGGAAAAACACCGTCAGGATTTCGACCCCTTCCTGCCGGCCGGGTTGTAAAAACGAACACGAAAGGTGGAGAGAAACGAATGAAGAAGATCGATGTCAAGCTGGAGAACCTGAACGAGGCCTTTCCCGATCATTATGGCCCAGCCCAGGTAGCCAAAGCCAAGACTCTGTTCTACAAGAAGCTGGCGGAAGACGGCCACCGCTTCTACGCCGGGAAAATCCAGACTATACCCAAGGCCGGGGTCTTCGGCTTCAACTGGTTCAATGTCTGGTACACCCCCGGGGTATCCAAGGTATCGACCGAGATCCGGGATCACAACGAGACCTCCTACGAACTCTCCAACCGCGGGAACTTCGTCGCGGTGGTCACGGATTCCACTCGCGTGTTGGGCGACGGTAACGTCACGCCACCGGGAGGCTTGGGCGTGATGGAGGGAAAAGCCTTCCTGATGAAATACCTCGGTGGGATTGACGCTGTGGCCCTCTGTATGGATTCGCGCAACAAGCAGGGCGAAAATGACCCGGATGCCATCATCGAATTCGTCCAACGCGTGCAGCCCAGCTTCGGTGCGATTAACCTGGAGGATATCTCACAACCGAATTGCTACAGAGTCTTGGATGTGCTGCGGGAGACTTGTGAGATCCCCGTCTGGCACGACGACCAACAAGGAACCGCTTGCGTCACCCTGGCTGCGCTATTGAACGCCCTCAAGCTCGCTGGTAAGTCGCTGGCGGAAGCCAAGTTCGTGTACTTTGGCGCCGGTTCCGCCAGCACCACCTGTCTGCGGCTGAACCTGGCTGCCGGGGGGGACCCCAAGAAGTCGATCATGTTCGACACCAAGGGATCACTGCACCGTGATCGGATGGATATCTGTGCCGATGCTCGCTTCTACCGCAAGTGGGAAATCTGCCAGCAGACGAACCCCGCACGGGTCCAAACGATGGAAGAAGCGATGAAAGGGGCGGATGTGTTGATCTCTCTCTCCACCCCAGGGCCGGGGGTGGTGAAACCGGAATGGATCCGGTCCATGGCTCCCAAATCGATCGTCTTCGCCTGCGCCAACCCGGTGCCGGAGATTTACCCCTACGAGGCCGAGGAGGCCGGAGCCTATATTGTTGGTACGGGCCGGGGTGATTTTCCCAACCAAGTCAACAATTCACTCGGCTTTCCCGGGATCTTAAAAGGTGCACTGCTAGTGCGAGCGCGGAAGATTACGGACAACATGGCGATCGCCTCTGCCAAATCCCTGGCTTCTTTCGCCGAGCGCCGAGGAATTACCTCTGACAACATCACGGCCACGATGGATGAAACGGCCGTCTTCCCCAACGAGGCAGCCGATGTAGCGATGCAGGCAATTGCCGACGGTGTGGCCCGCATCCGGCTAACTTGGGATGAAGCCTACCGCAAGGCCGAGGAGGATATCACCACGGCTCGCAAGATCACCGATCTGCTGATGCGGGAAGGTTACATTCGGGAGGTCCCAATGAAGCTGATCGAGGATGCCTTAACCTGGGCAATTCAGCAGGTGTCATAGGGAAGAGTCCGGACCAAGGAGGATCCACAATGCCGGAACCGCTGATTGACAACCAATTGGACCCCTCGTTCCGGGTTCAGATCTCGCAAGAGAAGGGCGGCGAGAAGATCACCCGCTGTTTTGCCTGTGATACCTGTACCCTGGGCTGCCCGGTGCGGGCCACCGATGACAGCTTCAACCCGCGCCGGATCATCCACCTGGCCTTGCTGGGAGCAAAACGGGAGGTGCTTGAGTCGGGCTTCGTCTGGCTTTGTTCCTCCTGCTACCTCTGCAGCGAGCGCTGCCCGCAAGATGTATCGGTGACCGAGCTGATGTGCGCCATCCGCAACATCGCCGTGCGCGAGGGTCAGATACCGACGGCTTATGTCGCCCAACTGGAGCTGCTGGACAAGCATGGCCGCTTATACGAGATCGGCGACTTCGAGAACAAGAAGCGAACGAAAATGGGTTTGCCTCGGGTTGAAGAGAAGCGGGAGGAAGTGGCGCGGATCCTGGAATTGGTCGGGGTGACGCGCTACTACCGGAAGGAACCCGCGCCATGAGGGTCGCGCTGTTTTTGGGCTGCACGGTCCCGGTGCGGGCCACCAACTACGAACAGGCCTTCCGCCGGGTGGCGGCCGAGTTCGGCGCGGAGGTGATCGACATCAACGACTTCTCCTGCTGCGGGTTCCCCGCCAAAGCGGTGGACCGGATGATCCCGCTGGTGATGGCCGGCCGCAACCTAGCCCTGGCCGAGCGGGAAGGAGTGGAGGCAGTGGTCACTCTCTGCAACGCCTGCACCGAGACCCTGACCGAAACCAATCACGTCCTGCGCCACGACCCGGAACAACGGGAGAAGGTAGCCGGACACCTGGCCAAGCTCGGTTATCGCTACGATGGCTCGATGACGGTGCGGCACGCGGCCCGCTTCCTCTACCAGGAGATCGGCCTGGATCGGATCCGTACCAAAGTCACTCAACCGCTGGCAGGGTGGAGAATCGCCGCCTATCCCGGCTGCCACTACACCAAACCGGCCGAAATCTACGAGGGCTTCGACCGACCGGAGCGGCCGATTTCGCTCAACCTGCTGGTGGAAGCCACCGGCGCGGAGACGCTGGACCTCGAGGAGGCCTGCTGCGGCGGTGGAACGTTGGGAGCAAAAGAGGAGACAGCGCTGAAGATGGCGCGGATGACATTGGACCAGATGAAGGACCAGGGGGCGGACGCGATCACCCTGATCTGCCCGTTTTGCGACGTAATGTTTGAGCAAAACCAAAAGAAGATCGAGAAGGTCTTCGCCAGTGAATATGGTTTGCCCGTACTGTATTACCCACAATTGCTAGGCCTGGCCTTGGGGATCCCGCGGGAGGAGCTGGGCTTTTCCATCAATCGCATCAAGATGGACCGGCTGTGGGAGAAGCTGGGCGCCCAAGCGGTGCGCGGTTAGAGCATGAACGAGATAAAAGCAATCGGGAAAGCGCTGGTGGTGGGAGGAGGTGTGGCCGGTATCCAAGCCAGCCTCGATCTGTCCGATGGCGGTTTCAAGGTCTATCTGGTGGAATCGAAGGACGCCATTGGCGGGGTGATGGCCCAGCTGGACAAGACCTTCCCCACCAACGACTGCTCAATGTGCATCCTCTCCCCCAAGCTGGTGGAAGTGGGTTCCAACCCGAACATCGAACTGCTCACTCGCACCCGGATCACCAAGATCGAAGGGGAGGCTCCCCGTTTCCGGGTGACCGTTGTATCCGAACCCCGTTTCGTGGACCCAACCAAGTGCACCGGCTGCGGAGTATGCCTGGAGGCCTGTCCGATCCGTTATCAGGTACAGTTGCCTGAGGCGCGGGAGGCACGCGCGGCCTACGCGGAAGCCACTCAGGAGGCGGCGGTCGAGGAGATCATCAACCGCCATCGGCAGGAACCTGGGAACCTGCTCCCCATTCTCTTAGACATCAACAGGCATTTTAACTGGTTACCCCGCCCGGCCCTGGAGCATGTCTCTTCTGATTTGGGCCTGGGGCTTGCGGAAATCCTGAGAGTCGCCACATTTTACAACGCCTTCAGTCTGGTTCCTCGTGGCAAGAATATTATCAGTCTTTGCATGGGTACCGGTTGTTTCGTCAAAGGATCTACCCGTCTTCTGGAGCAGCTGGAACGAGAACTAGGCATTAGACACGGTCAGACTACCGATGACATGAAGTTTACCCTGGAAGTGGTGCGTTGCATTGGTTGCTGTGCCCTGGCTCCGGCCATGCGCATCGGCAACGACACCTTCGGCCGCCTTACCCCTTCGGCCATTCCCAAGATTCTGACATCCTATGGCGCCCACCCGACTGCTACGGGGGAGGAGGCATGAGGGTCACCGGCCTGGAGCAGCTGAATCAGCTGAAGGATCAGGGCCTCCGGCAAATCTATCCCGATCAATTGAAAATCGTGGTTGGCATGGCCACTTGCGGCATCTCCGCCGGGGCGGACAAGGTGTGGACCGCTCTGGAACAGCAGGTGGCCAAGGCGGGCTTGCAGGCTCTGCTGGAAAAGACAGGCTGCATCGGCTTCTGCCAGCGGGAGCCCTTAGTCGACGTGGTCTACCCCAAGCAAGTCCGGGTCAGCTACCAGAATATGACTCCAGCGAAAGCCCGTGCTCTGATGGAGGCGTTGAAGGCTGGTGAATTCTTTCGGGAAAATGTCCTGTGCCGCTTTGACCGGGACGAATTCCTGCTCGAGGGCATCTCCCGACCGTATGCCGACACCTCCCCCCCGTCTTTGCCCGGGGAGATTGAAAACTACGAAAACCTCCCCTTCTTCAAGAAGCAGATCAAGATCGCCCTCCGGAACTGCGGCTTCATCCACCCGGAGCGGATCGAAGAGTACATCGCCCGCGGTGGCTACCAGGCTCTGCACCGAGTGCTCAAGGGGGGATCCCCGGAGCAGGTGATCGCGGAAGTGAAAGCCTCGGGG
>Ga0315289_10009361_pt1 | contig 14112 bp, 9 predicted proteins | sample YL17G11_40_MG_FD_203452 | JGI IMG/M metagenome (GOLD analysis project Ga0315289, IMG submission 203452) | Sediment microbial communities from Yellowstone Lake, YNP, Wyoming, USA - YL17G11_40 | ecosystem: Environmental > Aquatic > Freshwater > Lake > Sediment | place: USA: Wyoming | collected...
TCTTCTTTTTTCAAAAATGAAATGCCAACAGAAGCGGCCTCCTCAAGTCTCGACGAGATTAAAGAAAGCGCTTCCCGGTCTAGTTCGTTTCGAATCCGGGAAAACTTCTTGACAAACTCGGAAACTCCCCGGCAGAGCGCACCGAATTCCAGAGTTCCCTCTTTATCCCATAATGGCATCAGATCCAAAAATTGCTTGACAACTTTTGTGAGCCATCTGACTTCTTTGATATTTGCCTTGTATTTTTCGACCTTTTCCTTCTCTCCTTCTTCCTCGGCAGAATCAAGGTTATTCTCGATGCTTTTAATCAATGTCTCCAATCGTGAAAGATATCTTGTCCTATCCCATCCAATCATGGCATTTTTCAAATAGCGGCTTATCTTCAAAGGAGAAGGGACACTCTGTCCTTTTTCGTGGGGAAATCTCAGGTCTCCGCCCTCAATCATGCGGCACAGGTCCGAAACCTGGAAATTACTCTCCAGCCAATCCACCAATCCGTTGAATACTTTGCCTGGAGATGTAAAGGTCAGAGCTATACCATCAGCATAAGTGACTCTTAGACCTGCTTTAGCTGAAAGGACATAGAAGATGGAAGGATAGGTGTTTCCTGGAGGATGAATGATTTCAATTTCGTCCAATGATAGATTCTCATAAATTATGCGGCGCATAATTTCCCTGCACTCATTTGTTGGACCAATAACCTTGAATAAATCCAGGGTTTTATCTTTAAATGGCTGAGGCGCATTTTGTGGATAAAATAGCCAGGGAGCTCTCTCCAGGTCTGTAGAAGGTCTTGACTTTTTCTCTCCCTTGTCATTGCGAGCTTCCGAAGGAAGCGCGGCAATCTCATCTTCCACGAACAAAAACCGGCGCGGTCTTTTTAGCCCGAAGATAATATCCTGCGGCACCAAGATGAGGTTTTTGCCGGCTATTTTCCTTAAGAAATCAAGCTCCATTCTGGTTAGAGCCCGGTCTCGAAGACAAAGGAAATAATTTTTGTCATTAAGCATCATTTTTTCAGCTTTTTCAATGGCAAAAGAATAAAGCCCGGTTAAGTCAATGAGCTTTCCTTTGTTCAACTCCTCTTCATATTTTTTAAGAAATAAAATGACTTCTTTGCCTTTGTTTTTGCTTATAAAGCTCTCAGCAGAAAGGTCTTTGCTTTTTAGGCCTGCCAATCTTAAAGCAAGAATTGATCGGCAAATAGCTCTGATAATGCCCGAGGAGGCTTCAAGCTCGCCAAAATAATCAAGTTTTCCCTCTTCCTTCAAAGACCTGAAGATCTTGTCAACTATAAATAATGAGGTTGCCCATGAAATTTGCCTGATCCCCAAAGAAGAAAGCTCGGTTCCTGCAATCTCCTGGGCAAGGGAAGGAAGTGTGGCAAAATGAAGATTGACCCAGGAATGGCCATTAATGGTGAGTGCTTCACCAATCTGATGTCCCAATTGATAAGAAGGGACAATAAAAATCTTTTCCTCAAGCAGATGCTCTTTGCAAAATTCCTCTAAAAAAGAAATAAGGGAATTCAAACGAGTTCTATTTGTTGATCTAAAACCCTTTTGCATTACCTATTTCTACTTTTTTTCATCCACTTAATGTACTACATACATTTCGGGAATAGGAATATCGTTTCGGGCCACGACAGCACATTTCGCATTCTTGCCCAAATTTTCTCTTCCTCCCATCATGAAAGAATGTAAATCATGAGTAGCATAGGTGTCAAGCAGACCTGGAAGCTGAGAAGATGCGGTCATTAGGCCATAGAGTCGCCGAAAAGCCGAGAACTTGCGCAGATCTGTTCTTCCTGGGGGAGAAAAATTCACCAAAAACTAAAAATACTCGGCCGAGGCCTTGGCCGCCATCAGATATTCCTGGATTTGTTATGCATCAATATACCCAAGTTGGATATGCGGTAAATATTAATCGAGGGGATGATCTGAAAGTAATATTATCTTCCGATGAAAAGGGATAGATAAAAGGATTATAGAAAGGAGAATCAAATGGCTGAATCTTTGTGGCATAGAAAAACAAGAATCCAAGAATTTGATAAATTAAATGAATTTGCTCTATAGAGCGAAACAAAGAGTCACATATGTATTATCGGCTTTCGGAGGCATAAGAGAGACGAATATAACGGCAATGCTTGGTTATTTTATTGAGCTCAACCTGCACGTCCACATTAATCTAGCCTAGCCCTTCCCATCGGTGAGCCAAACGTTAAGAAATTTTGGCCCGGTTTATAAGATCGGTTTCCTCAATGGTGGGGTCCATAACCCAGTACTTGTATCCATCGACATTGAAGTAAGTGACTATCCTCTTCCTATGGGAACTTAACCTTTTCCTTTCAGCAGGGGTTGGCCACTCCTCTTCATACCCATGGTTGAAAATGGCACTTACCAGTTTAAAAAAACCGCCCCGCTTACCCGGGTTCCAGTGTAGAACGTTGTAGAAATGTGGGCACCACGCCATTGTCTTAGCAAACCTCCATTCAACCGAGCCAATAAAGGCCCGGATTTCCGACATGTCTCTGTCGCTTAGTTTTTTCATGTTATTATCCGGGGCGTGGCTAATTCCCGCTCTTGGCGATGAATCTCCCCTGCTAACCATGAAGGTATCTTTCTCTATCCCACCCGATCATGGCATTTTTCAAATAGCGGCTTATCTTCAAAGGAGAAGGGACACTCTGTCCTTTTTCGTGGGGAAATCTCAGGTCTCCGCCTTCAATCATGCGGCACAGGTCTGAAACCTGGAAATTACTCTCCAACCAATCCACCAATCCGTTGAATACTTTGCCTGGAGATGTAAAGGTCAGAGCTATACCATCGGCATAAGTGACTCTTAGACCTGCTTTAGCTGAAAGGACATGAAAGAGAGAAGGATAGATGCTTCCAGGAGAATGAATGATTTCAATTTCGTCCAGGGATATTTTTTCTTGAAAAATACGGCGGATTATCTCCCGGCATTCATTTGTCGGACCGACGGCTCTGAATAATTCCAGGGTTTTATCTTTAAAAGGCGGAGGAGCCTCACCCGCAGAAAAAAGCCAGGGAAGCCTTTCGATGTCGGTTGCCGGCTGTGATGCAAGGGCTTCAGTTTTGCCTGAGAAAAAAAATCTCTTCGGCTTCTGCAGCCCATAAGCAGGGTCTCGGGGCACCACGATAAGACTTTCCCCCGCTATTTTCTTCAAGAACTCCATCTCAAGCTTGCGGAAGGGCTGATTTTCAAGACAGAGGAAGAGCGCTTCATCAGAGGGTGCTGTTGCTTGAACATTCTGTATGGCAAAAGAATAAACTCCCGGCAAATCGATGAGTTTTGCCTTTTCAAGTTCTTCTTCATATTTTCTGAGAAAGAGGGTGATTTCTTTGCCTTTTCTCTCATCGATGAAGCTCGAGGTCGCGATATCCCGGCTTCGAAGCCCTGCCATATTTAGTTCAATAAGCGACCGCCGTATAGCCCTGATGATTCCTGAAGATGCTTCAACCTTCTCGAAGTATTCTAATTGACCTTCTTCTTTCAATTCCCTTAAGATTTTATCGACCATAAATAAGGAGGTTGTCTACGAGACCTCCTTAAATCCTTGCCTTGAAAGCTCGACTCCTGAGACTTCATGAGCAAGCGAGGGCAGAGTGACAAAATGGAGATTCACCCAGGAGCCGCCCTGAAGCGCAAGCGCCTCCCCAATCTGATGGCCGATTTGATATGAAAGAACGATCAGATATTTTTTCTCGAGCCGATCCACTTGACAAAATCTTGATAGGAAAGAAACTATCGAATTTAATGAATACATAAGATCTGTTTCATATAATTTTAAAGGAAATTAATCTATCAAATCGCCATTTAGTCGATATATTGCTTCGTTAATAACTTAGTAAAATTTATTTTAAATCCATCCATTGACCATCATCAAAACTGTCAATATTACAGATATCATTCTTCTGCAAAAAGTAATACTGTTTGCTATTACTATCCAAAATAAATAGAACAAACCATTTCTTATCGCATTTATCCTTATCTACGAGTTCATATGCATCAGAGTATTTTTTTATTACTGCTTTTTTTGCACGATCATTTGATTTTTTCTCTATTGAATTTATTTTTGGCAACACATGAAAAAAGCAAGCCCCATTGATTGATGGCTCTTTCGTCATTTTAATAAAATCCTTAGCTATCTTGCCAATTTCGGGTTGCCCTCTCTTAAATTCAACCCAAATAGGCGATCCGCTAAGCTTATTTTTTCCATATATAACCAGATCAGTTAAAGCACTCCTCTCCATTGTATCGCCGCTAATTTTATGTTTTTTCTTGGTGGCGATTTCTATGCCATAACAAAATTTCTTTTCTTCTAAAATCCTTGCCATCACATGCCTAATTTCAGGTTCACTGAGCCTAGTCCTATCCAAAATAAAGTAACGATATTGTCTTTTAATGCTTCTCCTAGCAGTTAAAACGAAAATTTCATTTAAAATGTTAAAATTCATTTTTATTTTCTCCCCCTTCACATTATAAATGATCATCTCTTTGAATTCTCAAGAATCTAATCTAATGTTTTTTCTTCGGACTCAAGTCGATACGAATTGATTCGGCTATAGATTTTATTTGATCTCGGGGCAATCGCTCCAGGAGAAAATTTAGCATATCTTCCTGACGACTTTGTCCAAATACCATTCTGTATGCGACTAATGAGCGACGAAGAAATTCCAAATGTTGCGCATCACGGCTTAAGGGCAGTGCTGGCACATGGCGTTCTATTCTAGCCCCATTAGCTGTTGAATAGATCCAGAATGGAACTAGATCGTTCGTTCCCTCTGGACGGGACTGCTTAGCCAAATTGAACAAGGAAGTCCATATATCAAGCTGATCTAACTTAATAGGTTTTTTTAACTCGCGAGCCAAGTTCTTTCGAATCGCGTGCCCTTTGTAGCGATGAATACGCCCCTCACGTTGCTCTAAATCAACTGGGTTGGCCGGCAAATTCCAATGGACAACAGCGTGGCAATAGGTATGAAAGTCGAGCCCTTCTTGGCCTACGGATGTAGTGGCAATAACGAATGGCCAAAATGGTGAATTAAATGCAGTTTGCACCTGACCGGCCCTTGCAATTGAATCTCCCCTCTCGTCAGTCTGATCGCCAAAGCGCAGGGCAAAACGCCCACGCATTCGATTGCTATTTTGCTGGATCGACCTTTCTCCTATAGATATTGTATCAACCTGCATACTCGAAGTACGCAGGGTAAGCGCCCGTATCACCTCATCTGCGATTTGTTTGGCAATTTCTGCACTTGTTGAACTCATCAATCCCATAGAGTCACGCAAATTGTGAAAATATTCGTCGAGAACTGACTGCAAGTTTCCTTTGATGCAATATTCGACAACTCTCTGCCAATATGGCTCAGTACGATCAAATCCCCTGATCAAAGCAGTTACTTCTGGCAGATTAAAGAGAGTTATAAAAGATAGGCCTGTTCGAGCAGCTTGATCTCTAATGAAATCGGCAGCAACATCGCCAGTTAACCTCCCAAGAGACCGTAAAGCACAGACCGCCATTCCTCCAATAGCGAGGAAAGAAATAATTTTTGGCAAGTCTTCGGGTTGACGTCCCAGCTCAAGTGAATCAATCTCTGTTGCGAGATTTTGGAGTTGTTGTACATGACTTGTCCAAGCAGACCGCTCTTCGGTTTCTTGGTCCAACGCTTCTTCCTCTTGGGAAGTCTTGCTGGCCCAGATAAAGGGAAGTTCGCTTCGGTTCAACCATTGTCTTGCCGATTCAGGAAAGAAAAAAACATCAAGTAAAACCGGGGCTGCCCAATACCATCTTTCATCCTCAGGACCTGTTGTAATGCTATTAACATTCAGTTTAGAAAGCAGATCCTTGGCCCGTTGTATGAACTTTTCAACAATTTGTTTTGGCGTGAGGAGCGAATCCGACGCCAAGTATTCAGCCAGCGGATCAAAATGATGCGCCAAAGTGATACATGGGTATAATAAACTCATCAGTGCCATACCGGTTAGACGCCCCCTAGATCGCGTAAAACGCAGCAGGGGCCTGCGCTTTTCGCGATCCTCCTCTCTGTTCGTGGCTCTTTCATCGTAAGCGCGGAACATTCTGCGTTCTACTTCATAGCTTAATAGCGTTGCAATAACTTTTGGAACCACTCGCCAAGATGAAAAAACAAGACGCTTTGTGAAATTTTGGAGGTTAACATCTGCAAATGGCCCTTCTGGGAGATAATAAGGCAGCGAGGGTGGCATCCAAAGTAATTGCCATGCCCCAGTATCAATTGTCTCCGCTATAAGACTACGCAGGCGAGAGTTTTGAGGATCGATCATTTTATAAGATTTAATATCATCCCAGGGAAGCAAAAGGCTCTGTTCGTGTTTAAGAGTCCTGCGAATTACTGATTGACCATCCGGGTTTTTTAAAGCCTCTTCGAAAGCTCGCTTAAATACATAATCCTCCATGAAGTTCAATAAGTATGGGGAAGATTTCCAATATTCCATTGGACTATTCAGAGATAATTCCTCAGCAATTTGCTCTAATGTAAGATATGACTTTAGGTCGTTTGAATGAAGGCGGTTATGAGGAGAACGAACCTCGATCAACATCCCACTTCTATCATCCGATGCAGCTAACCGTTCGGTCCTCACCATAACGCGACAAAGCGCATTTTCAATTTTCTTTGTCAACTGGCGCAATCGACTACTGCGTTGAACATCGATTTGAAACAATTCGTGACGATATTCAGACAGAAGTCCCTTAATATCATCGAGATTCCTTGGGCTATCGCTGGAAAGGAATTGAAGTGTGTTTAGAAAGTCCTCGTAGTGATCCTCTTCAGATAATTCTTGGTTCATGGTGTACATTTTGTAGGGAGTTGCTGACAACAATAAGACACGCGATTTACACTTTTCATCGGAGTACTCAAAGAGATAACGTGCCAGGTTGGCGGCCTCATCTTGACCGGTCAGAAGATTCTTGAAACGTTGAAATTCATCTAGAATAATCAAGTCTGGCTCGAGGGCATATAGACAAGTGTAGGCGAGCAAATTGCGAAGATCAGAGATTAGTATCGCCCTTTTCTGGGCGACTTCTTCGGGGATTTTTCGGTCCTCTCGAGTATAAAACCTACAGAGATCCTCAAATTGGGGTTTCAAATCTTTTTTAGCTAGCGCGCTAATAAATTTCTCAGATAGTCCTATATCAATATTTTCTTTGCTTATTTCGCTTAGATAGTATCTAAAATTCTCTTGTTGCATATTGCCACGTAATATATTGACTGGGGGCGCACCTTTTATGTCCCATGCTCCTTTAATCAGCTTGTACAATAGTGCACGCTCCTGGGCGATCCCCATGCTAGAATGCATGTCAAACGATGTCCCAGGAGTAAAGGAAACGAAATTCACTCTGCGGCTCTTTAGATTACAGACGTGAATAGGCAAAAGCGTGATGCGGGTCGCAAGAGGCAACTGATTTTCCTTGGTAATATTCAAACGATTGATGTTCTGTCGTGCAATATCGGAGTTTGAACATATATAGACAACGTCAATCCGATCGATATTATCCCAAAGGTAATCAACCACCTTGGCAATTAACCCTTTGGCAACAATGGTTTTACCCAATCCTGCTTCATCGGCAAGGAGAAATCGGCGCGTATAATCTGCATCTGTATACATACGCCGAAAAATATATTCGACGGTATCTCGCTGAAAATCTTTTAGGCCGTCGAGTACTGATAAAACGTCAGGGCGATCATTGCTGTTTTTCATTTTTTATTTCCTGTCGTGCTTGCCAAATCGGTTCCCAAATTAGGTCGAATTCGTCTGGTAGCAGATTCTGGCCTTCTTTCGATTTTTTCAGATCTTGTATTAGGCGATTTACTTGGTCGAGCCTATCAGGGTCACGGTGCAATGCTTTTACCAGCATCTCAAATATTGAAATTGGAAATAAGTCCGCAGCTCCGCCTTTTGCTTTGTCTGACTCAATTATGGAAATCGATGCGGCTAAATCACGGAATTCATGGCTCTCGTCCGCGAGTAAAAAGAATAAGAAGCGTATTAGTTTATGACGGTCATTAAGAAACGAAAGCAATAGCCGATCCTTTCTATCAAGAGGAGCATTGTTGAGCAGTATATTCAAAACAAATCGAACGGTAGAAGAATATCCCGTTGCGGAATAAGCCACCTCAAATGCGAAGAAAGTAGTCAGAGCTTCGTATGAAAGAGAATCGAAATTTACAAAAACGTCAGAATCTAATTTAACTGGACGAGCGTTAGCTTCATTTATGGTAATCGGCCAGCACTTTATTTTTATGGCGGGTGAAAGTCTGGATAAATTAAAACATGACCGCGTACATAATTGTATTTGGAAACATTTTTCACCATCGATAGATTCAACATCGGCGTGGATACCGGCCTTGGATATTTGATCGCGAATATTATTAAGCTCCTTATCTATTTCTTGTTGTCTAATATCGACTTGGGGTGGTTCACCAGGGCTGAATTCATGCAGCAAATCATAGAATCCAACGACTTCTTTTTTATCACTCTTTTCCAGGAACACTTCGATTCCATACTGACTCTTTTTCCCGACCAATCTCGTCATAAACTCCACATTATGCTTATAGGCTGCACTTGTTGCGTTCGCTGATCCAGTAAGAACATAAGCGTACCAACCCTCCTCGATGATGGATAGTTTAGCATGAAGCCCTTCGAGTGGTATCTCATAATCTGATTGAATTTCGTCAGATAAACCCTCTTCGGGTTTGGCATCTGGATTGAAATAATAAACTTTGCTGAAATTATGGAAGGCATTCGAAGGCAAAGAATTAAGGCATTCGAGCCGTGAGATCAAAATGTTTTTATTTCCAATCTCATCAAATCGTCGCAAAAAACCTTCATCCACAAAAGGTGCCATAATAAGAAGCCGATCTATAGGTGGATTAAAAGGCCAACCGTGACATCCGGCGATGCCAAAGGGCCAGAATGAATAGCTTTCAAATCCATCTGGCAGTTCGAACCGTGTGCGTCTTAATTCTTTCTGAATGCGGTCAATATTTTTTTTGCGCTCTTCGGGCATTGGTTTAATAGTTAGCTTTGGCAATGTAGCAATGAAATCCGCTAACGGATGATTGGCACTTATCCCAACCTTTCTTTCTACGACATGACCGTCAAGGGATAGCAATGTATCCCAACTGCGATCGGCCGATAAATTGCGCGAGGAGCAGAGTATGCGGTATCGGATTGATTTCGCTTCTTTCGATAGGAAACGAAGAACCCAAACCTTGGGATGAAATATTCCATTATCATCTGGCGAAGAGACCTCGTAAACTGAATTTTCAAGGTAGCCGTATAGACGATCGATATTCCTCGGCACTGAAATTCGTCCCACTTGGCAGAAGATTGTTAGTCGTTCAGCATAGCGTCGCAAGGCCTCAATCAATGCCATGGCATCTGGGATTGACTCGTCTTTAGCGCCATACCATTCGGAAAAAGCAATTCCCATTGGGACAATCAACAATGACAAGAGATCAAGAGTGAAGGATGTCCCAATGGCAAAGTCAAGGTCATATCCTTCGGGAGGCTTCATACTGGTCAGTAGAAGCTGTCGATCATTTGGATGCAACATGAGAGTTTCTCCCTAGACCCTGTAAGATATCATTCAAGAGTGTTTGCGTTATGCCCCATCTGTAATCAAGTCGAGAATCGCCGGCAGCCCCATTCCATAATTCGAGAGTACGAGGGTTGTCTAGTCTTGCCAGAGAGCGCTTCAATTGACGTTCGCGCTCACGAATCAGGCGACGCGCATCTGCATTCTCCACAATTCTTATAGCTGCTCCAGGCGCAAAAACAAGAGTGAGCCAGCGCATGATAAATTGCTTGGTCATGGAAGGTATTCGGACTGATGGTGTTTGAACTATTTCCCAAAATCTATCAATTTGTTTAAACCAAGTTACCAGAACGTCATATCGTTTTGAGATAAGCCCCACAGCCCACTCACGCATTTTTTCTCTGTACAGTTTTTGGAGTTTGTCATCGCGAGCAGCTTCAGCAAGCATTAGATTATAAAGAAGAGATGCCCCATAAATAGCCTCCGAAAAATTACGAGCATGTTCTAACTGCGTTTGAATTTTATCTGGAAATGATGCAAATTGAGGGTGTTCCCAAGGATAATCTATGGATTCGCAAGCACGCCCATTTTCTGCCAAGAATGCCAGTAGCGTATCATGCAACTGCGCATTAATCTTTTCCTGGATATATCTTGCTTCTTCATGAGTTAATTGGAAATCACAAGATTCAGGGAATTCTTTTGGTATGGAAGGAAGATCGGGGTGCCAATTATACCTCTTGCGGCCATCGATCGGCTCACCATCGTCGTTGTATTGATTTTGCTGCGAGATGGAATGATACCGATCTAAATAATGGTCATATTGTGATTGGGTGCCCTTGAAAAGTCGAATTCCCCATATGCCTAACCCGTGCCAATAAATATTGCTCGGCAAGCGCTGGAGTTTTTCCTTTGCGTCGCTGCCAATTACACCTTCTTTTTCACCCGATTTGAGAAGACCATAAATAAGCTTGGTCTCTTCACTACGCGCAAGTTGAGCAGCATTTCCTGATAAGCTATGCTTGCTTTCTAAGCGCAGATACATCCAAGGAATAAATAAAAAATATCGAGCGCGGGTTTGGATTGTGCTTGTTCCAGGGAAAAAAATATCAGCAAAAACATCTCTTACAGACCCTATACCCAACTCGTCGCGAGTTTCACGATCGCGAAACCGACTAATGACATCAAGCATATGTTTTCGCTCACGTTCTGAGTAATCTAGCCAAGATAGAAATGAAGTCATGGTACTATTCCATCATCGTTCAGATATAGAAATTAGATAAGTAAAAAACTTGAAGACAACATGTCGAATAACATATAAGCATGCTGTTGGCAAGTTGGATAGGAATGTATATATCATGCTAATTACTCTTCATTGAAATAATCATTATCCACTTTTTTAATTGTATACGATGCGACCGGAGAAACACCGATATTGTGATCGATCATGAGCTGAGCGAGCGTTTCTCCATCAATGAGAACAATTTTGCTCTCTATTTTTTCAGCATATTCCTTTGCATCCTTTGTGAAGGCGGATGTGGTAATAAATATTCCCTTTTTAGCCCTTTGCCCCTGCAAAGCACCTGCAAATTTCTGGATTTCAGGACGGCTGACCGGATTTTCCCATCTTTTTGCCTGAATATAAACAATATCCAGGCCGAGCCGATCCTCTTTGATGATACCGTCGATACCTTCATCACCGATTCGTCCAATAGCCTCTCCCGCATCCTTCCTTGTACCTCCATATCCCATGCTGATTAATAGATCTATTACCAATTTTTCAAAAAACGATGGGGAACAACCTTTAATTTGTTGAATAAGATCAGTAGCCAGATTTTGGCTTAATCTTTGGTATGCCGATTCTATTGATTCTTCTGGAGTTAAGACGTCCTTCTCGGCAGTTTCCTCTCCTTTCTCTTCTTCGTCTTTTTCTCTCTTAATGGCTTGAAACTCAACGAATTCTGGAAATTTCTTCAAAAAGCGGACATTGATTTCCTTCGGCGCCTCCTCAAGAATTTTGAAGCCTCTCTCCGTTATCTTGAAATAGCCACGTCTTGTTGACTCAATAAGACCAGCCTTTTTCATGTATGTCCTTGCCCAGCCCACACGATTATCGAAAGTGAATTGCTGTCCACTCTGCAAAAGCTCTTTTCGCTCTTCAGGAGTCAAGCCAAATTGCTGGGCAAGCGCTTCGATCGTCTCTCGAAGACTGTGCTCTTTCCTGTCTCCAAGATATTTCAATAAAGGAAGCATGATGGATTGATAATCAGGTATTGTCATTACCTATCTCCTATAAAAATTATCTTCAATTAGCGTCCGTCATAAAATCCTTGAAGTATTAAGTCCACTATCATCTGCCCTTATCCGTACAAAATTATTTGTCCCGTCGAATATTCTCTTTCCTTCTTCATATAGGTTAGCCTCGTCCTGTGTAAGCCAGATAACCCCGAGCTTATCGCAGCGTCCACATATTTTAAGGATTCCTTTTATGAGCTTTAATATTATGGTTCCCATCTTCCACTTTTCCTTTTCAAAAAAAAATATTGTCTAATTTATAACTGTTAATAGTATAAAAGTCAATAACTTGATGGCTCTGTTACGAAAAGTGGGGTAGATTAATTATATATAGCCAAACAAAGCACCTAGTAGAGGCCGATCTTTTACTTAACCCTAATTGCCTTTCATGTGGGGAAAAACAAATAAAAATTTACCTCTTCTTGTAGAGGGCTATTCAGAAAAATTAGCCCAAAAACATAGCTTTATGGATGCAAAATTCATAAAAGGCCTTTTTTAGGGGCTATTTGTTTTATTTTCATTGGATTAAATCAATAAACACGTATTATTTACCCCACTTTTTGTCATAGAGCCTGAAGAAAAAGAATCGGGGGAGAAAAAGCATTTGTCTGAAAAACGTTTCCGAGCCGGCTGAAAGGCAATAGACTTCAACTGTGTTTCAAGACGAGTCAAGAGTTGTGTTCATAAATATTGCGTGTTATCCTCTGACGTCATCAGGGCGATTTGCTTAAAAAGACAGAGCAGAACAGGATGAGGCTGCACAGAAATATCGACAATTCAGATAGATGATTGAATGTGAAGCTTGAAGCCTGGCGGCTCTCAGCCTATTTCTTCTTTCCCCCAAACCAAGTATAGAGGATGGGAAGGACTAAAAGGATTAACACAGTCGAGGTGATTAAGCCGCCAACAACGACCACAGCCACAGGACGCTGAACCTCAGAGCCAGGTCCTTGTGCAAAAAGAAGGGGAATGAGACTGAAGACAGTAATTGAAGCAGTCATCAAAACCGGACGGAGGCGATGCTCACAGGTCCTGATGATGGAATCTTCTAAACAAATCCCTTCCTGACAAAGCTGCTTGATATAAGAAACTTAGACAACGCCATTTAAAACAGCAACACCGAAGAGAGCGATAAACCCTACAGAAGCAGGAAACATCCATTTATCTTATGTGCATACTTTAGAAAATTTTAAACGGGCCGTAGCCAATATTGAAAAAGCGATGAAGGATTAGATTAAGGGGACACAATACTTATCTATTTCCTTTCCCTGTTCCTCTTTTTGAATTAATGTGATACAAGCAAAATCTTCAGGGAGAAGAAAATGAAGATGGACGCAATCGTTTCTTACTGCGGTATAATCTGTCATGGTTGCTCCATTTACTGGGCAACAAGGGAAAAGAATATAGAAAAAAAAGAGAAAATGAGAAAGGCGATCGCCCGCCTAGGCAGTGAGCACTATGGGACAGAATTCAAGCCGGACGATATTACAGATTGTGATGGATGTCGGGCAGAAGTAGGAAGGCTTCTCCGGGTTTCCAGTGATTGCCCAATAAGGAAGTGTGCCAGAGAGAAGGGGCTTGAGAATTGTGCTCATTGCCCAGAGTATGCCTGTAAGAAGCTTAAGGAGTTTTTTTCGAAGGACCCTCAGGCCAAAGCGATCTTAGAGGTGATAAAGAGCACACTCTGAGCTCAAGCTAATATCTTATTCATAATATTTCTGCCTGGACCAGAGACCTGCCGTAACATTTCTCTGATATTTCTTGAAATAAGTCCAGATGCAGTGGATGAACATGTAGCCATCGGCCTCGATTCCTATCAATGAGAATTTTTTTTAATTAAATCCGTCTTGCCTATTAGGCACTAAATCAACTCAGCGTCCTGCTTCTAGTTGTGAAGCCAAAGCTCTAGTGTTTTTGGCTTGGGCTCGGTATAAATCTTAATCTCTATTCCTGAGAGCGGCTGCCTGTGGTGAAAAACCTGATAAAAAACAGGCATTACCACAGGAATTCATGGCGGCTTACATGTTGGCCCGCGCGCTGGTCCAGAGGGCAATCGAGACAGGAGAGGAGCTGCTTTTCGGAAGCTGGTTTTAGCTCATAGTGATTCGTATGGCCAAATTCAAAATTAACGGAGATGACCTTTACATCGATGGGCAAAAGGTAATCCGGGCCTGGGAATCCTGGAACGGCTGGTACTGGTTCGCTACCGAGAA
>Ga0315289_10009364_pt1 | contig 14110 bp, 2 predicted proteins | sample YL17G11_40_MG_FD_203452 | JGI IMG/M metagenome (GOLD analysis project Ga0315289, IMG submission 203452) | Sediment microbial communities from Yellowstone Lake, YNP, Wyoming, USA - YL17G11_40 | ecosystem: Environmental > Aquatic > Freshwater > Lake > Sediment | place: USA: Wyoming | collected...
CCCGGTCTTTGACTCCATCATCTCGAACCGGTCAAAGACGATCTACATCTACCACAAAGGGGGGGATCCCCTCTTCGCAGGGCAGTACAAAATCTTCGTGGATGGCGTCGACCAGACCTCCATCTTCGCTATCATGTCTCCCGGCACCGAGCCCTGGTCTGTCGGGGAGACCCTGACCGGCACCTTGACCACCATGCCGAGGCACGTGGTCATGATCCTCAACCAGTCCGGCGGGGGAGGATCCGTCATTGCGGAGTCAGATCTCTCTCCCGTTTTGACCATACCCGTCCCGGTGCCTTACCCGCCATCGGTGGACTGGTCCAACTCCCCTGCCTTTGGCAACGCCACCACCTCGTTCCAGTTCACCGACATCTCCACCGGCCCGAACATCAACGCGTACTTCTGGGACTTCAACGACCCACCCACGTCAACCCTCCAGAACCCTACCCATGTCTTCCTGAACCCGGCGGTTGAGTACTACCAGTACAGCATCAATCACTCTGCCACCGATTCGGGTGGCACCTTCTGGGCCAGAACCTCGTGGCTGAACCGTTCCTCATGGGTGACCGTGTACAAGAACCTGACGCCCACCGTCTCCTTCACCCAGAATACCGCCACCGGTGCTATCCCCCTCACCGTCACCTTCACGGCAATCCCTGCCGGGGCCATCCAGGTGGATAGCTGGTCCTGGGACTTCGGCGACCCCCCCACCCAGACCATCCCGAACCCGTCCCATACCTATAACTCGCTCGGGACCTACACCGTCTCCCTCACGGCCACGAACTACACCCTCGGGCAGACCACGTTTACGATCCCAAACCTCATCGCGGCATACCCGGCGCCATCGGTGGACTGGTCCAGATCCCCTGCCTTTGGCAACGCCACCACCCCGTTCACGTTCACCGACCTCTCCACCGGCACAAACATCAACGCGTACTTCTGGAACTTCACCGACGGAAACACGACAAACACGAAGTCTCCTGCCAATAAACAGTTCCCGGCCACAACCGCCGAGTACTACCAGTACGACATCAACCACTCTGCCACCGATTCGTCTGGCACCAGCTGGGCGGTAACCTCGTGGCTGAACCGTTCCTCAAATGTGACCGTGTACAAGAACCTGACGCCCACCACCAACTTCACCCAGGACAAGACCTCCGGCCTCATCCCCCTCATCGTCACCTTCACTGCAAATCAGGTCGGTGCCATCAAGAATGACATCTGGTCCTGGGACTTCGGCGACGGCACCTCGACCCCCAATCCCCATACCTATTCCACGGGCAATACCTACACCGTCATCCTCACGGCCACGAACTACACCCTCGGGCAGACCACGTTTACGAACCTCACCAAGGCATGCCCCCTCCCGACCCCGACCTGGTACAACTATGACTGGCCCTACCGGAAGAACATCACCATCAACCATACGGCGGTCGCAGCCACCCTGACCGACTTCCCGGTCCTCATCCGCTATACCGACACCGACCTCATCTTCCCAAAGGCCCAGGCCGACGGCGATGACATCCTCTTCACCAAGGCCGACGGGACTACGAAGCTCTCCCACCAGATCGAGAGCTACACGAGCGGCACCGGGGCGCTTGTCGCCTGGGTGAAAGTCCCCTCTCCTGGCCTCTCCTCGGCGGCAAACACCACCCTCTACATGTACTACGGGAATTCGAGCGTCTCCAGCCAGGAAAACCCAACCGGCGTCTGGACCGCGAACTACATGGGTGTCTATCACCTGAACGAATCGACCGGTTCAAATCCAAGGGATTCCACCTCGAACGCCAGGCATGGCACACAATCCAATTCACCCACGCAGAGTGCCGGACAGATCGACGGCAATCTCTATTTCGATGGAACAACGAATGAGCGAGTTAATATGGGGAACGCATTTGATTTTGGAAACGCCTTCACCGCTTCAGCCTGGGTTAAGGGAGGGGGAGAAAACCAGCAGGTCCTCGGTAAATCCAACTGGGCTGGGAATGAAAATGGAATCCAGATATACACCAATTCCAGCAACTACGTAACTGCCCCGAAAAGTTCTGTCGGCCTCACGGCGACGGGTTCAACGGGCTACCCGTCTTTAGCTGCGGGAACCACCTCAGTTACCGGTCTTGTCGACACTTCCAGGAGGTATTATTTCCACTGGTACCGACAGACCGGAACCATCAAAGGAATCGTTACAGGCATAGCTGTCAATATTGGGGTCTCAAACGGGAACATCAATGTTTCGCTGTACAACCACAACGCGGGGACAGGCAAACCCAACTACAAACTTCTTGAAAGTGCAAGCGTCCCCTCTCCCGGTACCGGGTGGCGGACAATCTCGATTTCCCCGACATACGTTGACGTAACAGACTGGTGGATAGGGATACAACATAGTGCCACCACCGCCAACTTCAAATATAAAACAAACACCCCAAATGGAGCCGCCAATTGGTATGCTAATCTATCTACGGGAGGGGTTTACGCGGCATTTCCAGCTGATGGTTCTGGCTCAGCTTTATGCACCTCTGGTTGCGCAAATGTCTTCGGCGCATATGTAATCTATGTCCAGGTTATGGGATATGCGAAAGCCACCAAAGCAACGCTATCCGATAACAACGCTGTCATCGAATCAGTGAGTTTCTACTCCCATTCCACGGGAAATGTCCGCCTCGCAATCTACTCAGACTCCTCAGGAGTACCGAACAGTAAACAGTGGGAAAGCGGATCAACTGCATTGACGACAACAAGCTGGAACAAGATCGGAATAGCATCAGGAACCCCGTCGAGCCTCACGTTGAACTCGGGGACCTACTGGCTGGCCTTTCAGTGGGACAACACCAATTATGTACCGTCCTACACGTCTGGAAGCGCCACTGACGGCTACAACATGACGCTGGCCTATGGATCGTTTCCCGCAACATGGTCCGGCACATCCACAAGCCAGAAATGGAGTATGTTCGCAAACTATTCTCTCAAAATTGGCCCGTATGATTCTAATTGGCATTACCTTACTGTTGCCCGAACAGGGACCGGCGCGAACCAGCTGAATACCTATTATGACGGAAACCTTGTAGCTACCGGAACTGATTCACGAACCCTGACCAACACCAGGAATTTTTATCTTGCCAGAGCAAATGAGTCCCAGAACTATTTTAATGGCTATATTGACGAGGTCCGTCTCTCCAGTGTGGTCCGGGATGCCAGCTGGATCTCCACCGAGTATCAGAACCAGGCCAACCCCGCCCTCTTCCACTACAACATGACCCAGGAGACCTTAGGAACGTGCTAAGGGAGAGCGGGGCTGCCCCTTCCATTTTCCCCCTTCATAAACAGGAATGGTCCCATCGAGGCCATGCTCCGGTGACGGCATCCACGAGAACCGTCCTTCCCGCTTCTATTCTGCCGGGGACGAGGAGAAGTACTGGATGGGCCTGGCCCATGGGTTGCCCACCTGTCGGTACTTGTCTTCCCGGGACAATGCCAATCCAAGAGATATTTAATGATATTTTCATTATATACATGACTTAAATCATGAAAAGAATAAGGAAATGATTATCTAGTATATATGTAAACTAATGATTAGCAGCAACGTTGCACCGGATAGCCCGGCCTGATTCAAGGGGGCTTATGCCCGGTATCCCAGGGCAGTATGCCAGGCCTGGCTCCAGCGAAGAGTGAATGAATCATGGACTGGCGTGGGATCTCCGAGGTCGCGGGGACGATGATCCTCATCGGCGTGGTGGTGATAGGGATGATGATCGTGAACCTGGTCATCATCAGCACGCCCACCAATACCCGGATCCCGTCCCTCCAGGCCTCCATGACCAACCGGAGCACCCTCATCACCATCGTCCACCAGGGCGGGGATTCCATCCCGGCGGGGCAGTACAAGATCCTCGTGGACGGCAATGACACGACCTCCCTCTTCACGAACTCCGGCACCTCCCCGTGGTCCCTCGGCGAGACCCTCTCGTACAATGCCCCCTCCATGCCCCAGAGCGCCGTCATGATCTACAACGGGACCGGGAAGGGCGGGGTCGTGATCCTCCAGACCAAATTCCCCTGGGGAGTATACGTTCCCCCGATCCCCGGTGGTTCCGGTGGCTCAGGCGACTGGGGTTTGGGCACTACCATGGCCCCGACCCCCATCTACTTCCCCTGGTACGACTGCAACTGGAGTTATCGGAAGAACATCACCATCGATCATACCAGGGTTCCGGCATCCCAGACCAACTTTCCGGTTCTTGTGAGCCTTTCGTCTGACGGCCAGCTCTCTGCCCATGCCCGGAGTGACGGGAACGATATCCTCTTCACCACCTCGGACGGCCTCACCAGGATCCCACATGAGATCGAGTCCTACTCGAGCGGGACCCTCGTCGCCTGGGTGAATGTCCCCTCTCTCAACTCCTCAGCCGACACAACCATCATGATGTACTACGGGAACTCAGGGGCCTCGAGCCAGCAGAACAGGACCGGCGTCTGGGACGCGAACTACAAGGGAGTCTGGCACCTGAACGAGACCGTGACTGATGAATCCACGTCAGGTACTCATTATGACTCCAGCTCAAACGGTAACAATGGCACCCAGCACAACAACGGCCCGGTGACCGGAATGGTCGGCGGGGCACAGAACTTCGACGGGTCAGGCGACTATATCACCGTGCCGATCAGTTCGAGCCTGGGCATCACCTCCCAGTTCACGATGGAGGCATGGGTGAACCTCGCCAATCCTGCCAATAATCAGAAGATCGTGGGAGATCTCGATCTGAACTACGGTTATCTGATGGGTGTTCAAAACGGTGGCCTTTACCCGGAGATCTATGATAGCACCAGGACACAACATACGTTTACGTCGGGGACCATCCCGGCAAACACCTGGACGCACCTGGTCATGACCTGGACAACCGGCGGCAATTTCGTGGGATACATCAATGGAAACCAGGTAAATAGTGTCGCAGCCGGGTCCAATTCTATCGGAGTTTCCACCGGTCCTCTGCGCATGGGCGTAGCCCCCTGGGATACGAATTCCCACGTAGTAAACGGCCGCATAGACGAGATCCGGCTCTCCAGCACCGCCCGCACCTCCCAGTGGATCGCCACCGAGTACAACAATACCTACAGCCCCTCCAGTTTCTACAGGGTCGAGAGCCAGGTGACGTCCCCGTGCTCGGTGACCCCGATCCCCACCCCGAGCTTCCCCTGGTACGACTGCAGCTGGGGGTACCGGAAGAATATCACCATCCAGCGTACCCAGGTGGTAGGTACACAGACCAATTTCCCGGTCCTCATCAGCCTGGCCTCTGACAGCGACCTCTCCGCCCGGGCCCAGTACGATGGGGATGACATCTTCTTCACCTCCTCGGATGGCATCACCAAGATCCCCCACGAGATCGAGTCCTACTCCAGCGGGACCCTCGTCGCCTGGGTGAAGGTCCCGTCCGTGAGCTCCGCGACAGATACCACCATCATGATGTACTACGGGAACCCGACCATCGGGAGCCAGCAGGACAGGACCAACGTCTGGGACAGCAATTACAAAGGCGTCTGGCACCTCAACAACGCCTTCACCGACAGCACCTTGAACAACAACAATGGTGCGGACAGCGGGACAGGCGATGCATCCGGGCGGATGGCCCAGAGCCGGGAATTCTACGGGGGCGAATCCATCTCCGTCCCAGACAGCGGCAGCCTGCACATCTCGGGTAACCTGACCGTCGAGGCATGGGTCTACCCGGACACCCTGTCAGGATGGGACACGGTCGTCTCGAAAATGACGGGAACTCAGGAGGACCTCTACGTTGTATATACCGGTACCCGGTTCTATCTCGGGCTCCATCCCCTGAGTGACTGGACCACGGATGTCTACTACTCCCCCGGGTCATGGCAGCACCTTGCTGTCACGTACGACGGTACCTACGTCAGGGTCTACCAGGATGGATCCCTGAGTGACGACCAGGCAAGCTCCGGGTCACGCTCCCTGGGGTCCAACACCAATTCCCTCTACATGGGGTACAACACGGGGTGGCCGACCGAGACGTGGGACGGCAGGATCGACGAGGTCCGCATCTCCAGCGCAAACCGGTCCTCCCAGTGGATCAAGACCGAGTACAACAACCAGAACAGCCCTTCCAGCTTTATTTCCGTCGAGAGCCAGGTGGCATCCGGGTGCTCGGGCACCCCGCAGCAACCCGCGGGCTGGTACAGCTGCGACTGGGCCTACCGGAAGAACATCACCATCGACCACACGAAGGTCGCCGGCCCCCTCACCTACTTCCCGGTCCTCATCAGCCTTGACCAAGCAACCTCCGGCCTCGATGGCAAGGCCCAGCCCGACGGCGACGACATCTTCTTCACCTCCTCGGACGGGACCACGAAGCTCTCCCACGAGATCGAGTCCTACTCGAGCGGCACCCTCGTCGCCTGGGTGAAGGTCCCCTCTCTGAGCTCCACCACCGATACCACCATCATGATGTACTACGGGAATTCGGTGGTCGGGAGCCAGCAGAACCCCACCGCTGTCTGGGACACGAACTACAAGGGGGTCTGGCACCTGAGCGAGACGAGCGGCACCACAGTTAGCGATTCGGCGTCCAGTACAAACACCGGTACTGCCTCTGGCTTCAGCATGTCGGGAGCAACAGGGAAAATCGGGAAGGGTGCGACCTTAGATGGTTCGAATGATTATATCTACACCACGAATTCTGCCACCGGCCCAGCGCAATTCACCTATGAAACATGGATGAAAACCAGCAGTGCTGCAGGCGCTCCCGTCATTGGATTTGAGACCAGCCGGACAGGAACCGGCAGTACCGACTGGGATAGAAGCATTTACGTAGGTACCGACGGGAAAATCTATTTCGAGAGCGGGGGTAGTGACGAGGTTGCCGTTTCAACCTCTACGTATACCGACAATAATTGGCATCACGTGGTTGGAGTCCGTTATTCGAATGCTTCTCTCTACCTCTACGTGGACGGATCCCAGAGAGGCAGTACTACCGACACCGATCCCATGACGGAAACCGGCTACTGGAGGATCGGTTCATATAAGAGTCAGTACCACCCCAATGGGGCAGATGGCTTTTTCAGTGGTTCTATAGACGAGGTCCGGGTCTCTACAACCGGCTTCTCACCCCAGTGGATCGCCACCGAGTACGCGAACCAGAACACCCCCTCCAGTTTCTACTCCGTTGGGAGCGAGGTGGCATCCGGGTGCTCGGGGACCACCCCGACGCCTACCCCGACTATCCCTCCGGGCCTTCCCTGGTACGACTGCGACTGGGGGTACCGGAAGAGCATCACCATCGACAAGGCGAAGGTCTCCGGGACCCAGACCGGCTTCCCCGTCCTCGTCAGCCTTGACGCGGCTACCTCCGGCCTCAATGGCAAGGCCCAGCCGAGCGGGAACGACATCCTCTTCACCGACATAAACGGCCTGAAGCTCCCCCATGAGATCGAGACCTACGCGGGCGGCACCCTCGTCGCCTGGGTGAAGGTCCCCTCCGTGAGCTATGCGGCCAACACCACCATCGTGATGTACTACGGGAACTCGGGCGCCTCCAGCCAGCAGAACCCGTGGAGCGTGTGGGACAACAACTACAAAGGGGTCTGGCACATCGACGAGGCCGTGACGGACAATGCCGTGGCAAGCGGGGTGCACACAGACTCCACCGAGAACAACAACAACGGGAACCAGAACAACAACAACGATGTGACGGGAAAGATCGGGACCGGCCAGGACTTCGAAGGGGACGCCCGGGATGAATATGTCGAGATCCCCAACTCGGGCTCCATGGAGAACCTCCAGGAGGGGGACTACACCGTCGAGGCCTGGTTCAACTCGGATACCACCCCGCCGGGAACACCCCCCGCATGGAACGCCTATTACGAGATCATGGGGAAGGAAGGCTACAACCTGGGCCTCGAGTTCATCAACTCCCGCCAGGTCAATGTGAACCACTGGATCGCAAGCGGCCCCACCCAGTATGGAGGCACGAGCGGGGTGAAGAACAACCTGCAGTGGTACCATGTGGTGAGCGTTGTAAACAAGACCACCGGTTCTGTCAAACTCTATATCAACGGCGCCAACGAAATGACGTCCAGCTTCACCGCGGGTTCCGCCGCCCTGGAGTACGGCACCACCTCTTGGAAGATCGGGATCTGGGCGCCCGGCCATGGGAACTGGGGAGGGCCCATGAACGGGAAGATCGACGAGGTCCGCATCTCGTCCACCGCCCGCTCCCCCCAGTGGATCGCCACGGAGTTCAACAACCAGGACAGTCCCTCCACCTTCTCCTCCGTCGGGAGCGAGGAGGGATCGACGTGCAGCGGAATGACCGTCTTCAACACCTGCACCTGGCCCTTACGGAAGAAGATTACCATCGACAAGGCGAAGGTCGCCGGCTCCCAGACCAACTTCCCCGTCCTCGTCAGCCTCGCCTCCGATTCGGACCTTGCGGCCGATGCCCAGGACGACGGCGACGACCTCGTCTTCACCTCCTGGGACGGGACGACCCAGCTCCCCCACGAGATCGAGAGCTTCTCGGGGAGCACCGGGGCCCTCACCGCCTGGGTGAAGGTCCCGTCCATCAGCTCAGGTGCAAACACGGACATCTACCTGTACTACGGGAACTCGGGCGCCTCGAACCAGCAGGATCCCACGGGCGTCTGGGACTCCAATTACGTCGGGGTGTGGCACCTCCAGGAATCGGGGAGCGGAGCGCAGGGCGAGTTCAGGGACAGCACCTCCTATGCAAACCACGGCCAGGGCGGGGACGGGAATTCCCTCTATGTCCCGGCCCAGGTGGCAGGCAAGGTCGGGTACGCCCAGAACTTCAGCAATGCGGATGGGAAATGGGACTTTATCGACGCGGGTCAGAATTCCATCCTCGATATCACCGGGAACCAGATCACCCTTGAGGCCTGGGTGCAGCATGAAGTGACGAGCAACCCTCCGGCCGGTCACAGCGGCCAGCCCTTCTACGGGATCCTCAACCACAAGGGGTGGGATAACGGCTACAGGCTGGCACTGGAGGGCGACGATACCCAGTGTAAGTGGTCCGGACCGTTTTGCGCCAATTTACAACTCCCCGGAGCTTCCTCTAATAATTGGTCGGACAGCGTCCTTACGAGAGATACGTGGTACCATGTCGCCGGGACCTACAACGGGTCATACATGGCGATCTTCGTCAACGGACAGGTGGAACCCCACATGCAGGCGAAGAGTAATGCCATCACCCCCACAAATACCGGGGAGAAGGACGTGTGGATCGGCACCGGCGACATGCCGATGGACGTGGGATGGACCTCGGAGTGGGTGGGCAAGATCGACGAGGTGCGGATATCGACCCTCGGGCGTTCGGATTCCTGGATCAGGACCGAGTACAACAACATGAACAGCCCCTCCACCTTCGCGACCATCGGGAGCGAGGTGGCATCCGGGTGCTCGGTGACCCCAACCCCGACACCCACCGGGGTCCCCCCACCCTGGTACGACTGCAGCTGGCAGGAACGGAAGAGGATCACCATCGACCATACCAAGGTGCCGGCAACCCAGACCGATTTCCCGGTCCTCATCAGCCTCACCTCGGACAGCGGGCTCCAGGGCAATGCCCAGGCCGACGGGGACGACATCTTCTTCACCTCATCCGACGGCACAACCAAGCTCTCCCACGAGATCGAGTCCTACACGAGCAGCAACGGGGCCCTCGTCGCCTGGGTGAAGGTCCCCTCCCTCTCCGCCACGACCGACACGTTCTTCTACATGTACTACGGGAACCCCTCCTCGCCCAGCCAGCAGGATAAGAACGGCGTCTGGGACGCGAACTACAAGGGCGTCTGGCACATGAAGGAGACAGGCAGTGGGGTTGCCGGCGAGTTCATGGACAGCACCTCGAACAATAACCACGGGCAGGGGGGCAGCGGCTTTGGAGGCGGGACACCAGTAAGAACGGCCAGCGGGAGGATCGGGTACGGGCAGGACTTCACCCGGGCCAGCACCCAGTTCATCAGGATTCCTCCCGGATCCCTCGGGATCACCGGGTCCATCACCCTGGAGGCCTGGGCGACGAGCGATGCCTGGCTGCCCGGAGATTATACGTCCATCGTCGCGAGGCAATACGGCACCGGCTCCGGAGATTCTTACCAGTTAGGTCCCGCCGCGTCGGGCGGGGCATCCACCACCCCCTATGCATGGTTCACGAGCGGCAGCGTGAGTGGGGGGACCGTCTCCACGGCGACGTGGTACCATTATGTCGCCACCGTCGACGGGTCGTCCAGCTCCCTCTATATCGACGGCTCGCAGGCGGCATCCACGGGCAGCCGTACCATCAGCACCGATTCCAACCCGGTCATCATCGGGGGTCAGGAGAATGATGGAACGAATATACCTTCCCAGCTCTGGGACGGTTACATCGACGAGGTCCGGGTCTCTTCCATTGCCCGCCCGGCAAGCTGGATCGCGACCGAGTATGCCAACCAGAACAGCCCCTCCACCTTCTCTTCGGTTGCAGGTGAAGAGACCGCCCCATGCACACCACCCCCGACAACTCCCCCCACCCCGACCGCCACGCCGACCCCGAGCCCGCCGTGGTTCAACTGCTACTGGCCCTACCGGAAGAACATCACCATCAACAAGACGGCGGTCTCCGGAACGCAGACCAACTTCCCGGTCCTCATCAACCTCTCTTCGGATGCCGACCTCCACAACCATACACGGAGTGACGGCTATGACATCCTCTTCACCAAGGAGGACGGCCAGACAGAGATCCCCTATGAGCGGGAGTATTTCAACAAGGCGACAGGCACCCTCACCGCCTGGGTGAAGGTCCCCCAGATCCAGTCCTCGGCGAACACCACCATCTATATGTATTACGGCTTCCTCTCTTCCCCGGACAAGGCGAGCCCGCCAAACGTCTGGGACGGGAACTATGCAGGTGTCTGGCACCTCTCTTCGAACTTCAACGATTCCACCTCCAACAACAATTATGGAACCAACACAGGTTCGACCTCTGCGACGGGGCAGATGGGGAATGCCCGTTATTCCGATGGAAAGGGCTACATCACCATCAATGGCCGCCTGGGAAGCCCTGCAACGGCCACGGTGAGTGCGTGGGTAAACCTCGTGAGCAAGGGTACAAATGGAGCCGAAGTCGTCTCTATCGGGGACAATGTTGCGGTTCGGATGGATGATTACTTCCAGGGAGGCAAAGGCGCAGACGGGATCTATCACAATAATACATTATGGTCATCTGTAAATTATACAAATTCAGGGAATTCCTATGCGGGAACCGGGTGGCATTATCTCACCTACGTCGTCAATCCATCCGGGAGCAGCCAGATAATCTACGTAGACGGAGTTCCGAGGAAAACTACCACCTTTAATTCTGTCATTGTATATAATCAAGGAGACAACACCTTCATAGGGAAACACGGAAATGGACTAAACACCTACAACTTCACTGGCACCATCGACGAGGTGCGGGTCTCCAACGTGGCCCGGGATGCCAACTGGATCTCCACCGAGTATAAGAACCAGGCCAACCCCGCCCTCTTCCACTACCTCGGGAAGGAGGAGGCCTTCTTCTGCGGCGGAACCTCCGGCCCGTCCTATGTCCAGAGCAGGAGCCTGCACTTCGAGTACGTGAACCAGGCGTCCATCACCCTCCCGGGCTCCACGACGGCCGGGGACCTCCTCGTCCTCAGCTGTGTCATCAACCAGTCCAACAGTGTCGCCACGGTCACCGACTCGAAGAACGGCAACGCGTACAACTCGGTCCTGACAACAAACGTCGGGAACTGGGGCAAGATATACACCTATAACGTCCCCAACTCCCTCGGGGGGTCCGGGCCCATCACCGCCACGGTATCCCTGCAGAGCCCTGCCAATAAGACCTTTGACCTGTTCTTCCTCGAATACTCCGGAGTTGCCTCGACAAGTCCCGTCGACGTGTCCTCCAGTGGAACCGCGACCTCCGGTACATCGATGAACACCTCGTTCGCGACCACCTCGAAGGCCCCCGCCCTCATCTACGGCTTCGGGGCGGGTGACTTCAGCTGCAGTGCGAACTCGCCTTACACCGGCCGGGAGACCGCCAATGGCCGGTGCGCCATGGACCAGACCGTCTTCATGACGGGTCCCTTCAATGTCACCGCCACGCAGGGCATCTCCGGTGCCTGGGCACTCCAGATGGTCGCCTTCAAGGGGGCGTAAACCGTAGGACGGGGTGATCAAATCCCTGCAGGGGTTCATGGTTATCCACCTGTTCGGATACCAGACACCGTTCGCCAAAAACCAGGCAGGGGAAGCGATCCTGACGCAGGTGCATCAATAACCAGGGAGGGAGGATTAAAACTTCATTTTACACTTCTTTTTTTCTATATAAGGATTGAAAATAAGATAAATTAAAAATAATTATCGAAATATTCAAATAATATATTGCGAAAATATAAATACTGAAACTATATCCTGCAGAGGGGTGAAGTTTTTGAGACGTCCTGGAAAGAAGATTGCCTATGGATCCATTCTCGTCATTGTGCTTGCTGTGCTCGCCATCTCCGCACCTGCGCTGGCCTGCGTGACCCCTGCCCCGACTCCTCCCCCCATCCCACCCACTCCCCCGGGGCCGAACCCGTCGTGGTACGACTGCGGCTGGCACTACCGGAAAGCCATCACCATCGCCCATACAAAGGTTGCAGGGTCGCAATCGGGCTTTCCCGTCCTCATCAGCCTCGCTTCAGACAGCGGCCTCCAGGCCCGCGCCCGGTCAGATGGCGACGACATCCTCTTCACCTCCTCGGACGGGACCACCAAGCTCTCCCATGAGATCGAGACGTATTCTGGCAGTACCGGGTTGCTCATCGCGTGGGTGAAGGTCCCCTCCCTCACCTCCGGAAGCGATACGGTTCTGTATATGTACTACGGGAATCCCGATGCCCCCACCCAGCAGGGTTCCACCAGCGTCTGGGACACGAACTTCAGGGGTGTCTGGCACCTGAGCGAGATGACAGGGAGCAAGCGCCATGATTCCACGGTGAACAGGAACGATCTCTCGGACATCAACAGGGTAACCCTGTCCCCGGGCAAGATCGATGGATCAGCAAGATTTGCGGCTGCCAGCTCCCAGAGGCTGACCATCCCCGATGCCGGCCAGACCGGCCTCGATATCACCGGACCCATCACCATGGAGGCCTGGGTCAGCACAGGGCAGGTGGGAGACGGGCCTTACTACTTCATCGAGAAGGCGAAGGGGTCATGCTCCTCCGGCGAACCCCCGTACTATTTCCGGCTGAATGACGGGAACACGGCGTACGAGAGGGAGAACGCACTCGTGAACGGAGCCTGTGGCGGGACCGGGCTGGGCATCAATGGCCCCATGACATCAATAAGCGCAGGGACCTGGAACCATCTCGTCGCGGTCTACGACGGTTCAAGCCTCAGGGTCTACAAGAACGGCATCCAGACGAACTCCAGGCCCTACAGCTCGGGCATCTACAACAGCGACGGGGATCTCAACATAGGTGGCAGGTCGCGCACCCAGTACTTCGATGGCCTCCTGGACGAGGTCCGGATATCGAGCGCGGCCCGTTCCCTGGAGTGGATCCAGACAGAGTTCAACAACCAGAACAGCCCCTCGACATTCGCTTATGTCTGGGGAGAGGAGAAGGCCGATGACCATGGGGTGTGCACAACACCTCCTCCGGCCTTCACCTGCACCGGGGATTCGTACCCCCTGGTAACTCCGGACGGTGAGACCGCCGGATGCGTCGCCATCACCAATGACTGGACGATAGATGCGACGACAAATACTATCATGAACACACTGTCCGTCAGCTACACCCTGGCGGATGCGTTCTGCCTGAAGGGTGCGGACGTTGCTTTCGCATTCTATCCGGCCAGTGTACCGCCTCAGTACACACAGCCCTTCGATGCCTCGGCCGGCACGAAATCCTACACCTTCAATATCCCGCTTGGGGATACCGGCGATGTCGCATATCTCTACGTCACTGCCCACGGAATGGTGCAGAAAGTAACCGGGGAGGCCACCTCAGCCAGCATGGATGTGGTGGTCCCCGAGAACCCCATCTACTATATCATCCAGGGCTGACCCTGGAATACCATCCT
>Ga0315289_10009365_pt1 | contig 14109 bp, 9 predicted proteins | sample YL17G11_40_MG_FD_203452 | JGI IMG/M metagenome (GOLD analysis project Ga0315289, IMG submission 203452) | Sediment microbial communities from Yellowstone Lake, YNP, Wyoming, USA - YL17G11_40 | ecosystem: Environmental > Aquatic > Freshwater > Lake > Sediment | place: USA: Wyoming | collected...
CCGACAATTTCCATCTCTTTGTCAATGGGAGCACCGTCGAGGCGCTCGACGTCGTGGCATCGCAGCGGATCTCGGATGGGGTGTTCGATCTCACGCTCAATGGCCCCATGACCGACGGCACGGAGTACGTGCTCGTCGCTCAGGATATCCCTGATTGCGAGATGGGATGCCCTTGGATCGAAAGCTCGAGCCGGAAGTTCCTGTTCGACGCCGCGATCGCCACTCTCCTTCAGACGCATGATGTCTCGGTCGTCGACGGCTCGGTCGAGCTCGAGTGGACTCTCTCAGAGGTCGATCCCGGCGCCCAGTTCTTAGTGTCGCGCTCCGCTGACGGCGGGGCGTTCGAGGCGCTCTCAGGGACACCGAGCGAGGTGGCGCGCTTGAGCTATCGCTACCTCGATTCGGGTGCGGAGCCCGGGCACGGATACATTTACAGGGTCGAATACTCCGCGGGAGGCGAGAGACAGACCCTCTTTACGTCCGATAGAATCGCGATCCCGGCGGCGGCGCTCGCGCTTCATCAGAATGTTCCGAACCCATTCAATCCGAGAACGACGATCTCCTTCACGCTCCCCGAGGCTCGTGCCGTCACGCTCGAGATATACGACGTTTCAGGGCATCTCGTGACGCGGCTTTTCGACGGCGAGCGATTCTCCAGCGGCACGCATACGATCGATTGGAACGGATTGGACGGCGCTGGAAACGCGGCGTCGTCGGGGATCTATCTCTACCGGCTCCAGGTGGGGAAGACGAGCGTCTCGCGCAAAATGGTGCTGCTCAGATAGAAATCCTTCCCGCCGTCCCGGCATAATCGGCTCGTCGAGAGATTCGTCGGATCGGCCGTTGTCGATCAGCTCCAATCCCTGAACTCTTGTCCATATGGCGATCGATTTGAAATCGGTTCCGCGCGCCCGTCTGTGCAACCTACCGCCCCCCATCGTCGAGCTTGCGCGGTTCCAACGCCGTCGGCGCCCTCGGCTTCGCCGCGGCGATCGTCGAGATCGAGGAGCATCTTGTATAGGAAATCCGCTTTCATGTCAACATCACCGCATGGCGGTTGTGATCGGCTTCATCCGGACGGACGGGGAATTCAGCATAATTCGGGACAGTTGAAGCGCCTTAGGCGCGATTTGCCTTTAGACAGGCATGCTGCCCGTGTGCAGAATTGCTGTATCAATTAGGATCTCCGCAAGGGTTCGAATTCTTTGCGACAGTGTCTACCATTTCAATACGCCATACTTCGCTGGACTTCATTGCTGGGAAGACGGACCTTTCGCGTAGAGAAGTTTATTGGAGGAAGGTCAGTGTTGGTGAGCATCCGTGTCACCGTCGAGGGAGACCAACCTCTGCCCGCTTTGACACGCCCGGGAACACCTTCTTCGTTCAATCGTGTGACAATCTCCGACTTGGAGCGCCCCTGAGCGAATTCGCTGAATACTCGCAGGACTACAACCGCTTTGGCTTACGCCCTACAGTGTATGGCCTTCATGCACTATTTCCAGCTCTCCATCGTTTCCCATCGCCTCACGGCCTCGTTGAAGGTCTTGGCGATATGATCGGCCTTCTTCTTCGTATATTCCTCGGCCTTCTTCACATCGAAATCCAGGTAGCCCGCACCTTCCTCAGGGTAGCGGGTCGTCGCCCACGCGGGCATCAGGGCGTATCCCGGATCGGCTCCGTGGCGCCCGACGTTGTCTTTGCCGAGTCGCTCGTACATCTCCCTGTCGACAAGATCCGGGTTGTAGGATAGGACAAGGGCCGCCTCCTCCAGGTCCCCATGGCCGGACTGAATGGGTTTCTGCTTGTAGACTTCCTCGGCGAGATTCCAAGCAATCTGCCACCAGTCGACGATCATGAAGCGGGCGCCGGTTTCGGCATTGAGCCGGGTGTAAGCCCGTTTCGTCGGTTCGGTGTTGCCGCCGTGGCCGTTGATGATGAGTATGTTCTTGAAGCCCGAACGGACGAGGTGCTTGAGGACGTCATAAATATACTGCTCGAAGATCTCTTCGCGGACGGTGATGGAGCCGGGAAACTGTGAGACGGAAGCGCCCGTGAAACCGTAGTTGATCGGCGGGGCGATGAGGGCATTCACATCGCCGTAGATTCGTTCGGCCAGATTCTCCGGTATGTAATCGTCGGCGCCGATTGCGCAAGCGCCATGTGATTCCACCGTTCCGATTGGCAAGATAACCCGGTCCGTGACCTCGGGCACTATCTGGGCCAGCCGCATCCAGCAGTACTCTTGCATGTGGTGAAACTTCAGATCCTTGACCTTCTTCTGCGAGAACGCAGGGGTGGCTGCAAACAATATCAAAATGAAGATGAACGCTCGCCGCCACGTACGCATGGCAAACCTCCCTTTCTTTAAGTTTCCTTCACTTTCATGCTCCTTTGGCCGACTTCTCACATCTGACTGTTCAATGGAGAGCCGGCGCATCGAGAACACGGCTTCTCATTTCTTCATATCCGTCTGTCGGGACGGCAATTAGCGCAATCTTTTTTTCCATCCCTCTCCCGAAGATCCCTCGCCGGATATCCACTTCGTGCGCGCCACGACGCCGACGATCACTCCAATAGCTATGATCACAAAGGTTGGCGCCGTAACGCGCAAGGTGCTCCGCGGCCTCGATGGCGACGAGACCGGCCGGCGTCGTCCGCAACCGATCGAGGAGGTCGGCCGCAGGAACACTCCAGAATACAGAGACAGTATGAGTCATAGGCAGATATCCTTGGGAGCCGGATACGAGACGGATGATAACAGGTCCGAGACGAAATTGCCAAATATCGAGAAGGTGAAAATGGGGTAACCGATCAATGACCTTCCCCCGCCAAATTCCTCTACGCAAAGGGTCGATTGCAGGACGTCTTTGCTAACCGTCGGGCCGATGCCGGACGCGCCAGAGCCACTCTATAGCTTTGGCCGCTGTCTTGTCTGTGATTCCGAGCCTCTTGGCGATCGCCGAGTCACTCATCCCAAGCTGTTGAAGTTGAACCGCCTTAGGCGCGATCTGCTGGTAGACAGGCGGGGCGTCCGTGTCCAGAATCGCCGCCTCAATCGGAATCGCCGCAAAGGTTCGAATTCTTTGCGTACGTGTCCACCATTTCAAAACAGAAGGCGAACCTTTTGCGCGGCGGATCATCGCGATCCTGCTCACGGTCATCGCGATGCTCCTCAGGGGATCAGGCGAAAACCGGATTGACGGGCGCCGCCTAGAAGCGGTACGCCCCGGAGAGAACGACATCCGTCGTCGAGCGTTCCTGCGTCAGGACCTTTCCCGCGTCTCTTGCCGTCACCTTTTCCCAGCCGCCAATGGCGACGCCGAGATCGAGGGTGAGCACGCGGTCGATCGTACCCCCGACACCGAAGGTGAAGAACTTCCGCTCACGCTCAGCCTTGAAATCGGCGACGATCGCCCTCGGCGTATCGTCGGCGATGTAGGCGACCTCCTCGATAGTCGAGACCTCGAGCGGCACGTACGCGAAGCCCGCGCGGAACCTGACCGGCGCCTGAGGCAGGGTCGCCTCGGCGCCGACGCGGAAGTCCAGGGTCGCACCCAGCACGTGCTCCATGCCCGGGTCGAGCTCGCTCGTGATCGCGAGGCCGTTGTACTCCGTCTGCGAGTAATCGCAGTAGGAGAGGTCGGCGGCGAGCGTCAGCGGGCCCGCCGTGATCGCGAGGCCGCCGCTGAATCCCATAGGAAGGGTGTACTCCTCATCGATGAGCGCACTGTAGGGATCGGTCGTCCAGCCCCCACCTCCCGCGTAATCCCCGACGTACCTCGTCACGCCCTCCCCGGTATAGGTGAGCCACGCGGGGCTCGTGAACGAGAATCCCGCCCTGACGTTGTCGCTGACCCTCATGAGCAGCCCCACGTTGAAGCTCACCCCGTCGAGGTCCATCGTCACGTCGTCGGTCCAGAAGGCCGACGAGTCCGCGTCCGCGTAGTCAATGCCCTCCTCCGTATCGATCTCCTCGTCCCAGAGCACGAGGCTCGCTCCGAGGGAGATCCTCGGGGAAAGATCGACCCCGAGGCCGAACTGGTACTGGTAGATGGTGCCCGACTGGATGAACCGGTTCTCGGCCGTCGCGGGAATGTCGGAAAGGTAGGCGTTCTTGACCGACTCGAGATTCGACGTCCCCGCCTCGAAGACGCCGAAAGCGAGAACGAGGCTCCCCCGGTACGTGGGCAGCGGATAGGCGGCGGCGATGTGCCCGAGGGACGTATGCGAGCTCGACTGAGTCGCGCTCAGATCCAGATACGTGTTCGTGATCTCGTCCGACCGCTGATGGAAACCGATCGAAACCTCTCCCCGCCGCATCTCCGCCAGTCCTGCCGGATTGTAGAGCAGGGAGAAAACGTCGTTGCCCGCCGCGGTGTAGGCGCCTCCCATCGCGAAGGGGCGCGCGCCGGTCCCCATCGTGGAGAGGACCCCGAGCCTCTCGAGGGATAGGCCGGCCAGTATCTGGGAGTGGGCCGCGAACGGGGCGGCGAGCATCAGAGCCGCCGCCGCGGCGAGGATGGCGCATCGAATGTGTTTCTTCATAACGAGCCCTTCTTCTCTTTCTGTCACGGGGTTTTGGTCGATTCCATCTCGAGGGTCTTCCTTCCCGGAGGCTCCTTCTCCTTCACTTCCGTCGCTGGCTTCTCGGGCTGCTTGGGATCGATCGGCCGCGTCGGTGGCGGCGGCGGCGGTGGTTCGTGCCGATCAGGGGGCGGCGGTGGTGGCGGCGGCGGGGGTGGCGGCGGCGGGCGCGGCAACCGCCACGTCATCATAGGGCCGGCGGGACGAGGCTCGCTGGTTTCCACTGGCGGCGGCGGGGGTGGCGGCGGCGGCGGCGGATCTATTATCGGCCACGGCTCGACGATGATCGGTGGAAACGACTCATAGTAAATGATCCGGGTATCCTCCGAATCCTCCGAATCGTCGGCCACTCCCGAGTGTTTCAGGAGTGTGTAGCATCCCGCGAACGATCCGGCGAGGAATATGACAAGGAGCGGCGTCAGGAATCTTCTCGCGATGTTGTTCATGGAACCACCCCCTCAATTAGAGTATAGAGGCCGGGGCCGATCCCATCAATTGCCTCGCGTCTATATCGTTTACCCGCGAGCCAATAAGCGAAGCGGCAAATTTCCGGTGCGTAAGATTTGTAGAGTTCCTGGAAACGCATCTCATCGTCCTCCTATAGTGATAGTAGATATTTGGGGCTCAAAAGTTACAGACAATCGGATGAGGTAACAATGAAGGGCGGCGGAAATATGCGACGGCGTCCTCCATTTCAGAGCATAGGAACAGAATCCCACGTCTGCGCGTTTAACTGACATACACGGCCGGCACCCAAGAATCACTCGGGCAAACTCGGGCATTCCGGGTCGGAGGTTGGACATGGCACAAACGACGAAACGACTGAGCGTAATGGCAGATAGAGTGATTCCACGCACCCTCAGAAGCGCTACATTTTCCTAGTCATCGCGAAGATATTGACCGCATAGAAGCCAAGCAACACCCTTCGCCACCGTCTTGTCGGTGACTCCGAGCCTCCTAGCAATCGCCGAGTTACTCATGCCAAGCCGTTGAAGCTGAACCGCTTTAGGCGCGATTTGCTGGTAGATCGGGGCAGCCCCTGTGTCCAGAAATGCCGCATCAATCGGGACCTTCGCGAAGGTTCGAATTCTTTGCGACAGCGTCAACCATTTCTCTCCAAGAATCTATGTCATTGTTCTTTGCTCCCTTGTCATACACAATGGAGGGCAGTTCATCCGTGCCGCCTCAACTCGTTGAAAAGCATCTCGGCATCGTGGGGCTCTCGTAACCTTTATAAGGGAGGTTCGATCATGGGAAGGCTCGCGAGTTCACTCGCCGTTTTCATGCTCCTCGTTTTCGTCATGGGCGCTTCGCCCGCTCATGCGGAATACGTGAAGGATGGAGCGGTGATCTGCAACGTGGGAGATCGGTACAGTGGTCCCACACTCGTAATGGGGGCCGATGCCACGACGATCGTTGCATGGGCCGACAATCGAAATGGGAACTGCGACATATTCGTTCAGAAAGTAGATTCAACGGCACTCCCGCTCTGGACAGCGGACGGAGTGGCGATCTGTACCGCCGCGGACGACCAGGACAACATCCGAATGATCTCGGATGGCGCCGGGGGGGCCATTCTCGTATGGAGGGATAGACGGAGCGGCACGTGGGACGTCTACGCCCAGAGGATCGACGCGGAGGGGAATGCTCTCTGGGCGCCGGACGGCATTCCCGTCAGTGGGGTCTCCGGTGAACGGTCCGACCCCCAGATAGTCCCGAGCGGCGTCTCCGGCGGGGCCATTATTGCGTGGATCGACGGCCGTGCGGGAACCAGTAACGACGACATCTATGCTCAGGCGTTCGACGGGGATGGCAATGCGCTTTGGACGGCGGATGGCCTTCCCGTCTGCACGGCCGCCGGCAACCAGTGGAGTGTCGCGATCATCCCGGACGGGGCCTCCGGAGCGATTCTCGCATGGGAGGACAATCGCGGCACGGATGCGGACATCTACATTCAGAGAATCGACGGCACCGGAGCCGCGCTCTGGGACGACGATGGTAACCTGGCCTGTGCCGAGCGCAACTATCAGTGGCGCCCGCGACTGGCGAGCGACGGCGACTTCGGAGCCTACGTTACATGGATCGATCTTCGCAACGGCACCGACTATGATGTCTACGCGCAACGGATCGATCAGTATGGATATGCTGATTGGTTAGCGGACGGCGTGGACATAGCCACGGAATCGTACCATGAAGTGGCTATTGATATCGTTCCTGACGGCGCTGGAGGGGCCATCCTTCTGTTCGGAGATCAACGGGAGGGTGCTCCTGGAATGTACGCGCAGAAGCTCAATCAATACGGGTACTCAATGTGGCTTTGGAGCGGGGTTCCCATATGCACCGGTGTGAACGGCCCGGAGAATCCCCAGACCATTCCCGACGGCAGCGGCGGAGCAGTTATCGCCTGGCAGGATTGGCGCAGCGGGCAGACCGATCTCTATGCTCAGAGAATCGACGCAAACGGTGACGCTCTTTGGACAGGGAACGGCGTTGCTATCTGCCGGGCTCTCAATAACCAGGAGGGCATTTGTCTCGTCGGAGACGGGCAGGGGGGAGGAATCATGGGATGGCGGGACGCGCGCAGCGGGAACAAGTTCGATACCTATGCCCAGCGCATCAGCGCGGAGGGACTGTGGGGGAATCCCGAGCCGTCAATCGTATCGTGTCACGACGCGCCGAACGACCAGGGCGGTTATGTCAGGATCACGATGAAGGCATCGTCGCACGATATCAAGCAGGAGAAGGACTATACGATAACCGGCTACAATGTGTGGAGAGAGATACGCTCCCCCGGAGGCGGCTTGCTCGACACGGAAGGCGCATCGCCGACGGCGGGGGTGTCGCTCTTCAGCTTCTTCGAGGAGGCCGCGAAGACTCCCGGCGCACGAATCTCTCGAGCCCAGGCCGCGGCCCTCGGATTCCCCCCCGGCGATTGGGAATCTCTCGGTCTTCATGCGGCGAAGCAGGATACCGTTTACTACTTCGCCGTGCCGACGGCGAATGATTCGACCGAGGGCGGCGCTCCCTGGGAAACCTACGTTGTCACGGCGCATACGCCGACCGCGAGCATCGTGATCGTCTCGAACTGCGACAGCGCATATTCGGTGGACAATCTGGCGCCCCCCGTGACAACGGGGTTCGCGGGAGCCGAGACCGCTTCTCCGCACGGGCTGAGTCTCGCGTGGACGCCGAACGGCGCCGGGGATCTCTGGAAATACGACGTCCACCGCGGAAACGACGCACTGTTTACGCCCGATGAGTCGAACAGGATCGGGACAACGGGCGAGACGGCGTTCTTTGATGGGAGCTGGGTGCATGCGTACAGCTACTTCTACAAGCTCGTCGCGGTCGACCGGCACGGGAACACGTCGGCGGCGGCGCTGCTCAGGCCGGAAGACGTCAAGGTCGGCACCTTGCTTCAGAGTTTCGCCGCTTCATACTCGCTCGGCGAGATCGAGGTTGCGTGGCGGCTCTCGGAAGCCGGGGACGACAAGAGCTTCATCGTCTCCAAGGCGGAAGGCCCCAGTGGAGTATTCGCCGAGATTCCCGACGCCGCGATCGAGAGGGATGCGCTCTCCTTCACCTTCAAGGATGCCCGCGTGGAGCCGGGGACCGAATATCGCTACCGCGTCGAGGTGTGCGAGGGCACGGGCCGGAACGTTCTCTTCGAGACGGAGGCGATTTCGACTCCGACTCTGCCGCTGACCCTGTATCAGAATCATCCGAACCCCTTCAACCCGTCGACGACGATCCGGTACTATTTGCCCGAGAGATGCGGAGTCGTGCTGGAGATATTCGATTCATCGGGGAGAAGGATCGCGCGGCTCGTCGACGAGAGCCAACCCGCGGGATCGCACGCGGCGGTGTGGGCCGGGCTCGACGATCACAAGCGCGGGGTCGGCACCGGAGTCTATTTCTATCGCCTCACGGCGGGGAAGGAAACGACCTCGCGGAAGATGGTGCTCATTCGGTAGAGGCTCGAAGGCGGACCTTTGCCGTCAACCGCCAATGAGTCTCTTGAATAGATTGACCGTGGCTGTCACAAACATGAGCCTGCACACGGCGGCCAGCCGGTATGTAAGCAGGTTGAAGGAGCTCGATAGGATCTTCGCGAAATAGGGCATATTGGCGAAGGCCTGTTTCACGCGCCCGTAGAACGAGAAGTACGCCTTGACAAGCTGTCTTTTCATTTCGCTCGACGACAGGTGATCGAGCCGAATGGTCGGGCAGGTTCCCGTGTAGTGCCGCCAGTCTTTCGTGAGAAGCCGGTTGCGCACCCCTTCGTACAGCTTCGTTCCGGGGAAGGGCGTCAGAATCGTGAATTGAACGCGGTGGGGATTGAGCGCCTTCGCGAAGCGCACGGTCTCCTTCATCATGCCTTTCGTCTCGGCGGGAGCGCCGAGGATGAAGCTGCCCGTCACGCCGACGCCGTTTTGCTTGAGAATCCTCATGGCGCGCAGGGAGTCCTCAACGACCGCCCTCTTGCCGTATTCGTCCAGCACCTCCTGGCTGCCGCTCTCGAATCCGACGAAGGTCCATGTGAAGCCGGCTTTCGCCATCGTCCGCACCATCTCGGGGTGTTTCACGATCGTGTCGACACGCGACCACGCGCCCCATTTCAAATCCCAGCCTTTCGCGATGATCTTTTCGGCGATCGCGACCGCGCGCTCGGGGCTGAAGGTGAAGTTGTCCTCGACGAACGAGAGCGCCCGGTACCCGTGCGTGCGGTACAGGAGCTCCATCTCCTCGAGGACGTTCTCGGTCGAGCGGGCCCTCCACCGGACGCCGAAGAACTGCGACGATGAGCAGAAATGGCAGTTGAACGGGCATCCGCGCGAGGTCGCCAGCGTGGTCGTCGCTCGCCCGTTCATCTTTTCCCGGTATCGGTCGAGGGGCAGGAGATCCCGCGCCGGAAACGGCATGGCGTCGAGATCCTGAATAAAGGGAGCGTCGGGGGTTCTCGTGCAGACGCCGTTTACGAAACAGGAGACTCCACGCACTTCACCGAACGGCTTCCTGCCGGAGAGATAGTCGATGAGCGAGAGGAAGGAGTATTCTCCCTCGTTGCGCACGACGTAGTCCGCGGCGCCGCTCTTGAGCGCCTCCTCGTCCATGAAACTCACGTGCGGCCCGCCCATCACGACCGTAGCGCCCTGGAGCTTTGCGCGCTCGGCGATCTTGAGAGAAACGTGGTATCGCGACGTATCGACCGAGATGCCGACGACGTCGAATGCACCGTAGGGGAACTTCTTCCAGTTTTTCCGCTCCACGTTGAAATCGACGATTCGCACCTCGTGGTCGGTCCTCGCGACCGCCGCAATATAGGCGAGACCGAGCGGGGGACGGCTTATGCCGATGCTGGCATACGAAATGCCGGCCGGCGGGCTAACGAGCAGGATATTCATGGGAGCTCCTCGGTATTCTATCGACCGAATGGCGGACGCCGCTACGCGACGAGCGCTTCTTGCCGCGGTGTAGGAGATGCTGCGACCGGGACAGGTGGTCGGATGTGGTTGACAGGGACAACAGAACCGGCTTTCGCGATCCGCATCTGGCAAGAGACGATTTCCATTTGAAAGCCCCTTGCCAAACTGACCATCGCAATATACAGCTCCTTTTCCGCCCGCGCAACAGGAAGGAGTTACATAGGAAGTTCGAATCCGTGTCAAGCCGGGCCGCCAGCGATCCGGCGTCATCGAGCTGCCGGGAGGTTCTGCGGAGGAATCATCGGGCCGATGGCGCGGGCGGATAATGAGGTCATGTGCGCGGAGTTCCAGGCTCACCCGAGAGGCGACCGGCAGAGCTGTGGCGGTGCATAATAGCGCGTTGGTGGCGTGGTAATGCCGCTTGCCGAGCCCAGTGCAAAGGTGTAGCATCAGTTGAGTCGCGCGGGCACTTGCGTCTGCATGGAATGGCAGGATTCAACGGAAGTTGAGCATGATCGGCAAAATCCTTTCGCACTACAAGATACTCGAGGCGCTCGGCGAAGGCGGAATGGGTGTCGTTTACAGGGCCGAGGACATGAGTCTCGGCCGGATGGTGGCTCTCAAGTTCCTGCCCCCCGCTCTGGCGAAAGATCCCGCCGCGAGGGAGCGTTTCCTGCACGAGGCGCGGGCCGCCTCCAAGCTCGATCACCGCAATATTTGCGCCATTCACGAGATAGCCGAGACCGGGGACGGCCAGGTGTTCATCGCCATGGCCTACTACGAGGGCGAAACGCTCAAGGAACGCCTCGAGCGGGGCCCTCTCGGGATCGCAGATCTGATCGACATCGCACTCCAGATCGCCGAGGGCCTCAAGCAGGCCCATGAAGCGGGAATCACGCACAGGGATGTCAAGCCGGCCAATATCATGATCACCGCGCGCGGCGAGGTGAAGCTGCTCGATTTCGGACTGGCGAAGCTTCCCGATGCTACGAGGCTCACCAGGGAAGGGACGACCCTCGGCACCGTTCAGTACATGTCCCCCGAGCAGGCTCGAGGAGAGCAGACCGACCATCGCAGCGACATCTGGTCGTTCGGCGCGGTTCTGTACGAGATGGTGACTGGTCGGTTGCCCTTCAGGGGAGAGCACGAACATGCGGTGATCTACTCGATCCTGCACGACGAGCCCGAGCCGCCGACCGCGCTTCGCAGCGGCGTGCCGATGGAGCTCGAGCGGATCATCATGAAGGCGCTCGCGAAGGATCCGGCCGAGCGCTACCAGCACGCGGACGAGATGCTGAGCGATTTCACGCGGCTCTCGCGCGGTCTCGCGGCGAGCGGTTCCGCAGGCACTCCCACCCCCCGGCCGGCGTCCGAAGCCCCGGCCCGCTCCCTCGCGCCGAAGAGCGCGACGCGCCGCCTCGCCGTGCCGCTCGCTTCCGTCGCAATCGTCGCGGCGATCGTCGTCGGGGTGATCGTCCTTCGTCCGTTTCTCTCCGAGCGAAAGCTCGCGGCGGCGCCGAAACCCATCGCCGTCATCAGCTTCGAAAATCTCACCGGCGATCCCTCGTACGATTACCTGTCGAAGGCCATTCCGAACCTCCTCATCACGAGCCTCGAGCAATCGCGGCTCCTCCAGGTGACGACGTGGGAGAGGATGCACGATCTCCTCAAGCAGCTCGGCCGGGGTAAGGCGGAGACGATCGACCGGGATCTCGGATTCGAGCTCTGCAGTCTCGACGGCATAGACGCCATGGTCATCGGCACCTTCACGAAGGGCGGCAACACCTTCAGCACCGAAGCGAAGCTTCTCGACGTCCACACCAAGGAGCTGCTCTGTTCGGCGAGTGCCACGGGAGAGGGCGTGGCGAGCATCCTCCAGCGCCAGATCGACGCGCTCACCAGGCAGCTCTCGAAGGGCGCGGGGCTCTCCCAGAGCACGATCCAGAGAACGATTGAGCCGGTCACCGAGGTGACCACCTCGTCGATGGAGGCATACGAGCTCTTTCTCCGAGGCCGCGACGCCTACGAAAAAATCTACGATCAGCAGGCCCGCGAGCTCTTCGAACGGGCCGTGGCGCTCGACTCGACGTTCTTCTCCGCGTACCAGTACCTGGGTCTCGTCTGCGACCGGCAGGAAGACGTCGCCGCCGAGATGGAGGCGTTTCGGCGGGCCGGACGGTTCGCTTGGCGGGCGACGGAGCGTGAGCGGCTGTACGGCGAGATGTTCACGGCCGACAAGATCGAGAACAACAAGGGAAAGAGCATTTCAGTTGCGGAGGAGCTCATGCGCAAGTACCCGAAGGAAAAGAGGGTGTGCGTGTACGTGAGCGAACTCTATGGCCGCGAAGGAAGGTCCGCCGAGGCCGTGCGGTGCCTCGAGAGGGCACTGGCATTGGATCCGACCTACGCCCTCGCGGCGAACGGACTGGCCTACGTATACATGGCGTCGGGAGATTATTCGAAGGCGATGGAAAGCCTCGAGCGCTACGCGGCGCTCGCTCCCGGCGACGCCAATCCGTTCGACTCCATGGGCGAGCTCCTCTTCAGGATGGGGAGGCTCGATGAGGCGATCGAGCAGTATCAGCGTGCGCTGCGCGCACGGCCGGATTTCGTCGCCTCGATGGTGGGGATATTCTACATATATGGAGTCGAAGGGAAGATGGACAGCGCCTTCGCATGGCTCGATATGTATATCGGGGGAGCTCCCACGGTCGTCATGAAAGGAATGGCCGAAAGCTGGCGGGCATCTTATCTGTCGATGCTCGAGAACTATCCGGGGGCCGTGGCAGCCCATCGGAAAGCCCGTGCTCTTTACGAATCCGGCGGGAACCTGGCAGCCGCCTTCGGAGAGGACCTTCGGTTTGCCTTGTCCGCCTATCAGACAGGGGACTACGCGACCGCCGCGAGCAAAGTGGAGGAATGGCGCGCGAGCATGGAGAGGGTGTCTCCAGGCTATCCCGCGTATGTCGCTTTCGGCTATTCGGGGACCCGGTGTCTCATCGATATCAAGAGGGGCGCGCTCGAGCCCGCCGCGGCCGAGCTCCGCGCATTCGAGGCGGCATGCGATACGCTCGCGGCACAGGATCCGCCGGGCGCCGTGCAGCTGAGCTTCGGGAGATTCATACTGCGGGGCGAGCTCATGCTCGCCGAGGGGGACATCGAGGGTGCCATTCGGTTCCTCGAGTCACCTCCCGCTGCTTCACCGCCGAGAATGCTCCCCGACCAATGTGCCCTGCATAATTTCCCGTTCGACATCGACGTCCTGGCGCGCGCCTACGTTCGTAAGGGGGATGTCGATAAGGCCGCGGCCGAGTATGAGCGTCTCGTCACGTTCGACCGCTCGGGTCCCCTCAGACGCATTTACAATCCGAGGTACAATTACCGGCTCGCCAGGCTCTTCGAGGCACGCGGCATGCGTGAGAAGGCGATCGAGCAGTATGAACGCTACCTCTCCTTCGCCGCGTACGCCGCCCGGGGAGTGCCCGAAATCGCCGATGCGCGGAAGCGGCTCGATGCGCTGACGCACCCGTAGCGGCCGATCGGGCGCGTGGGCGGCGTGTCGGAGCCTCTTCGGTCTCGAGAAGAGCCACCGCAAAAGGCATTTCCGCCAGGGTTCGATTGAATGACCCGGCTCCCCGCCGGAAACCCCGCATATCACATAACCATTTGATTTTCTTCTCTCAATGCCATAAAATAGGCCCCGCATTCAAGCTTGATACTCGAGCGAGTCGCGCGCTGAAGGAAACGGAAGAGCTCCCATTCCCGGCGTCCGGCTCGCCGCGCCGAAACGCTATGGAAGCAGAGTTTGCACGAAACCTCGACGCCCTCGAAGCGCTCTTTTCGTTCGTTGAGCGCTTCGCCCGTTCACGTCCCCTCGACGAGGCGACGGCCTTCGCGGTGCAGCTTGCCGTCGAGGAGCTCTTCACGAATCTCGTGCGCCACAATACGGGCGGTGCGGAGCAGATCGCGGTGCGCCTCGAGCTCGACGGCGGCCGCCTGCTCATCGCCCTCACCGATTTCGACGTCGACCCGGCCGATCCTGCCGCCGAAACATCCCCCACCGTGCTCCTTCCCCTCGCAGAGCGACCGGTCGGGGGCC
>Ga0315289_10009367_pt1 | contig 14101 bp, 9 predicted proteins | sample YL17G11_40_MG_FD_203452 | JGI IMG/M metagenome (GOLD analysis project Ga0315289, IMG submission 203452) | Sediment microbial communities from Yellowstone Lake, YNP, Wyoming, USA - YL17G11_40 | ecosystem: Environmental > Aquatic > Freshwater > Lake > Sediment | place: USA: Wyoming | collected...
GCGGACCCGAGGCCCCCGCCCGGAAGAAGTGGTCTTCTGAAGACTCTCTTTGCCCATGGTTCCTGTAAGCCGCCGTGCCAATGTTCATTGAACCCATAGCGGCGTCACGAGACGCCAAGGCCGGACCCCGTTGCAGCGAACGACCCGAGGCCCGGCTTCTATCACGAAAACACCCGTCGGACAGGCACTCACGTGTTGTACACCATCCGCGTGCGTATCGCCAGATACGTGTGGAGGATGGCTACGACGGCAAAGACCAGACCCGTCCAACGGTGGATCGCCATGGTGAAATGCTGCCAGCTCGTTCCTAGGATATGGAACATGCTGATCACGATCGACAGGATCAGCGGCAGCGCCAGGAACATCAGCAACCAGAACGTCGCCTTGTACCAGAGCACAGCGCACCGCCCCGGCTGGTCCTCGGTCGCGACGTGCAACCGCGTGGTGCGTCGCAGCAGTCGCTGGACCCAGGGACAATCTTCGGCCGTGAAGCGGTTCGCGCCCGCCCAGGTGACAGCCAGGATCGCCAGGCACAGCGCGAAGACCGGCGCAAACGTGGCGTGGATCATCATCAGATAGCCGGAGATGTGTTCGCCCCGGACCAGCAGCGGCCAGAAACCGGTGATCGCCAGCACCAGGAAGCAAACCAGCGATACAAGATAAGCCAGCTTCTTCAGAACCCCCAGAATACTGGCCCTCTGCTCGATCAGCAGCAGGCTGAACACGTGGACGCCGCCCTGAACCACGTTGCGCGGTCCCCCGGTCGGGACCAGGCCCCAGTGGGCGGCTATCCCCAGGAACGTCATCACGAGAGCGATATCAGCAACCGTCTGAAACATCTACACTTCCCCAAGGACCGTCTACTTTTCCTGTTCCGCCAGCACCCTGGCGACCGCACCCAGCGCCCGCAGTCCGTACAGCAGCAGGACCAGTCCGATCAGTCCCGCCGCGCCGATGGCCACGACCTTGAACCACGGGCGGAAGATGAACGACATGGCAAACGCCCACGTGCGGCCGTGGGGCGCCTGCTGGAATTCATACTGCACCTTCGTCAGGCTGCTGAGGGAGGCAATCGGCGAATCCACGGCGACCTTCCCAAAGAAGAAGGGCGACGCCGTGGAATGACAAACCGTGCACTTGCCGACCCCGAGGGACTGGCCCGCCGGTCGGACGTTGTGGGCGATCGGCCACGTGTACGCCGCCGCCGCCGGATGATCCCAGGAGCTGGCGAGTGTGCCGCCCTCATTCAACCGGTACAGCGTGCCGCCGGTGACGTAGACGGGCTTGGCGTCTTTGACCGAGCCGGCCAGTGTCTTGAGAACTCCAGTGATCTGTGCGTCCTTGATCTCGGCCCAGTCACCCGCCGCCGTGAAGACCAGGCCCTTCAACGCCGGGCCGACAACGTTCTTGACGGTCGTCAGATCCAGCGGCCGAACCTTGCCGTCTTCACTTATGGCGCCCCAGTAGGCGGGCCAGATCAGTTTATGCGGACCGATCTTGCGCGCCGCTGCCTCGTTGCCATCCACCGGGGCCTGTTTCGCAAAGACGGGATACAGGACGTGAGGCAACGCCTTCGGCGACTTATTGACGGTGCGGGTGCCCAGCCCGTGGGTCTGGGAGGTCTTGACATGGTACGTCGTGTCGCCGGGCCAGGGGCCGGAATGGCACGCGGTGCAAGCCAGCCTCTCGAAGTGGACGGTCGGAATCCCTTTGTGCGTCGGGACGGGCGCCCCAAGCCGCCCGCCTTCCGGCCGATTGCCGTTCTCATCACCCAGATGGCATCCCTTGCAGCTCGTTTTGGCTGCCATCACGTTCGCATTGACCTCGCCTTCATAGCCGCGGATCGTGTTGTGCTCCAGCCCTTCGCGGTGGCAATCCACACACGTCAGTCCGGCGGTCAGGTGCACATCCTCATCCCCCTGCCACTTCTCACTGCCGCACTGGTCCACGTTGATATCCGAGTGGCAGAAGTAGCAGCGATCCGCTGAGATCTTGCCGCTGACGTTGAAAACCACCTGATCCTTATGATCGAAGGCGCTGGGCTGATACGTCACCGTGGGAACGAGGGGTTTCTTCTTCTCATCCATCACCATATCCGGCATGAGATAGTCGAACGTATCGTCCATCTCTTTCGCCGAGCCGCTCACGAGCGCAAAGGACGCCGAGGCGGTCGCCGCCCACCGGAAGCTCTGCTTGGCCACCTGGGCGGTGTATTCCGCCTGATCGTGAGCGGGGTCCCGGTCGTGGCAACTCAGGCAGTTGATCTCCAGCTTGCCGGAAACGATCTGCCGGGGAATCTCGTTGTCGTCCTTCGTATCGATCTCGCCCGCCCCGCCACCCGGCATCTGCCGGCCGAAGAACTGGGTGAACTTGAACGGGGTCCAGCCCACCTGATCCGGCCTAAATGTCCCGGGCCACGCGCGATAGGAAAGCGGGATCTGGGTGCCCGTCGTGACGTCCGTGTAGATCCACGGCTGGCCCGGGCGGCCCGGCGGAACGTTGGCGTCGGTGGCGTTGAAGTGCCAGCCCTTCTGGATGACGTCGTAGTCGTGCTTGTAGACGTGGCATTCCGAGCATGTGCCCCGGATGGAGAACGGCACAGCGGGGCTCGTTTCCTTGGTGATCTTGTCGCCCAGCTTACCCGGCTCGACGGACTCCGCATAGAGGGGAATTCGGTGGACGCCCGGCGTGCGGGCCCCGTCGCCCCTGGTGGTCACAGCATTCGGTTCCGCCGCCCCGCCTGCCGCCGCCAGCCACGCCAGCAGTGACGGCACACACAATCCGGCAAAGAGCACCTTCTTCAAGGTATCTACTTCCTTCCAGTGCGTATTGACCATCTTCGTCCAAGCCTGAGGGACTCAGACACATTGTGAATCGTGTACTTTCAGCGCGACAAAACCCGCGCCGAAGGACACGCTCAAGCCGCGCTTGGGCGTGCCACCCACTGCGGTGGGCGAGAGTCATGCGCCGTAGGGTGGGTTCTTAACCCACGCGTTCCTGCGGTCAATGCGTATTGACGCGTGGGTTAAGAACCCACCCTACGCGCCCCGGGTACCAATCAGACCTTGAACTCTTCCGGCTTGAATTCCAGCCGGCGCGACGCCTCGACGGCCTCGTTGACCTTCAGGACCATCACCGCCGTCTCGTAGCCGATCTCGGCCGGGCAGGTCAGCTTCGCCTTGCCACGGACCGCATCGAAGAAGTTCTCGAGGTGCGGCTGATGGTAGAGCTTGCCCTCCATCGTGACCGGGATCTCGTAGGCCGGCGGCGCCAGCGTCTCCCGGACGTCCAGAACCGCCCCGGTGGCCGCGGCCTTCGGCTCTTCCTTCTTCGCTGGTTCTTTGATGAAGCCCAGCTTGACCCACTTGTCCCAATCGGGGACGCCCGCGCCCTGCTCGCGATAGACCGACCCGCGCGCGGACGACTCAGAGATCGCCAGCGTGCCCTGGTCGCCCATGAAGGTCTCGTAATAACCCTGGTTGCTGTTCGTCGTCAGCACCTGGTAGTACCCCCGGACGACACCCTCTTTCGTCTCAAAGTCATAGATAGCCATGACCGTGTCGTACCACTCGTGCGTCTTTTTGTCGTAGTAGTCAGTGCCGCCGCTGGCGATGACGCCCTTCGGGGTCGCGCCGACGAACCAGGCGTAGATATCGATCTGGTGGGAGCCGAGGTCCACGATGGGACCGCCGCCCAGCTTCTTGTACCAGCGCCAGTTGCGGAACTGCTCCATCGAGGTAAAGCCGTACTTGTTCAGCGTCGCGTCGTCCATAACCGCATTTTTGGGCCAGCCGAGGGGCTCCTGGGCCGAGCGGTTCCACTGGCCGTTGATCGTCGTCATGCGGCCCAGAACCTTGGCTTCCCTGATCAGCTTGTCATAGCAGTGGATGTAGCGCGGGTTGCTGCGGCGCTGATGGCCGATCTGGAGGAGCTTGCCCGTCTTCTTCTGGGCCTCGACCATCTGCCGGGCCTTGGCCAGATCGTTGGACATTTCCTTCTCGCAATACACGTGCAAGCCGGCCTCCATCGAGGCAATGGCGTGCTCCGCGTGCCAGAAGTCCGGCGTCGCGATGATGACCGCATCGACCTTGCCCTTCTCCTTATCGAGCATCTCTTTGTAGTCGACGTAGGCGTTGCACTTTTGGCCATAGCGACCCAGCAGGTTGACCATGGCCCGTTGGTTATAGGCCGTCCAGATGTCACAGACCGCCTTGAACTTCACGTTCGGGATCTTGCGGCACGCCTCCATCAGGACGCGTCCCTCGGCCCCGGCGCCGAGCAGGGCGACATTGATATCCGCGCCCCCGCCGCTGGCCGCGGCAAACATCCGCGGGGAAAACGCCAGGCCCGCGCCGACCGCCGCCGTGGACCGCAAAAAGCTCCGCCGATTGATACCACCCTGTTGTGTTTTTGGCTCGCTCATTGTTTCTCTTCTTACTCCAAAAATTGAACCTCACAGTTCATGACGGTTGCCGTTTAGCCGGCACATTATCGGGGCGTCGCCCACGGCTGTCAAGCAAGACAGCCGTTTTTTTGCACCGCCCGATAACTCCCGGCACGCTAATCCTGTTGTGTCGCGCGACACAAACTTCCAGAATATGAAATGGTGTGCCGTGCACACCCTACCTTGAAACTCCTCACTTCAACGGTGCGACCACGATATTGCGATACGCCACGGGGCCGTGGTTCCCCTGGAACATCAAGGGTCCCTGGGGCACTTCTTTTCCTATGACGCCGCCGGGGGTCGCCCCGGGCATCACCAGGTCCTTGTGCAGCACCTGGCCGTTGAGCTCGACCTTCAGGAACTTGGCATTCTCGGTCTTCTTGCCGGTGGGGTCGAACTTCGGAGCCTGCCACTCAATCACATACTGCTGCCACTCCCCCGGCTTCTTCGAGGCATTGATCGACGGCACGGCGGCATTGTAGATCGCGCCCATGTCGCCGCTGCCCATCTTCTGTTTGCCGTAGCTGTCCAGCACCTGGATCTCGTACTCGCCCATCACGTAGATGCCGGAGTTCGAACCCCGGGGCACCATCACCTCCAGCTCGATCCGGCAATCGCCGAACTTGGCTTTCGAGTAGATGTCCTGGCTCGCCCCGTGGGCGGGTGTCAGGTTAATCAGCTCGCCCGTCCCGTCGACGCGCTCCAACTGTTTCGGGTCGCCGGCCGACAGCTTCGCCTTGCCGACGGCCCACTTGTTGGCCTTGCCAGACCCGGCGTTGGTGGTCCACTCGTCCAGGTTCCGGCCGTTGAAGGCGAGCACCGCATCCGCACACGGCGGGGTGATCCGCTGGATACGGATGTCTTTGAAGTCGATAGCCATCGGCGGACCGGCGTGCAACTGCAGGGCAATCAGGCCTGTGCGCGACGCGCCCCGACGGTCCTTCGGATCGGCCGGGTTGACCAGGCGATCGTTGTCGAGCAGCTCGATCGTCTTGTAGCCGTTGAGATACTGGACAATGTGGTTGGCCCGGCAGATGATGCGGTACTCGTTCCAGTCCTTGACCTTGTAGTAGCCGGCGTCAATCAGCGCCTGCTTGTCGCAGACACTGCCGATGACATTCCGGCTGGCGTTCGGGCCAACAGCAACGAACTCGCTCAGGTTGGCCAAAAACGCCCGGCCTCCCTCCTCATACAGGAAACCGACCATGCCGAGAGTGTCCAGGATATCGGCCTGGTACCCGGCGATCCGCCACTTGTCAAACTCCTTGCTGCGATACTGCACGCCCGAGTTGCCGCCCAGCAGGCGGAACTTGATCCGCAGCTCGAAATCGTCGAAGGACCCGCCGCGATAGACAAGGAAGGTGTTGCTCTGGATGGGGTTCTCCTTCGTCGTCTCCCCGTGGAGGGCACCGTCTTTGACCGACCAGAGCCCCGGAGCGCCATCCCAGCCGGTCAGGTCCTTGCCGTTGAACAGGGAGACCCACTCACCGGAAGCGCCGGCGTTGTTGGCAAACGTCGCCTGTCCGCCGAGGACCGCGAACGAGAGGACCAATGCCGCGACGCCGAGCAGAATCCCACGACAATCAATCGGATAGTAGTGTCTCATAGGTCTATGCCTCATAGGTGTCAGCGTTAGTCAAGTGATTTGACCTTCAGGTTCCGGAACCACACCGGGTTGCCGTGGTACTGGAAGCCGAGGTTGCCCACGCGCGGCGTGTCCTTGTAGGCCGTCTTGAACTTGTTCTGGGTCCCATCCGGGTTCTTGCCGGCTTCGGTCCATTGATTCAGGTCCATGTCGATGATGTCTTGGCCGTTGAGATTGATGTAAATCTTGTTGTCCAGGCAGGTGATGACATAGTGATTCCACTCGCCCGCCCCCTTGTTGGCATTTTGGGACGGCGGCAGGCAATCATAGACCGCGCCGCACTGGCCGTATTTGGTCCCGTCCGTCGTGGCGTGGATCTGAATCTCGATGGCGCTATAGATGTTCTTGATGTCGCCCGTGCGGATGAAGACGCCGCTGTTGCCCTTCTCGGGGACCTTGAAGTCCAGTTCGACGATGAAGTTGCCATAGCGCTCTTTGGTCCAGATGTCGCCATGACCCTTGGGCGTGGGGGCGAGCACGCCTTCCGCATCGAAGGCCCAGGCGCCGGCTTCCATCGCGGCGTTGGAAAGGTCCTTCTGGAAGACATCTTTGACAGGCGTCTTGCTCAGCTCGGCGGCCGTCTTCTGGAACCACTCGGCGGATTGCTTGATCTCCGGCACGCTATTGTCCCAGTGGTACTCATACTCGGCGGAGAAGGGCCCTTCGAACCCCTCGGCCGCCAACTCGGCCAGGACCTCGCGGGCCTTACCCGCGCCCGTGCCCCAGGGGACGTCGTGGGCATTGGGTCCCATTTCGTTGAGGTCTTTGAAGTGCAGGCTGCGGATGCGACCCGCCTTACCCACGGCCTTGATCGCCACAACAGGATCGATACCCGAGCGCATCCAGTGCCCCGTGTCCGAGCAGGACCCGATCCACTTGCTTCGGCCCTCGCAGGCTTTCAGCATGGTTTCATAGTCCCAATAATGCGAAGGCTTCGGGTGGTTGTGGATCGCGATGCCGATCTTGTACTCCTCGCAGAGCTTGTCGATCATCGGCAGATCTTTCTCCGCCGGCTCCGACACGATCGTCTCAAAGCCCATGTCTTTCACGAAGTCAAACAGCTTGCGCCATTCCTGCTCGCTGCCGGGGGTGATCACGCCGTAGCAGGTGAGCGTCAAGCCACTGTCTTTGAGCATCTTCTTGAGCTGCTGCCGCTGGGCCGGCGTCATGTTCTTGAACACGGTATCCCCGAACTCCTTGCCGACCTTCTGGTCGGGAAAGACTTCGATGTACTTCATCCCGCAGGCCTTCGTTTTGGCCATCGCCTCTTCGAAGGTGAACCGATTGAAGCTGTACGACTGGGCCCCGAGCCGCCACTTGTCCTGCGTCTGTGCGCCGCTGATGCTCGCGACGCCGACACAAAGCCCCGCCACCACCAGGGCCATCACCAATTTCGCCTGTCTACTCATCTGCAATTCTCCTAATCCACCCAAATCATAAATCATCAATCATGAATCATAGATCAAAGCGTCCACCCTTCGCGGTACTCACGCCGGAGGAACTTATTCGCTTCGGGCATGTTCGTCACCTTCATGTTCGGCCCGTCCCACAGAAGCTTCTGTTTCGCCAGGGCCGCGATGTTGCCCAACAGTATCGCCTCGGCGAGCGGGCCGGCGTAGTCGAAGTTCGACAGCCCTTTCGGACCGCCCTTGCAAGACGTGATCCATTCCTGGTAGTGATCGGTCTCGCGCGGCAGCGAAGGTTCCGGCGGCTTGAAGCCCTTCATCTTCGATTCCGGGATCAACCTCGGATTGCCGCCGTGCGGCAGGAGAATCGTCCCCTTCTCGCCGTAGTAGAGCCCGCCCTGGTCCGGCATCTTCCGCGCTTCCTCCAGGTCTTTGGGCCGGGGCGGCTCATTCTTGCCGTCGCGCCAGGTCACCGTCACCGGCGGCAGGTCCCCGCGCGCCGGGAATTCCCACGTCACAATCGTATGCTCGGGATAAGTCTCCTTGTTGAACGGCCCCGGCTGAGCTTCCACGCTGGTCGGGTACTTGAGGTCCAGCACCCACCACGCCGGATCAATGATGTGGCAGCCCATGTCGCCCAGCGTGCCCGTCCCGAAATCCCACCAGCGCCGCCATTCGCCGGGCATGTACTTCGGATGGTAGGGCCGGTACGGCGCTGGGCCCAGCCACAGATCCCAATCCAGCGTCGGCGGAACGGGGGGCGTGTCTGTCGGCCGCTCGCCGCCGCCCCAGTTCTTGCCGCTCCAGAGATCGACCTTGCGGATATTGCCGATGACGCCGGCCTTGACCCACTCGACGAAAGTCTTCATTTCGCCGGTCGCATGGAGCTGCGTGCCCATTTGGGTCATGACACCGCGCTTACGGGCCTCTTCGGTAAGCCGGCGGACCTCGTAGATGTCATGGCACAGAGGTTTCTCGCAATAGACGTGCTTACCCATCTTGACAGCCATCATCGCCGCCACGGCGTGTATGTTGTCCGGCGTCCCAACCGTCACCGCGTCGATGTTCTTGTCCTCGGCCTCCAGCATCTTGCGGAAGTCCTTGTACTTCTTCGCGGTCGGATGCTTGTCGAAGCTAGCCGCCGTGTGCTTGCTCCAATCGGGATCGCACAAGGCAACGATGTTCTCCGTGCTGACTGACTGCACGTCGCTGCCGCCCTGGCCACCGACACCAATGCAGGCGATGTTGAGTTTCTCGCTCGGCGGCACCTGCCGTGCCCCGCCCAGAACGTGACGCGGTACAATCGTGAACGCGGCCACCGCCGCCGCACTGCCCAGGAACCGGCGTCGATTCATTCGTTTGGTCTTCACAACACAATCCTTCCCAATCTACCCAATGCCACCTGCTATTCACGCGGGTGCCATACCTACCATGTAGCGTCCTGCCGTGTCGAGGGCGTCTCGCCCTCGAATCGCGGGCAGGATGCCCGCGACACGCAAGGGCAAGATGCCCTCGCCACGGGCTGCCCACGGCACCTACGAACCACTCCTATCGGTTGTCGTTGCTCTTTTCCTACAGTTCCTACAACGCCCAGCCTTCGCGAAATACCGGATTGATGTATTTGTTGGCCTCGCTATTGTTCGCAACTTTCAAGTTTACCGGGTCGTATTCGAGCGGCGTGTCCTTGACCCGCATGGCGAGAACGCCCAGCAGGACCATCTCCGTCAGCGGCCCGCCGTAGTCGAAGCTCGAGCTGGCAGGCTTGCCGTCCTTGCAGGCGCGAATCCAGTCCTGCTCGTGACCGCTCTGGCCGCCTTTGACGCGCGGAATGGCCTTGTTCGGCCGGATATAGGCCTTCATCTTCACTTCCGGGATGATCCGCACGCCGCCGGCGCCATGCGAGCCGTGCATGATCGTGCCCTTGTCGCCGATCAGCAGGGCGCCGTTGCCTTCCAGCCTGCGGCCGGGCTCCAAATCCTGCGGTCGCGGCGGCAGCAGCCGGCCGTCGAGCCAAGTCAATTTCACTGGCGGCATGTCGCCCCGCGCCGGGAACTCGTACCGGATGATCGCCGCACGCGGGTACGTCTCCGATGCCACTTCCGGCTGATAATGAGTCGTTGTGGCCTCGACGCGCGTCGGGTGGCCCAGCTTCAACGTCCAGAACGCCGGGTCCAGGATATGGCAGCCCATATCGCCCAGCGCCCCGGTACCGAAATCCCACCAGCCACGCCAGGTCGTCGGGCAGTAGACCGGATGGTAGGGCCGATATTGGGCCGGGCCCAGCCACAGATCCCAATCCAGCGTCGCCGGGACAGGCGGCGTGTCTTTCGGCCGTGCCATGACCGGAAAGTCCGACCATGGATCGCCGCCCACCGGCCGGTCGCTCCAGGTGTACACTTCGCGGACCGGGCCGATGGCTCCATCCGCGATCCACTCATACAGCATCCGAATCTCATCCGAGGAGTGGCCCTGGTTGCCCATCTGCGTCTGAACCTTGGCCGCGCGGGCCGCCTCCGTCAGCTTGCGGACCTCGAGGATCGAGTGGGCCAGCGGCTTCTGGAGATAGATGTGCTTGCCATGCTTGAGACAAGCCATCGCAACGACGTAATGCGTGTGGTCCGGCGTGGCGATGACGACCCCGTCGATGTTCTTGTCTTCCTTGTCCAGCATGACGCGGAAGTCTTTGTATTTCTTGGCGTTAGGGAACTTGTCGAAGACTTTGGCGGCGTATGCGTCGTCGACATCGCACAGCGCCACGAAGTTCTCGGTGCTGCATTGGCTGATGTTATACGCCCCCATGCCGCCGATGCCGATGGCCGCCAGGTTGAGCTTATCGCTGGGCCGCTGCCCCGCCGCCCCGGCCAGTACGTGGCTCGGCACAATGGTGAACGCCGCGGCCCCGGCCGTACCACGCAGAAGGTCTCGACGCGACATTGTCCTATTCTTCTTCGTCTCCATGTCTACCTACCCCTCGGGGTGTCGCGGGCGCCACGTCCATGCAAGTATGAGCGTGGCACCCGCGAATCATCAATAATCCTTCATCAATTCTTAGATCGCCCAGCCTTCGCGATATGCCTTGGTCAGGTATTGATTCGCCTCAGGCATATTGGTGAACTTGAACTCCTTGGCGTCCCAGAGCAGCTTCGTCCCAAAGACCTTGGGCTCCTTCAGCGCCGGACGCAGGGCGACGTTACCGAGCAACACCACCTGGGCGAGCAAGCCGGCGTGATCCGGGAAGTTCGAGCCGGCGGGCTTGCCGCCCTTGCAGGCAATGACCCACTCCGTGTAGTGGCCGGGCGAACGCTCCAGCTTCTTCGGGGGCCGGCCGTACTCTTTTTGCCGGGACTCCGGCAGCAGGCGACCGTTGAGCATCTTACCCTTGTCGCCGACGAACAGGGTGCCGTTGGTGTCCAACCGGCGGCCGTCTTCCAGCTCCGGCGGCCGAGGCGCCCGCATGCCACCATCGCACCAGTGGACCGTCACCGGCGCCAGGTCTCCCCGCGCGGGAAACTCGTACGTCACGCGCGACGCCACGGGATACGTCTCATTATTGACCATAGTGCAGCACGCCTCGACACTGGTGGGGTATCCCAGCTTCAGGGCACGGAATACCGGGTCCAGACTGTGGCAGCCGATATCGCCGAGCGCGCCCGTGCCGAAATCCCACCAGCCGCGCCAGACGAAGGGGTTGTAGACTCTGTTCTTATAGGGGCGCATCGGCGCCGGGCCGAGCCAGAGATCCCAATTGAGCGACTCGGGAATAGGGTCCTCGCCCGTCGGCCGGTCGACACCCTGCGGCCAGTACCACTTGTTGGTCCCGTTGAGCGGCCGGTCCGTCCAGACGTGAACCTCGCGAACCTGCCCAATGGCCCCGTCCCAGATGGTCTCGCACAGCAGGCGGACCTCCTCGCCGGCTTGGCCCTGGTTGCCCATCTGCGTGGCGAGCTTCCTCTCGCGGGCGATCTCTGCCATCATCCGGGCCTCGCGCACGGTATGCGTCAAGGGCTTCTCGCAGTAGACGTGCTTGCCGCGCTTCATGGCCGCGATCGAGACGATCGCGTGCATGTGGTCCGGCGTCCCCACGACGACCCCGTCGATGTTCTTGTCTTCCTTGTCCAGCATCTCACGGAAGTCTTTGTACTGCTTGGCGTTGGGATACCGCTTGAAACACCCGGAGGCGTGCCGCCAATCCACGTCGCACAGGGCCACGATGTTCGTCTCTTTCTCGAGGGACCGGAGGTCGGACCCGCCCTGACCGCCGATGCCCACCCCCGCGATATTGACCTTTTCGCTGGGGGGCGTCTGGCCCGCGCCGCCGAGCACACTCCGGGGAACGACCGTAAACGCCGCCACGCCGGCCGCGGCACCCATGAAACCACGTCGAGTCAACTTTTTCTCTTTCACGGTACTACTCCTCACACTCAAGTATTGCGCCAATGACCTGTTCGTTACAACGTCCAGCCCTCGCGATATTCATCGCGGATGTACTTGTTGGCTTCGGGCAGATTCGTCACCTGCATGTTCGGGCCATCATAGTGCAGCTTCAGGCCCTTCTCATAGAGCTGCTTCTCCATTTTCAGGGCGATATTTCCCACCAGAACCGCCTCCGTCAGGGCGCCCGCCCAGTCGAAATTGGCCCGCGCCGCCGGACCGCCCTTGCAGGCGCTGATCCACTCCATGTGGTGGCCGGGCGAGCGGGCGACCTTCTGCGGCGGCTTGCCGTACTCCTTCATCCGGGCCTCCGGGATCAGCCGGTAACCCAGCATCTTGCCCTTGTCGCCGACGAAGAGGTTGTCATCCGCCTCGCCGAACTTGCGGCCTTCTTCGAGTTCTGCCGGCCTCTGGGGCATCAGCCCGCCGTCATACCAGGTCAACGTCAGCGGCGGGAACCCCTCCCGCGCGGGAAACTCAAACCGGACAATCGATGACTTCGGAGCGGTCTCCTCTTTCACGGCCGGTCCCTCATCCATGTTGCTGGAGCAGGCCTCAATTGTCGTCGGATAGCCCAGCTTCAAGGCCCGGAACACGGGGTCGAGCTGATGGCAGCCGATGTCGCCCAGCACCCCCGTGCCGAAGTCCCACCAGCCCCGCCAACTGAAGGGCAGATAGGCGGGATGATACGGGCGGTATTGGGCCGGTCCGAGCCACAGGTCCCAGTTCAACGTTGAGGGTAGCGGCGGCGTGTCTTTGGGTCGCTCGATGCCGCGCTGCGAGATGGGCCGGTTGCACCACGCGTGCACCTCCCGAACCGCACCGAGCGCGCCATCCCAGATAATCTCGGAGACCAAGCGGTTGCCCTCCGAGGCCTGGCCCTGATTGCCAAGCTGCGTCGCGACCTTCGCCTCGCGCGCGGCCAGAGTGACCTGGCGACACTCCCAAATACAATGGGCCAGCGGCTTCTCACAGTAGACGTGCTTGCCCCGCTTGATGGCAGCCATTGAGACAACAGCGTGCAGATGGTCCGGCACGGCGATCACAACCGCGTCGATGTCCTTCTGCTCATCGAGCATCTTGCGGAAGTCCGTCCACTTCCGGGCGTTCGGGTACCTCTTGAAGACCCGAGCAGCATGCTTCTCGTCCACGTCGCACAACGCGACGATATTCTCGCTGCCGCACTCGTCGAGGTCCCCCTCCCCCCGTCCGCCGATGCCGATCCCGGCGATGTTGAGCTTCTCGCTCGGCGGCACATTCCCCGCGCCACCCAGGACGTGCCGCGGCACGACCGTAAACGCCGCCACGGCCGCTGCCGTCCCCATGAAGCTCCTTCGCGACAATCTGCTTCTCTCTTTGGTCTTCATTTCCATAGCTCCAATTTGCGAGATGACTCCGTCATAGAATCCACCCTCGCTATCCCGGCATGGCATCGAGCACCAGCAGCCAGTCGTCCTGCTCGCCGTGGGTTGGCGGAGCGAACTCCTGGGTGCCTTGGTTGGAACACTGCCCGATAGCTCTCCACATTCCATTGCGCGGGTCATACCACTGAGCGTTCACGCGTGCGTTGCTGAGCTTGTTCATGTGAATGCTGACGGGCCGGCCGACCGGCGTGTAGGCGATCACGAAGCTCCCATCCTGAGCTCGCGCTGCGACGAGGCGCTGCGTGCCCTCGCCCTGCTCCGAGGCGAGGGCGGACTGGTCGGGAACCATTCGGTGCCACGGTCGCTGCTCGAACAGCCGGCGCATCAGGCCCACCTGGCGCGAGCCCTCGTAAGCCAGCGCCGTGCGCCAGTGCCGATACCCGTTCTTCGGGAAGGGACCGTCGGCATCCTTGTAGAAATAGAACATGTCCATCGAGCCGTACCCGTGCCCCGCCGCCCCGGCCAGCAGGGCCGCGTAGGCTTGGGAGCGCACCTTGTGAGAGTCGACACGCGGCTGGTTGGCCCCGGTCGGATGGTTCTCGTACGCCGGTTCCATGTCCACTGTCGGCTTGGCAGGTTTCAGCGCGTAGTCCTTGCTGACAAACGCGTAGCTGTCCGACCGGAAATTATGCCCGGACTGGATCGAGTTGAAGTCGAGCCAATCCGCCTGGTGAAACCACATGGAGGACGACGTGCTCCCCTGGCCGTGGTAGCACACAAGCTGGCTCCCGCCGCTGCCGTCTCTGAGCCC